>Ga0307509_10001249_pt1 | contig 43082 bp, 29 predicted proteins | sample 10_EM_MG_FD_202245 | JGI IMG/M metagenome (GOLD analysis project Ga0307509, IMG submission 202245) | Populus trichocarpa ectomycorrhiza microbial communities from riparian zone in the Pacific Northwest, United States - 10_EM | ecosystem: Host-associated > Plants > Roots > Unclassified | place...
AAAATCCACCCCTTTGTTATTATGTTTACTGGGGCAAATAAGGGACCTATTTCAGGCTCCGGGCACCACCCAACTTAAGCAACGCCCGGTCTTGGCAAAAAAATGTATAATTTGAGATAATACGGTAACGTGAAAGTATTTAAGCTGGTGTGGGCGCGAATTTTACGGTTTCACACCGCCCAAGGGATACTCGCCTAAGTTAGAGTCCATTTGCGGATGGGAACCTCTCGGGCCTTAATATGCATGACCCATGACCGGTAATGATTGGCTGGCGCTGGATTGTGCAACCCCAGAGCCTCATCACTCATTGTTGGTTGACAAAATTAACCGAACACCAGGGCGTGATAGAAGCACATCGCTTCCGCATAGCCCACCACAACCAGCTCTCGGAAAAATCATTACTATGATACTCAGCTGATCCGACCCAGCATAAGTTCCTCCGTTGTTCACGGCTGCTGGATAGTATCTCGAGTACTAATTACTGCTATGAATTTATTTTTATTTATTTTTGTTGCTTGGTTTCGTGTGATTTGCTGGATCAAGAAAGTTGTCTTTGTGGCAAAAATTATGTGTTTGTCTGTTGTTCGGTTAATTTTGTCAACCAAGAATATCGCTCCCCCTTTTCCTCCGTTTCTCGAGATTTTCTCATGCTGCAGCAGAAGTCGGATTCTCACTGCACACAATCCTTCTCTAACCCTTATGAAAAATGGAATGCAGATAGTTGACTATAGTGCAGGTATCATCCCTCAGCACATCCCCGGTAATTTCAGCTAGTCCAACAGTTGTAACTCATTCGGCAAGACATCGGGCCCCACTACCGAAATATGTTTCGAGTTTTCAACGTATAAACTGATTGGCAGCGACAGCCAAATGAAACGCCAAGGGTTTACAACAAGATACGATCGCCATCGCACCACTTCAGTGTGAGCGAGGAAGTTCTCTGCTTCACTACTTCTCTTCTCACTGCCTAAGTTTATCACACGCTCATCTAACTATCGGTACTCGAGTAAAGGAGACAGGGGGAATATAAATCCCAACGAAGTCGTCGTATCCTTCCGGGGGTCACTACACATGTCCATTCTCATCACTCTATTTCCCCTCTTACCTTCCCCATACTCTCGTGCTAACAAAGAAAAAGCCAAGACTGTCACTACTCATAGCCTCTGCGCATAGCCTCAGCGCATCCAACTCTTTCACGCTTCCTTCCCACTGTTTTGTTTTCCTTCGGCTTTCCTTCGGCTAACGCATAAAGCACCCCCGAACCATTTATACGAATAATAAAACAACTACCGCGAGAACATGCCGGGCAGCATCTCACGCTTTCTAGTATATCGCTGTTCCTAGGTAGCTAGTTAGTTGATGAGGGATAGTGCGACGAGTACGGGGGGCTTTTCGGAAGGTTATAAATAAGTTTGGCGGGTGAAGTCTCCTAACTTTCTAATATTATAGATATTACGAAGAAGACCACTATATTCCTACTACGGTTATTCTATGTAGGGATACTTTACACGGATCACCTTCAAAGCACGGATGTAAGCCCCTGGAGTCATTACCATTAATTGTTCGGGTATCATTGAACACGCCTGTATTCCTTCCCGGAACCCCTATACCGCCGAAAGGATTGCGAGATGTTTTAGTGAGGTAGTTAGGGTACCAAGCAGCACTACTCTGGCTGGTGTTAAGGGTTATCTAAAGATAATCTTACACTGAATTGGACAGCCATAATTTACTTTGAGGTCGTCTGACAATTTAAGGACTAGAGTGAGGCTTAACTAAGATTAAAGGAATGATTTGCTGTTCGTCCTTAATCTCGACATTGTTCCTGTACTCGGGGGTGAAGGGAATTAATGTGTTGTTCCGTTTTTCACACTAGTAGCAGTAGACGGATTAGCATTGACTAAAATCTGCGACAACTTCGAGAATTTAGAGCGATATTTAGAGCATAATTCTAAGAAACTTTGGAAAGGATTCAATCCTTTTGTGCAATTACACAATTCTATTTCAATCATCGACAGGTGACCTCGCATAGCTCCCTCTCGCCACCACCACCAAAGCTTCCACCCCAGAAAACATCCATCCCTTCCATATACCCCCGAGTATTAGTATCATGTATTATCTAGAAAATATACTCTAACAAAGTCTACCCTGGATCCCTTTTGATGCATCCCAGGCTATTAGCCAAGGGAAAAAGAAGCGAAACAAGAGGTATCATACTGTACAAAACAAAAAACACCCTTCGCCCAAAAATAAATCCCAAGATATATACCCCCAAAAACCCAATGTTTTAATTATTGTGTAAAATAGCAGGATTGCATTGGAGCGGGAGAAAGGTTAACTTAACCAACAAGATTCAATCTGCAATAGTCAAAATAGGGCACCGAATAGCCGCTGGAATGGATAGCGCGAAAACCCTTCCCTTCGTTCTTGGTTGCTAAACTAGCGGTAAAGAGAGGAGTTTACACTAAAAAACAAAACCAGCTCACATATTTTGATCGATCACCACACATCTCCTCTGACTTCCCTCTATGTTCCATATCCCAAAAAGAAACGAAAGGAAAAAACATTCTATGGGATCCTTAAGCAAAAGAAATGCATCACAAAGACTCGCGCTCTCTTGCACCTTTGATTCAATGCGCAACCTTTCTCCCGGCCCGACTATTTCCAGCTACCAGCATGAGGGTGTTCGTCTAGGATTACTAGAGCCATTGACATCTTTCCCCTCTAAGAATAGCTTTATTCCTCCCACATGGCTATTCTCACCAGCCCTCGAGCGTGGTGTTTGGCCATGGCGCGTTTCCGGGGTGTCGTTGCTAACATCACTCAGCTCCAATAGTAGCCTCACTATCCCCCCACGGCAATGCTGTCTATAGGAATTCCTTGTGCCTGATTTAACTTAGGTAAAAAAAGTTTTTTACTCAAAAACTCTGTAATGCAAGCTAACTTTATTTCTTCAAGATCAAAGGCTAGTCAGGAGAGATAATTAGCTTTCAGTCGGGCATCTAGCATGTGCCCAAGTACTTATACTTCCCAAGCATTACCTGTAATGATTGGGCTGGGGCAGGCTTGTACAACGCTAAAGCCTCATGGGCTACCCCACCTTCTTTCTTGAGTTCTAACAGATTTCATCGTGCTTCGACAAAAGTCTTAATGCACAGAATTCCTATTTAACTCTGGCGGAGGGGGGGCTCAAGTCCCAAGAGCAGCAGAATACCGGCAATTCCAACAGATTGATCAGTATTGACTTGGGCAATGGTATCGTCAACAACCGCACAGAAGGAAGTACCGCGGTGGGGGGGGGATCGGATTCTACAGCAGCTATCGCTACTCAGATCATAGCAACGGCGCCAACACAAGCTAGCCGACTTACTCACCAGCGTGGGAGACTAGATACTAGAAGCTTGGAGGTTCGTGAAATGGAATGATGAGGAAAATGGTTGAGTTTAGCTATTGTTCAGTTGAAAGAATTCCTGGATGGGGAAAGCGAATTCAGGTAAGGGGGAGTCTTTGTCTGGATAAATAAAATGCAAATGTCGCTGACGATCAGTAAGTAGTAGTTCCCTGGGCCTGTTGGTAGTCTGGGCGAAAAGGCTAGGGAATGAAGCTGCCGTTGTGGGACCACACTGCAATTTCATTGCCTAATAGGAATGGGTTGCGGCGGGTAGGCGAGGCGGCACGACCAAGAAACCTGCCAAGAAAAGAGGAATCCCGCGACACATACAGGAGGATTCTCAACAGCTCAAAGAAGAGTTTGGCTTGCAAGGTCCCCTACTTCCCGATACGTTAGAAATTCTGGAGAAGATTATTCCATTATTGCCCTAGGTATATATATGTCTTAACGATATATATATCTATAGAGTAACCCCCAACTCCCGACCGGAAGCCCTACAGCTACTACGGGGTATCATCCAAACATCACCCAACACCCTAGTATCCCTTACCGAGAGGCCACATATCAATGATAAAATCGTGAAAGGTGGTTAGGATACATCCCGGTCCTACTCATACAAAATTGGAAGTTATTCGGAGATGAGGCTGGATGGTTAAACTGATCCTAATTGAATGGGAAACGGACAGCTGGCAGATATTGTGTGAATCATTCCGGAGGAGATCGCCGAAATGTAGGCCACGATGTTGAATCCATTGCCAATACAAGTCCTAGGTGTACTATAGGTTACTGACGCTAATGTCTGTATTCCTTCTTGTCACTGCAAACTTTGACACCCTGCCGGGCGACACTACTCGGCACTGGAGAAGAAGGAAGTTCGATGGGATGGGGAAAGGGCATGGTCGGGGGGTCGCTCACGCAGCAACCTTATACCCATGCGGCGGAATACTGGCATGCCCACTCTGGCCCATCACCGCCGAGAAGCCCCCGTCTACCGCGCGGCCCGCCCACTACACTCTGCGGGAGTGCCTCATATATAACAGGGGCCTTACCCGTTCTGTGGCTGATGGGGGCTTGTTAGACCTGCCTCAATGCTCGGTTTGTGAGGTGCTTTTTTACAGCTGCTCGTTCCACCACGCCAACCGCCCTGCTTGCTAGATCCTGTTACTAGGCTACATTATATAGCCTATATATGATAGACGGGGAAACCACAAAATAGTGAATATGCTTGCATTGAAACTACAGGATGGGCGCAATTAGAGCCCCTCCGGATACTATTCTTGTTTGTGTGGCATGCGTGGGTTAGTGTTGACCAAACTATGAGAACCACAAGAATTAGAGGCATATTATCAGTATAATCAAAGCACAAGATACGAGATCACTCTAGAAAGAAGTCAGTCCTTTGCATACGCATCCTCATATTTCAAAGGTTCTCGCGATCTCCCACCGCCACCGCCATCGCCACAACCTGGGCCTCCACACTGCAATATATCAATCTCCTCTATCCCCCCATGTGAGCAGACGATCAGGGCATCCGAAAAGAATATCTATTCCACTCCATGCGATTAAGAAAAAAATAAATAAAGAGCTATCGTACTGTACAAAACCGAGACACCACCGAAAATAAAACTCCGGATATGCCCTGTTCTAAGACTTAAATCTATTCCTTTATTGAGAGGAAAGAGTGTGATTGACTGAGAGTGAGGGAAAGGTTGACCTATCAAAGAAGCCTGTAAATCAATCCCAAGGACGCCAGAAGGAAACTAAAGAAGAAAAAACATCCAAGATCAGACAACAAAAACCCCACTCACGCGACCTCACGTATACCAACAAACAGTAATTTCTAACAGGAAGGAAGATAAACACTGGGGGACAATGCGTGGGCTAAATCATGGGGTAGGTGGGGGATGTAGGTCCTGTAGTAGTTTTACGATTCTGTAGTGCCGCTTTTGGGTGGCCAGTTGGAGTGGTGTTTCCCCGGATTTACTGGAAGCATAGGGGTTGACATCTTTCCGCCCCAACAGCAGCTTCACTGTTCCCTCACGGCCATTCTTGGCAGCCCATGAGAGCGGTGTTTGGCCATACACCGTGTCCGGGGTGTCGGGGTTGACCTCTTTTTGCCCCAACAAGAGTTTGACTATTCCCTCATGACCATTCCACGCAGCCCATGAGAGCGGGGTTCGGCCATCTGCCGTGTCTAGAGTGTCAGGGTTGACATCGGTCCGCTCCAACAGTAGCTTCACTATTCCTTCATGGCCGTCCCAGGCAGCCCACGAGAGGGGTGTTCGGCCATACCAGATGTCTGGAGTGTCAGGGTTGACATCATCCCGCCCCAACAGTAGTTTCACTATTCCCTCATGGCCATTCAAGGCAGCCCACGAGAGGGGTGTTCGGCCATAGAAGGTGTCTTGGGTGTTGGGTCTGACATCTTTCCGCTCCAACAGTAGCTTCACTATCCCCTCATGGCCTTTTTGGGCAGCAAACGAGAGCGGTGTCCGGCCACTCTTAGTGCCTGGGGTGTTGGGGTTGACTTCTTTCTGTTCTAACAGTAGCTTAACTATCCCCTCATGGCCATTGTCGGCGGCCAACAAAAGCGGTGTTCGGCCATACTCTGCGTCTAGGGTGTTGGGGTTGACCTCTTTCTGTCCCAACAGTAGCTTAACTATTCCTTCATGGCCATTCTCGGCAGCCAACAAGAGCGGTGTCTGGCCACCCCACGTGTCTCGGGTGTCGGGTTTGACATCTTTCCGCCCCAACAGTAGCTTCACTATTCCTTCATGGTCATTTTCGGCAGCCAACGCGAGCGGTGTTCGGCCATACAAGGTGTCTGGGATGTCAGGATTGACATCTATCCGCTCCAACAGTAGCTTCACTATTCCCTCATGGCCATTCGCGGCAGCCAGGGAGAGGGGTGTTCGTCCGTAGAACGTGTCTGGGATGTCGGGGTTGACATCTTTCCGCTCAAGCAGTAGCTTCACTATTGCCTCGTGGCCATCCGCGGCAGCCAAAGACACCGGTGTTTGTCCATTCATCCTGCCTGGGGTGTTTGGGTTGACATCTTTCCGCCCCAAGAGTAGCTCCACTACTCCCTTATGGCCTTTCCCGGCAGCCCACGAGAGGGGTGTTCGGTCATACCGGGTGTCTGGAGCGTCGGGGTTGACATATCGCCGGCCAAAAAGTTGACTCACAACCTGCGGTACTCCCCACAGCTGACCTATGCTCCCAGGATTGATAAATTGCGGTCCAAGAAATAATTTGACGACTCCCTCATGTCCATTTCTAGCAGCCCATGACAGTGCCGTTTGCCCCCCTTTCTTGTCCGGCTTATCAGGTTCGATATGTTTCTGTTGCAGGAGAAGCTCCACTACCTCTTCATGCCCACAGCTCGCAGCCCATATGAGTGGCGTCATACCCGCACCATCTTCTTGGTTCACATCCCATCTGTTCATCTGAATCAGACTATATGTGACATCGACAATGCCGAAGTACGAGATGCAGTGCAGTGCAGGAAACGGCTGAAGCGTTTGGTCTGTGGAAAAGGGCAACCCCTGAATGACGCACTTCCAAAGGGATTGGGCAGATATGTGACTATCCCATTCGCCAAGAAGCTCGAGAGCCAATGTCTTTGCACGATCTGAGACTTCCATTCTCATGTATGTTCCCCAATATAGAGAAGAATATTCAAGGAAGGGTGCGTCTCGAGGGTCAGGGGAAGAGTCAGCTGAAAGATCCTTGACGCTCCGGAAGTTGAGATACGTCAAACAAGTTTCCGCCATTGTCGAGTGGGCTTTGTCAAAGACGTCGGGGTGAGTACCAAGATACTCTTGGAGGGAAGAATGGATCAACCTAACAGTCGAGGCACCCTTATCCACGATAACAAGTCCTTGACAATAGCTTAGCAAGGTCGATATTGGCAGGATTTCATCGTTATCAAGATCGTTTAACCCTATCTGGATTGATATGGCGTGACGTAGTTCATCCACCTCCATTGGCCGTATCGAATGGGAGATCCACATCAGAACTGCCATCCCGAGTCTTGCCCTTTCTCCACCCTGTGCCTCAATCCTTCTTAGCATTGCCTTGTATGCGCCCCCAAAGCCTAAGCCACTCTCCATTTCTCTAAGCCTTTGCCTCCTTCGGTATATTGTGGTTTCTTGTAGAATCATCTTAATCCCGAGGAAGACAAGCAGGAATCTAGGTACAATATATATTAGCACACAGTTTCAGGAAATTTTATAAGTGTCCCCTTCAGACTTACATTTCCGAAACCGTTTTGGGAAGATCCTGCATAATTTCCTTCTCTAAACTCTCATCCATCGCATCCTTCATCGAATCCTCTTTCAGTTTAGCTCGGAGGAATGTGATGATATCATTCCCGGTGGATGTTATCGACCTTTCCACCACCCTCCCAGCAAGATACTCGTCAACCTCACGCCGGATATGCGGTCTCCCGGTCAGAAATAGTCGAGCGCCGGGGGCCTTTTGGAGAACTTGGTTGAGTTGCTCGAGAAGCTTCCCCCGATGTTCAGCCGGATACTCGTCCAGGGCGTCAAGGCATATATATGTGCGTCGTGCGGACGTGGTCTCCTGCAAGAACCCTACAATCTGCTTGAGCTGTAGCCTCTGGCCACCAATAACCTTTCCTCGGTTGTGAAAAGCTTTGAGTATGTTTTCCGGAACCTTGTCTAGCCCACCAACAACCTGACTCAGCACCAAACCCAGAATTGCCTCTAGGGATTGCTCCTCCTTAACGGCGAAGTCGAAGTAGAAGCACGCAACGCCAGCATTTTCTTCCACCGCCTGCTCGCATAACGAATCTATCACCAGCGAGCTAACATCACAGTTTATTAGCAATACATCTGTGTCTTCGAAATATCTTCTGCCTTACCTAATGTAGGTCTTCCCAACCCCCGGACCTCCGTAACAAAACAATACTGGACTCTGAAGTCCTTCGCTGCCAGTACCACCCAACCAATTTCGATATTCCTCAGTCTGTAGGAGCCAGTCTCCCACCCTCTCGACCCTACGTCTTCGGATATCGTAGTGCCGTTTCTGGGGCTCAAGCGGGGATAGCCAGGCAAAAATCCCCGAATCCTCGTCGGCGATCGTGCAATTATGCCACACATTGCTAAAAGTATTGTTTGTAACAATCGCGCTGTCGTTCAAGAAAATGCAAGAAGAATTGGTTGTATTGTCACAGTTTGTATTATGGGAATAATTTGGATCACGAGAAGAGTCGGTATTTTCGCCGATGTGTGGTTGCGACATTTTGGATTCTTTGTTGTATCGATGGTCGTAGAAGATGGGTTCTTGGGTAATTATGCCCGGTAGAGTGGGCTCATATGGTTTCCCGGAAGCGACGATGAGCGGGGGTGATGGTGATTTTTGAGGCCTCGTGGGCGAAAGCTTGTTCCAATTAACCCACTCGATAATGGGGCGCAATTGGTGAAACCAACCTGATTGTGGGCCGCCGTATGCACAAATCCCAAGCGGTATGTGGCGGGGTGGGGCTACAAACGAAAGTATTAGTAAAAGTAATATCTTGTGCTCTCTTGTTACCGGCGGCATTGATGACCCGACTCTGCTTCTATTAGCTTCAAGAATTAGTGGGCATATCGGAGTTGTGATTCAAAAACACAAGACGCGAGCTCCATCCGGAGAGAAATTGGTTCTTCTCTACAATTGGACAGTCCTATTTCAGGATGTCTTTGGTGATATTACACAAATCCTATCACAACCGCCCGCTACTCCACGGTAGCCGTATGTCTGGATTGGCGGTGTCTCCTTATACTCGAGTATCCGGACAATTGGTCTCTTCCACCGTGGTTAATGCAAGCCTGGTCACATTTTGAATTGAACTGCCCATTTTTCCCAAGCAGGGCACAGGACAGGCCAGCAGAGCCATCAGGTGCTTGAATGGAATACAGGTGATGAGGATAACATCTACAAGTACTGTACGAGTACGAGTACTCTTGCTTCGCATGTCAACCAATAACAAAAATCTTTCTCGTCAGTGGCTTCACTTTCTTCCTAAATACCGTGCCATGTGTCGCTCGGGTGTTTTTTCTGATGATGAGCCATCCTATCTTTATCCCTAGGGGATCCAAGCTGGGAAGAGGTGGAGTCTCCAGCTTGCCCTGTGGACATGCGGTGGCAATGCCATGTCTCTCGTTGGTGTTTTTTTTGTTTTTTTTAAAGAGGTGTGGGGAAAATATCGTCAGCCTTACCGAAGCGGGGTTTTCCTGTTGATCTGTGGTTGAGTTGTTGTGGGAGCAAGAAAATTAAGCGATGCCCGAGTACTGGTACAGTACCGTCCATCCATCGAACTGTTCCCGAGCTTCTTTGGCTCATCCCCGGTTCTGGGCATTGGCCGAGGATAAGGTAGACTTCCCGTAGATCACACTACCGTATCATTGTCAACGATCTCATAATAAATTATAGTAAGATCTCATCAAAGATCTGATATTTAACTTACAAAGCTTAATTCGACGTTCCCGGGTTTGGACTTTGGTGATGGGATAGACAGGGATTAGGAAACCTCGCAGTACTCGATTAACTTACCGTACAGTACTCGTACAGTATGCATCCCCATCCTCGGCTACTCGCGTAAGTTAGAATCCATTTGCGGACGGGCACCTCTCAGCCCTTCTAACGCATGACCCATGACCGGTAATGATTGGCTGGCGCAGGATTGTGCAACCCCAGAGCCTCATCAGTCATTGTTGGTTGACAAAATTAACCGAACACCAGGGCGTGGAGATGTAACACGTCTCTTCCACATAGCACCACACCACCTGAAACATCATTACTACCGGTACTCAGCTGATACTACCCAGCATAAGTTCTTCTGTTTGCTTAAGGCTGCTGAATAGTATGCCTACTAATTACTGCCCTGGAGTTTATTTTTAATTATTTTTGTTGTTTGGCTTCGTGTGATTTGCTGGATCAAGAAGGCTGTCTTCACGGCAAAAATTGTGTTTTTCGGTTGTTCGAAATTTTGTCAACCAACAATATCGCCCCCCCCCTCCCTCTGACCCCGAGATTTTCTGATGCTGCAGCAGAAGTCGGATTCTCACTGCACACAATCCTTCTCTACCTCTTATGAAAAATTGAATTCAGCTAGTTGACTATTGTAGGTATTCTTCCGCAGCAGATCTCCGGTAATTTCAGCTAGTTCAACAGTTGTAACCTGTTCAACAACACCTCGAACCCCACTACCAAAATATGTTTCGAGTTTCCAACTTATTAACTGATTGACCGCGACAGCCAAATGAAAGGCCAATGGTTTACAGCAAGATACGATCGCCAGCGCACCGCTTCGGGGTGAACGGGGAAGTTCGCTCGTTCCCTACTTCTCTTCTCACTGTCTAAGTTTATCACACGCTCATCTAACTATCGGTACCGTAAAATCTCGTGAAATCCACCATCTCCGGCGGCCCTCAATCTCCGGGGCTTGAGTCAAAAGTTCTCAAGAAGGGTTAGTGCTTTCCTGACACGGTATAGCCTGTGTAATTTGGCAGTGTTAGATCTCGCCAACTTGACAAGCTAAACCTATCTTGGGCTGATGTCGCCATTTGCTGGGATATACGTGACAGACCGGAGATGGTGGATTTCACGAGATTTTACGGTACTCGAGTCACGGTAGAGACAGGAGCAATATAAACCCCGGCGGAGTCATCCCCATATCCTTCCAGGAATCACCACACATGTCCATTCTCATCGCTCTATTCCCCCCCCTCCCTTCCGCATACTCTCGTGCTAACAAAGGAAAAGCAAAGAGTGTCACTGCTCATAGGCCCTGCGCATCCAACTCTTTCACGTTTCCTTCCCACTGTTTCGTTTTCCTTCGGCTTTCCTTCAGGCCAACGCATAAACCGCACTCCCGAACTATTTATACGAACAACAAAACAATTGATAAAATCTGGACGGGAGATTTGTTGTGCTCGACTATACCAGTGCACGATGAGGACAGAGCAAGAATAACCAAAGACTAACTTCTCATTCGGCGACCTGCTTCCTCTTAAACGGCGGGAGAAACAGAGCTATTAAATACAAAAAACAAGGGAAACTCTTCCTTGAGCTTCCTTACTGTGATCACAGAGTTTCGACACTATGATCACATTATTTCCACATTATGACCACACGATCTCTATACTATGATGACACTATATCCACTCCTTGTCATCGCGCACAATCATCTTTCCTTCTTCCATTTCTTCTATCCCTTTCCTTTACCAAGTTCGTCGAAGGTTCTGTCGTCAATCCTCCGAGATTCTTCAACCAGCTTCTATACCGGTAGTGGTATCACGCCCGGTGACTGTGGCGTGAACTACCGCGAGAGCATGCTGGGCAGCATCTCACGCTTTCTATCATGGCGCTGTTCCCAGGTAGCTAGTTAGTTGACCAGGGATAGTGCGACATATACGGGAGACTTTTCAGAAGATTATAAATAAGTTTGGCGGGCAAAGTCTCCTACTTTCTAATATTACAGGTATAGATATTACGAAGAAGACCGCTGTGTCCCTGCTGCGGCTGTTCTATGTAGGGAAATTTTACACGGATCGCCTCCAAAGTACCGATGTGAGCCCCTGGAGTCATTACCATTAATCGTTCGGGTATCACTGAACACGCCTGTATTCCTTCCCAGAAGTCCTATACCGCCGAACGGATTGTGAGATGTTTTAGTGAGGTAGTTAGGGTACCAAGCAGCACTACTCTGGCTGGTAAGGGTTATTTGAAGACGATCTTACACTGAATTGGATCGCTAGAATTTACTTTGAGGTCGTCTGACAATTTAAGGACTAGAGTGAAGCTTAACTAAGATCAAAGGAATCATTTGCTGTTCGTCCTTAATCGCGACATCGTTCCTGTACTCGGGGGTGAAGGGAATTAATATGTTGTTTCGTTTTGGCACTGGTAGCAGTGGACGGATTAGCATTGACCAAAATCTGCGACAGCTTCGAGAGTTTGGAGGGATATCTAGAGCATAATTCCAAGAAACTTTGGAAAGGATTCAATCCTTTTGTGCAATTACACAACTCTATTTCAATCATCTATAGGTGGCCTCGCATAGCTCCCTCCCGCCACCGCCACCAAGGCTCCCACTCCAGAAAACATCCATCCCTTCCATATACTCTCGAGCAAGCTGACTACTAGTATCATGTATTATCTGGAAAATATTCTCTAACAAACTCTACCCTAAATCCCTTTTGATACATTCCTGACCATTAGCCAAGGGAAAACGAAACGAAACAAGAGGTATTGTACTGTATAAAGCTAAAACATCCTCACCCAAAAATAAATCCCAATGTGATTCGATTATTGAGTAAAATAGCGGGATTGCGTTGGAGCGGAAGAAAGGTTAACCTACCCAAGAAGATTCAATTTAAAATAGTCAAAATACGGCATAGAATAGCAGATAGAATGGATAGAGCGAAAACCCTTCTCTTCATTCTTGGTTGCTAAACTAGCGGTAATGAGAGGAGTTTACACCAAAAAGTATAACCAAGCGCTGATATTTCCCTCGATCACCGCACATCTCCTCCGGCTTCCCTCCATCTTCCATATCCCAAACAGCAACAAAAGAAAAAAACATTCTCTAAAATCCTTTAGCAAAATAAATGCATCACAAAGACTCCCGCTCTCTTGCACCTTTAGTTCAATGCGCAACCTTTCTCCTAGCCCGACTATTTCCAGCTGCCAGCATGAGCGGTGTTCGTCCGGAATTACTGAAGCTATTGGGGTTGACATCTTTCCGCTCTAGCAATAGCTTTACTACTCCCGCATGGCCATTCTCACCAGCCGCCGAGAGTCGTGTTTGGCCGTAGCGCTTTTCCGGGGTGTCGTGGTTGACATCACTCCGCTCCAATAGTAGCTTCACTATCCCCTCACGGCAATGCTGTGTATAGGAATTACTTGTGCCCGATACAATGCAGGTAAAGGAAATCTTTCACTCAAAAACTCGGCACAAGGCAAGCTAACTTTATTTCTTCAAGATCAAAGGCTGGTCAGGAGCGAGAATCGATTTTCAGTCGAGCATCTAGCATGCGCCCAAGTGCTTCTACTTCCTAAGCATTACGTGTAACGATCGGGCTGGCTCAAACTTGTGCAACGTTAGAGCCTCATGGGTTACCCCACCCCCTTTCTTGCGCTCTAACAGATTTCATCGTGCTTTGACAGAAGTCTTAATGCACAGAATTTCTATCTAACTCTGGCGGAGGGGGGGCTCAGATCCCAAGAGCAGCAGAATACCGGTAATTTCAACAGATTGATCAGTATGGACTTGCCCAATGGTATCGTCAACTCCGGCACAGAAGGAAGTGCCGCGGGGGGGTACATCAGATTCTGCAGCAGATATCGCTACTCGGACCACAGCAACGGCACCAAACAAGCCAGCCGTCTTACTCGCCTGTGTGGGAAACTGGATACTAGAAGCTTGGAGGTTCGTGGAATGGAATGATGCGGAAAATGGTTGAGTTGAGCCATTGTTGTGTTGAAAGAATCCTCGGGTGGGGAAAGCGAATTCAGGTAAGGAGGACTCTTCTCTGGAGAAATATAATATGGATATCGCTGACGATTAGTAAATAGTAGTTTCCTGGGCATAGTAGGCAGTCCGGGCGAACAGGCTAAGGAAGGATACTGCCGTCATGGGACTGCACCTCGATTTCATTTCCTAATGGGACTGGTGTACAGAGGGTAGGCGAGGTGGCATGATCAAGAAACTTGCTAAGCAAGAGGGATTCTTAGTAGCATGAAGGAGAGTTTGGGGGGCAAGGCCTCCTACCTCCCGATACGTTGGAAATTCTGAAGAAGATTACTACATCATTTCACAGGGTATTTATCTGTATTAACGCATTAGAGCTACCCCCTCCCAACTTCCGACATGAAACCCTATAGCCAAAAGGGATATCATCCGAGCGTCACCAAACACCCTACTATTCCTTACCGGGAGACCACATATCAATGATAAAATCGTGCGAGGTGGTTAGGGTACATCCCATTCCTGCTCATACAGAATTGGAAGTTATCCGGATATGAGGCTGGATGATTAAACTGATCCTAATTTGATTGGAAACGGACAGCGGGGAGATATTATGAGAACCATTCCGGAGGAGACCGCCTCAATGTAGGCGGCGATTTTAAATACCTTGCCAATACAAGTCCCGGTATGGGTTACTAACGTTGGTGTCCAGTTTCCTTCTCTTTTCTCGATAGATTGATATACTCTCGGGCGGGATTACTTGGCTCCACAAAAGTTGGAAGTCTGGTGGGATGGCGAAAGGTGAGGGTCTGGGGACACATGCAACAATCTTATATCCCTGGAGTAGAATGACTACTAACATGCCCACACCCGCTCATCACCGTGGGCAAGTCCTTGTCCACCGTGCGCCCCGCCCACTACTCTATGCAAGAGTATCTCTCCCATAGCCCGAACCTTCCCCGCTCTCTGCTGCTGACGGCTTGTTAGCCATGCCCCGATGCCCGGCTTGTGACGGGTTTTTCGTCCTCTCACTCTATCCCACAAACCGCCCTGCTTACTAGATATAGGTCTTGTTTCTATACTATATACGATAGATTTTAGACGTCGATCGACGGCAACAACGAAACGAGGAAACGTCTAGAATTCAGACCTAAAACGATCGCACAGTCAGGAGTGGGGAAGTTCACTCCATTCAACGACAACTCTCTCGATAACAAACCTCCGGCTGCAACAGGAGTATATATCCACCACAAATATCCCCTATCCATCCATGAACCACCACACATACCCATAATACTCCATATAAGTCTCGCCTTCCTCAGTGCTCACTTCCGGGCGAACAAAGGATAGCAAACATCTATGGCCCTAGCATCTGGGCTTCCAGCAGGCCGCCCCTACTGCATTCCCGCTTACTGCACAGCGCTTCTAGCGACAGCGCGGTTCCGAAACTGCGGTGCATTCCTGGCTTCGAAATGATTTCCACAAATGCTTGCCCGAAGCCAAAAAAATATGCACAGATCCTAGGTTCATTTCCCAAGCGACAAACGGGCGCGTTCCCAGAAGCTCTGCAAACAGCAAAGGAAATATGATCAGAGCATGCCGAGTAGCACCTCCCTATTTCAAACAATAGAGAGGGAAACACCAAAATTGTGTAATCGCTGGCATTGAAACTACACGGTGAGCGTGATAAACACATTTCCCGGATACTATTATTGTGCAGGACTCGGGGGTTCGTGTTGGCCAATCTATCTTTGACAACCACAAAAGATTAGAGGCACATTTTCAGCATAATTCAAAACACAAGATATGAGAAGGAAAGAAGTCAGTCCACCGCAAGTGCATCCTTATATTTTAACGGCTTTCGCGATATCCCACCACCATCACCACCACCATCACCACCACCTCGGCCTCCACACTACAAAATATTACTTTCATGTACTTTCGATTGAGTCGACAATCAGCTCATCTGAAAAGAAAAAGAAAATCTAATAAATCTTTACATTCCAATCCATCCCACTCCATGTGAATAAGAAGTATATAAATAAAGAGCTATGATATTGTATAGAACCGACACTCACCCCCAAAATAAAACTTAAGATATACACTGTATTGAAACCTAAATCTATTCTATTATTGAGTGAAAGAATGAAAAAAATTTGGGAATGAGAAAGGTTAACTTATGAAAGAAGCTTGCAAATTAGGATCGAGGGCGCTAGAGGGAAAACTCAAGAAGAAAAAAGGTCAAAGAGATCCGGACAAAAAAAAAAACTCATTCATGTGACATAACTTATACAAACAAACAGCAATTTCTGGGAGAAAAGGTCATAAACTCTAGGGAATCGGGCGGGGACTGATTCACGGCATAAATGGGGGATGTCAGGCCTGTAGTAGTTTTGCGATTCTGTGGTGCCCTTTTATGGTTGCCAGCGTAAGTGGTGTTTCGCCGGATTTGCTGGAACTATTGGGGTTGACATCTTTCCGCCCCAATAGTAGGTTCACTATTCCCTCATGGCCATTACCGGCAGCACACGAGAGGGGTGTTTGGCCAAAATGAGTGTCTGGGGTGTCGGGGTTGACCTCTTCCCGCCCCAACAGTAGCTTCACCATTCCCTCACACCCATTCTCCGCAGACAACGAGAGCGGTGTTCGGCCATACTGAATGTCTGGGGTGTCGGGATTGACCTCTTTCCGCCCCAACAGTAGCTTGACTATTCCCTCATGGCCATTCTGGGGAACCCATGAGAGTGGTGTTCGGCTATGCTTCGTATCTGGCGTGTCGGGGTTGACCTCTTTCCGCTCCAACAGTAGCTTGGCTATGCATACATGGCCCTGCGAGTAGCCCACAAGAGCGGTGTTCGGCCATGCTTCGTATCTGGCGTGTCTGGGTTGACCTCTTTGCGCCCCAGGAGTAGCTTCACTATTCCCTCATGGCCTTTCTCAGCAGCCAACGAGAGCGGTGTTCGACCGAGTCTGCTTGAACTATCAGGGCTGACCTCTTTCCGCCCCAATAGTAGCTTCACTACTCCCTCATGGCAATTCTGGGCAGCCCGTGAGGGTGGCAGGAGAATGTGGAGGACGTCCGGGGTTAGTGAGGGACTGGAGGGGATCGTAGGGGACTCCTGGGGGCTGCACGAGTGATGTCTCATGATGCGGTTATTATTGGTACAGAGGTGAACGATTTTAATCAGGCTAGCACCGGAGGTCCAAGCTACAGGACTATAGCCCCCCCTACAGTCCATCCAGCCCTCATCTTCCCGGGCGCAGTCCGTGCCGGCCCCCAAAAAAAGACCGACCGAGAGCCGTAGTCTGACCCATCCTATCCCGGGGACGGACTGACCTGATGGCTGGAAACTCTGGCCGAATTTACTTGAATGATCGGGGTCGACATCTCTCCGCCCCATCACTAGATTTACTATTCCTTCATGGCCATTCTCGGCAGCCCATGAGAGCGGCGTTCGGCAGTATCTCGAGCTATTGTGATTTACATCTCTTTTGCCAAGCGGTCGACCCCGCTACTCACCACCTCTTTCCCCACCTCCAGCCTGGTCTCTCAGGATTGACAAATTGCGATCCAAAAAATACCCGTACCATCCCCTCGTGTCCATTTTCCGCAGCCCGCAAGAGTGCTGTCTGGCCATCATTTGTGTCGGGTTGATCAAAGTCAATATGTTTGTTTTTTTCTTTTCCGCAAGAGCAACCTCACTGCTTCTTCATGGCCCTATCTTTAAGCCCATATGAGTAGCGTCGCGCCCACGCCATCTACTCCGCTCATATCCGATCTGTTGATTTTCATCAAGATATTGGCAACTTCTGCGATACCGAAGTGCCAGATACAGTGCAGCGCAGGAAACCCATTGCCATCAAGAATATTCTCCATGGAACCGCCTGACTGATGGACTTCTGACTGATCGACTCCTAAAGACTTTTGGTATCAGAGATATAGGACTATCGAACTGACCAAGAAGCTCAAGCTCAAATGGTTTTGCCAGATCGGAGAGCCCCATTCGCCTGTGGGTTCCCCGATCTAGAGAAGAATATTCAAGGAAGGGTTTGTTTCGCGGGTCGGGTGATGACTTGGCGGAAAGGTCTTTAATGCTCTGGAAGTTGAGATACGTCAACCAGGTTTCCTCACCACAATATGAGCTCTTTCAGATATCGGGGTCTGTGTAGAGATACTATTGAAGGGTACACTGGATGTGCCTTGATGGAGGTCGTTGCACGATTCGTGGTCGAGTGTTGAACGGAGGAGATGTTGGAGTTGTATTGAGTTGCGTTGTCTATGGAGGTTGCTAGCTACGGTTCCCTCTAGTAGGGAAAACTCTGCTCTCTACATGTGATACCCATATGTCTCCGCATATGCCCTAATCATCCGTGCTTGCCCTAGTAGAACGTTCACCCGTCCACACTTCTATGTTCCTCCATACATGCCCGCGCTGCCTATCAGTCTGCGGTATCTCTGCTCCTATTGCAGTGCTCCACTACTGGGATAATAATACCATCATGCCTAATAGTAGAAGCATCCTTATCCAGAGTGACAAGTCCTTGACGGCAGCCTAGCTAGGCCGACATAACAGGGATATCATAGTTACTGTGATAATGTGACCTATCCGGACCTCTATAGCCTGACTAATCTCATCCACCTTCAAACGCCTCCTGGAATGGGAGATCCTCATCGGAGCGGCCATCCCGAGTCTCGCCTTCTCCCAATCCTGTTTCTTTATCCTTCCTAGTGTTTCCCCGTACGCTCTCCCTAGGTTTAAGCCATTCTCCATTTCCCCAAAGCTCTTGCGTCCTTCGAGGGAGCTACCTCTTGTTTCTTCTTTAACCGTGGAGTATTATCCTTGTACTATACTTGGGGGTGGAAGGAATTTAGATTTTGTCTGGTATTGTCACTGGCAGCATTGGGCGTGCTGGTGTCGACCCAACTCTCATCGCGAGAGCATTAGATATTAGGTGGCATGCCTGGGTTTTCACGCTGCAAAATATCGATCTCCCTTCTATATCTCCGAGTAGGTAGAGTCTTGGCATATCTGCAGAAAATGAATTGTCTAATAACTTAAGCGTTACCCTAAATCCCTTATGATACATTCCAGTCCATGAGAGTAAGAAAAAAGAAAAATAATAAGAATTATCATGCTAAATAAGACTAAGACAAGATCCGCGTAAAAATAAACCTGGGGAAAATCTTTCTACTCTAGCTGAGCTTAAATCGATCTATGAATTAAGAAAAAGTGGGGGATTGCTTAGGAGTGGGAGGAAGGTCAACTGGCCTAAGAAACCTCTAACTTAGTCCCTAGAGTACTAGAAGAAGAAATGAAGACAAAAAAAATAAACATCACAACTACTCAGCACGGAACGCGTATTCATCGCAGACAATCAGTGCCAACAAACGACGATTTCCCTGGGAGCGAAGATTGTAAACTCCAGGGAATCAAGCGAGGACCAAATTACTAGATCCTTCTAGATGTGGGGCATGTAGGAGCTCCACAACTCTATCGTGTCTATTGGCGGCCGCAAGCGCGAGTGGTGTTCGACTGGATTTGCTGATGCTCACGGGGTTGACATCTTTCCGCTTCAACAATAGTTTCACAACTCCATCATGGCCATTCTCAGCAGCCAACGAGAGGGGCGTTTGGCCGTACTGCGCGTCCGGGATGTCGGGGTTGACATCTTTCCAGTGTTCGCAAGCGGCCAGTCCGGCCAGGCTTTGGGTCGGCCTGGGTCGGCCTGGGCTTTGGTAGGAGCCGGCCGGGCCGGACTGTGGGCCGCAGTCTAGCTTCTGAGGATCATCTGACCGGGCCTGGCCGGACTGCAGATATCTGCAGGCTTTCGAGTGATAAGATGTGATTATGATAAGATCGGAATAAGATAAGATCTGGGGATTTGGGTTTGAGTAACATTGGAGGGGGGTCAACGGAAACGGGAGCTCAACAGACGAACCAGACAAAATCGCGGCTGGAAATAACGCTTACTGTTGGAGGTGCTTGATGCTGCTCGGCATGCGCAGCCTATGGACAACCTATCTCTGATGGTTGAGAGAAAGCCTTCGGATATGGGCTTGGGATCGACGGATCGATCCAGTCAGAAGGAATACGGAGGCTATGAGAAGTGGAAGGTGTTTGTAATGTTTGTCGTTCTTTTGTTGGCATGGGAGTCTGCGGAAGAAAGAAAGGGGATGTTGGTGAAAGAGAATGGACATGTGTCTCGATCTCTGGAAGGATAACTTGTGGTGTATCTTTACTCCTGTCTTTCTCGTTAGTTAGTTTAGTAGGTTAGTTGGGTATTATGAGTTGTGAGTGTGAGAACAAGTATTGGAATGAGAAGACGTTCCACTTTCTAGATTGTGCAATGGCGACCGAACTGATGAGTACTGCTTTACTCTTCGAATTTCGTTTTGTTTCTCTTCGGACGAGTTGTTTCGTTGTTCTGCAACCTTGGTTGGCTAATTTCTAGGTTACTTTTAGTAGTTATGAATCGAGTGACAAGGGAAAGAGGAAAATACCGTCAACTATCTTCGAGTATCTTGAGATATCTTTAGGTATCTTCCGGTATCTGCAGGCATCTTCGGATATCTGTAGGCATCTTCGGATATCTGTAGGCATCTTCAGATATCTGCAGGCATCTTCAGATATCTGTAGGCATCTTCAGATATCTACCGGTATCTTCAGATGTGAGCCACACATTAATAAAATATTGACTAGTCATATGGAATTTACCGAAAGCCTGACGGCACCGCCAGGCACCCACGAAGCCTGGCCTACAAAGCCCAGGTCTGTCTCATCCTGACCTGGCCTGGCCGGACTGAAAGCCTGCAGGCTATCTGTGGGCCAACCTGGCCGCTTGCGAACACTGCATCTTTCCGCTCTAAAAGTAGCTTCACAACTCCATCATGGCCATTTTCAGCAGCTAACGAGACGGGTGTTTGGCCGTACTGCGCATCCAGGATGTTAGGGTTGACATCTGTCCGCCCCAACAGTAGCTTCACTACTCCATCATGACCATTCTCGGCAGCCCACCCGAGCGGCGTTTGACCATACTCCGTGTCTGGGGTGTTGGGGTTGACATCTCTCGACTCTAACAGTAGCTTGACTGTTCTCTCATGGCCATTCCTAGAAGCCCACAAGAGCGGCGTTCGGCCATAGGCAGTGTCGGGGGTGTGGGGGTTGACATCACCCCGACCCAGCAGTAGCTTCACTATTCCCTCATGGCCATTCCGGGCAGCCCACGAGAGCGGCGTTTGGCCATGGATCGTGTCTGGGGTATCGGGGTTGACATCGTTCCGCTGCAACAGCAGCTTCACTACTCCCTCATGGCCATTCCCCGCAGCCCGCGAGAGCGGTGTTCGGGAAAACGATATGTCTGGGGCATCGGGGTTGACCTCTTTCCGCTCCAACAGCAGCTTCACTATTCCCTCACGGCCGTTCTCGGCAGCCCACGAGAATGGCGTTTGGCCATTGATCGTGTCCGGGGTATTAAGGTTGACATCGTTCCGCTGCAGCAGCAGCTTCACTACGCCCTCATGGCCATTGCCGGCGGCCCGCAAGAGGGGTGTTTGGCCAGACCATAGGTCTGGAGAATCAGGGCTGACATCTTTCCGCTCCAACAGTAATTTCACTATTCCCTCATGGCCGTTCTCGGCAGCCCACGAGAGCGGTCTTTGATCGGATTTACCAGAGCTATCGGGGTTTACATATCTCCTGCTAAGCAGTAGATTCGCAACTCGCGGGGGCCCCCCCACCAACGGCCAATCCTCGCTGGGTTAACAAATCGTGGTCTGAGAAATAATCTCACCACTCCCTCGTGTCCATTTTCAGCAGCCCACGAGAGTGCTGTTCGGCCTGAATTCGTGTCCGGCTGATCAGGTTGAATATCCTTTTTCCGCAGGAGCAACCTTACTACCTCTTCATGCCCATATCTCGCAGCCCATATGAGGGGCGTTACTCCCGCACCGTCTCTTTGGTTCACATCCCACTTGTGCATCTTTATCAATGTATCTGCGACTTCGGCAATGCCGAAGTAGCAGATACAATGCAGCGCAGAAAATAGCTTGTGATCGGTATTGCGGCTAGAAAACTCCCGGCTAATTGAATTCCAAAGGGGTTTAGCAGATATATGGTTTTCGAAGGGACAGAGAAGCTCGAGCGCAAATGTTTTTGCAAGATCTGAGGGCTCCATACGCATGTGGGCTCCCCAATACAAAGAAGAGTATTCAAGGAAGGGCGTCCCTCGAGGGTCTGGGGACGGGTGAGCCGAAAGAGCCTTGACGTGGTGGAAGCCGAGATACGTCAAGCAGGTTTCCGCCATCGTTGAGTTGGCTCGGGCAAAGAGCTCAGGATGTGCGCAAAGATGTTCTTGGAGGGTAAAATGAATCAACCTAATAGTGGAGTCACCCTTGTCCATGGTGACAAGGCCTTGACAACAGTCTAACAAGGTCGATATCGTGGGGATATCATCTTTATTGAGGTCATTGGACCCTATCCGGATTGCTATAGCGTGACATAATTCATCCACCCGCAAAGGCCGCCTCGAACAGGAAATCCACATCAGAACGGCCATCCCGAGCCTTGCCATCTCCCCACCCTGAGCATTTATCCTCCCTAAGGTTGCCCCGTACGCCCCCCCCAAATCTAAGCCATTCCCTATCGCTGTTAGCTTCTGTCTCCTTCGATATATTGTCGCCTCCTGCAGGATTGTCTTGATGCTCAAGAAGACAAGAAGGAATCTAGATATAGCATCTCTCAGCGCACCATTCTAGGTGTTGTATGTTTCCCGACTCCCTACTTACATTTCCGAAACTGTTTGGGGAATGTTCTGTATAATCTCCTCCTCCAAACTCTCTTCCATCGCTTCCGGCATCGCATCCTCTTTTAGTTTCGCTCGGAGAAATATGATAATATCATTTCTGGTGGCTGTTATGGATCTTGTCACTACCCTCCTAGTGAGGTGCTTGTCAACTTCACCCCGGATATGCGGTCGCCCGGTGAGCAATATCTGTGCGCCGGGGGAATTCTGGAGAATTTGGTTGAGTGAATTAAGGAGCTTCACCCGATGCCCTAGCGGATACTCGTCTAAGGCATCCATGCATATAAATGTACGTCGGGTGGAGGCGATATCCTGCAAGAACTCGACGATTTCTGCGAGCGCTAGCCTCTGGCCCCCAATAACCTTCTTTCTGTCCCGAAAAGCTTTGATTATCTTTTCCGGAACCTTGTTCAGTCCACCAACAACCTGTTTCAGCACCGAACCCAGAATGGCAGCTGGGGATTGCTCCTTCGGGGCGGCGAAGTCGAAGTAGAAGCACGCAACGCCTGCATTCCCCGCCACGGCCTGCGTGCATAACTTATCTATCACCAGCGAGCTAACATCACACCCTATTAGCAATAGCTTTCTTTTTCCAATAATCTTCTCTCTTACCTAATGTAGGTCTTGCCAACCCCCGGGCCTCCGTAGCAAAACAAGGCTGAAGTATCTGGTTTGCCCCCTCGAATACCACATGACCAATTCCGATATTCCTCAGTTTGGAGGAGCCAGTCTCGCACCTCATCGACCCTACGGGTACGAATGTCGTGGTGTCGTCTCTGAGGTTCAAGTGGAGATAGCCAGGCTAGAATTTCCGAATCCTCGTTAGCGATCGTGCAGTTATTCCACACCTTGTTAAAAAGAATCTTTGATGTTAAAAGAGTCGATATTGCCGGTGATGTGGTGTGACATTTTTTTTATTTTTTGCTGTTTTGGGGGTTGCGGAGGATGAGCTCTGGAGAAATTTTATTGCAGAGCTGGTCAATGTAATTCTCAGTGGGTGGGGGAAAGCGGGGGCGATGGTGATTCTGGGTAAAGCCTGGTGGCTTCTATGTACAGTAGTTCAACCAATCCGCAGAGACTGGTATTGGGGCCGGCTTACCTAATTGATAAAACTAGACTGAGCCGTGTCAACCGGCACGTTATCCAATAACCGTGCCAAGGTCGCGGCGAAGCCACAACCCTCGATTGCTCGCTTGCTCGCAACCGGGGCACTCTCAAGAGAGTGCCTAACAGCTCAACGGAAGATATCAGCTCAACGGAAGATATCAGCTCAACGGAAGATTTGCCTCTATGCAAATTTGCACCCCTTGTCAACCAACCCAAAAGACTCAATCAATGTCTAAAAATTATATAGACATTAAGACTAGAATTAGAAATGTTTGTAAAAAGTTATTTGAAGCAAATAAGCCAAATGTTGTGATCCTGGCAGGGGAGATAAGATATCAGCTTAACTGAAGATTGCGAATCAAATGTACTTAAGACTACCTTAACACAACATAACTCTTTTGTAATTGCTTAAATTGAGTATCCTGCTTCTTAATAACCTGTTCAGGTTCCTTATTATCTAGTTTCTACTACTTTTTCCTGTCTTTAAGTGACTCTTTTTGTAGGTTCTTCACAACTTTTTGAGTTGGTTGCCCCTTCTCAACAACACTCTGCTCTTTTCTCTTCCACAAAATTTCTACCATATCCTTTCACTTGAGGATTCAAATCATACAATTTGTTACCATTAAAAGGTATACTAAGATACTAATAGATTTTTAATCTTTCTAACAAGAGGCAAACAGCTAGCTTATAGGTATTGGTGAGTCATTTATCACTTGTTAGATATTCTGGTTTCACTTACTATCTATTATTCCTTGCTTTGAGATAAGTTTTCATACCTGAAATTCTCATATCATAGAGCCAATATTAGGCCTATCAATTTCTAATAACACCTTACAGACTTCTCTGATCTGAGCCTCTACATCTACATAATTTCTATACATAAATTGACCCTTTTGGGGTTGGTGACCGGGGGTGCAAGTTTGCATGAAGGGTAAATCTTCCATTGAGCTGATATCTTCCGTTGAGCTGTGAGGCACTCTCTTGAGAGTGCCCCGGTTGCGAGCAATCGAGGGTTGTGGCTTCGCCGCGACCTTGGCACGGTTACCGGTAGGCGGTGCAAGAGTTTTTACCTCGTTTGCGCCTGACTTTTGGTTACCCCCGAGTACTGTACTTCATAAGCATTGCCTGTAACAATAATGATTGGGCCAGTGCAAACTTGTGCAACGCCAGAGCCTCATGAGTTTCCCCACCCACCTTCTTCTCTTCAATCTCCAAAGGTTTAATCCTGCTTCAACGGAAATCTCACTATCCAGAATCCCTCTCTGACTCTTGCCAAGGGGGGGTTCTGATTAAGAGAGCAGCTGAATACAGGTAATTTCAACAAGTTTCACAGGATTGACTTGCGCAATGGTATTGTCGGCTTCGGTAGGCACGGAGGTGCCGGGGGAGCGACGAATTTTGCCGCGGCGATCTCCATCGGACGACAGCAACGGCGCCAACCCAAGCTACCCCACTGCCTCGCAGGAGCGGGAAACGGTATACTAGCAGCTAGGAGGTTCTGAAAATTCCAGGATGCGGAAGATGGTTGAGTTGGGCTAGTCTTATTTCATCAGAAGAATCCGTGGGTGGGGAGAGCACCTTCAGGTAAGGACTCTTTTCTGGAGGAATGTGATGCAGATGTCGCTGAATATTAGCAAATAGTAGTCCCCTGGATAGGTATTCAGCGCGGCCAGGCTAGGGAAAGGACACTGCTGTCGAGGGACTAAACTGCGATTTCACTCCACAACAGGAAAAGTCCACAGCCATCAGGCGGGGTGCGTTGCTCAAAAAACTTGCTAACAGAGGAGGAATCTTGCACCACATGCAGGAGGATTCTTAGAAGGCCAAAAACGTGTTGGACAGGTGGAATCTCCTACTTCCCCATGAGTTGAAAATTCTGGAGAAGACGGTTACAACATTTCCCAGGGCATGCATATGTATTGACACTTTAGAGCAATCCCCTCCAACCCCGCCGGAGGACCAAGAGTCACTGCGAGATATTATCCGAGCGTCACCAAACACTAGAGTAACTTATCCTTTACCGAGGGACCACATATCGATCGCACAATTGGGGGAGGTTTTCGTGAGGGGGTTAAGATGCCTCCAGTCCTACACATAGGGGTATTGGAGGTTATCTGGGGGTGCGGTTGGATGGTTGCACTGATACTGATTCCATCGGGAATGGGCGGCTGGCAGATATTGTGAATCGTTCCGGAAGAGATCGCCTCAATGTAGGCTGCGATTTTTAATACATTGCCAATACAAGTCCGGGTATAGGTTACTAACGCTGGTGTCCAGTTTCCTTCTCGTTTCTCGATAGGTTGATACACTCCCGGGCGGGATTGCTTGGCTCCAGTGAAGTTGGAAGTCTGATGGGATGGCGAAAGGTGAGGCCTGGGGACACTCATCCAGCAACCTTATATCACTGTGCTTGAAAGACTACTGACTTGCCCAGACACACTCATCACCGCCAAGATGTCCTTGTCCATCTGTAGGTTAGTGTTGACCAAACTACAGTATCTTCGACAGCAGCAAAAATTAAAGGTATGTTTTCAACATAATTCAACGCACAACATATGAGATGGAAAGAAGTCAGTCCTCCGCAAGTTCATCCTTATATTTTTAAGGTTTTCGTGATCTCCCAACTACCACTGCTACCGCCACCACCTAGGCCTCCACTCTACAAAATATCAATCTCTTTCATGCACCCCCTAGTGGGCCAACAATGAGTTCATCTGAAAAGAATGTCTAATATATCATGACATTCCAACCCATCCTACTCCATGCGAACAAGGAGGAAATAAATAGAGAGCTATCGTACAATACAGAACAGACACCCACCACCCAAAATAAAACTCCGGATATACAGTCTAATTAAACCCAAATCTGTTCTGTTATTGAGCGAAAGAGTAAGATTGTTTGGGAATGAGAGAAAAGTTAACTTAGAAAAGAAGCTTGTAAATTAATACCGAGGGGGCTGGAGGGAAAACTCGAGAAGAAAAAAGGTCAAAGAAATCCTAACAAAAAAGAAAAACTCATTCATGTGACATAACTTATACGAAAAGAAATTTCGGGGAGAAAAGGTCATAAACTCTAGGGAATCGGGCGGGGGCTGATTCACGGCATAAATGGGGGATGTGGGATGTCACGCCTGTAGTAGTTTTGCGATTCTGTGGTACCCTTTTTTGGTCGCCAGGGTAAGTGGTGTTTCACCAGATTTACTGGAACTATTGGGATTGACATCTTTTCGCCCCAATAGTAGCTTCACTATTCCCTCATGGCCATACTCGGCAGCCCACGAGAGTGGTGTTCGGCCATCCCTCGTGTCTAGGGTGTTTGGGTTGAGATCTTTCCGCCCCAACAGTAGCCTCACTATTCCCCCATGGCCATTCATGGCAGCGCACCAGAGTGGTGTTCGGCCATGCTCCGTGTCTGGTGTGTCGGGGTTGACCTCTTTCCGCTCCAACAGTAGCTTCACTATTCCCTCATGGTCATTCATGGCAGCGCACCAGAGCGGTGTTCGGCCATGCTCCGTGTCTGGTGTGTCGGGGTTGACCTCTTTTCGCTCCAACAGTAGCTTCACTATTCCCTCATGGCCATACTCGGCAGCCAAGGAGAGCGGTGTTTGGCCAAAAGGCATGTCTGGGGTGTCGGGGTTGACCTCTTTCCGCTCCAACAGTAGCTTGACTATTCCCTCAAGGCCATTCATGGCAGCCCACCAGAGCGGTGTTCGGCCATGCTGCGTGTCCGGTGTGTCGGGGTTGACCTCTTTCCGCCCCAACAGTAGCTTCACTATTCCCCCACGGCCATTCATGGCAGCGCACCAGAGCGGTGTTCGGCCATGCTCTGTGTCTGGTGTGTCGGGGTTGACCTCTTTCCGCCACAATAGTAGCTTCACTATTCCCTCATGGCCCTTCATGGCAGCGCACCAGAGCGGTGTTCGGCCATACTCTGTGTCTGGTGTGTCGGGGTTGACCTCTTTCCGCCCCAATAGTAGCCTCACTATTCCCTCATGGCAATACTCGGCAGCCAACGAGAGCGGTGTTTGTCCAAAAGTGTCTGGGGTATCGGGGCTGACCTCTTTTCGCTCCAACAGTAGCTTCACTATTCCCTCATGGCCATACTCGGCAGCCAACGAGAGCGGTGTTCGGCCAAAAGGCGTGTCTGGGGTGTCGGGGTTGACCTCTTTCCGCTCCAACAGTAGCTTGACTATTCCCTCAAGGCCGTTCATGGCAGCCCACCAGAGCGGTGTTCGGCCATGCTCCATGTCTGGTGTGTCGGGGTTGACCTCTTTCCGCTCCAACAGTAACTTAACTATTCCATCATAGCCATTCATGGCAGCGCACCAGAGCGGTGTTCGGCTCTGCTGCGTGTCTGGTGTGTCGGGGTTGACCTCTTTCCGCCCCAACAGTAGCTTCACTATTCCCTCATGTCCATTTATGGCAGCACACCAGAGCGACGTTCGGCCATGCTCCGTGTCTGGTGTGTTTGGGTTGACCTCTTTCCGCCCCAACAGTAGCTTCACTATTCCCTCATCGCCATTCATGGCAGCGCACCAGAGCGGTGCTTGGCCAAAAGGCGTGTCTGGGGTGTCGGGGTTGACCTCTTCCCGCTCTAACAGTAACTTGACTATGCCCTCAAGGCCATTCATGGCAGCCCACCAGAGCGGTGTTCGGCCATGCTCCATGTCTGGTGTGTCGGGGTTGACCTCTTTCCGCCCCAACAGTAGCTTCACTATTCCCCCACGGCTACTCATGGCAGCGCACCAGAGCGGTGTTCGGCCATGCTCCGTGTCTGGCGTGTCGAGGTTGACCTCTTTCAGCTCCAACAGTAGCTTCACTATTCCCTCATGGCCCTTCATGGCACCGCACCAGAGCGGTGTTCTGCCATGCTTCGTGTCTGGGGTGTTTGGGTTGAGCTCTTTCCACTCCAAGAGTAGCTTCACTATTCCCCAATGGCCATTGATAACAGCGCACCAGAGCGGTGTTCTGCCATACTTCGTGTCTGGAGTGTTTGGGTTGACCTCTTTCCGCCCCAACAGTAGCTTCACTATTCCCTCATGGCCACTGATGGCAGCGCACCAGAGCGGTGTTCTGCCATACTTCGTGTCTGGGGTGTTTGGGTTGACCTCTTTCCGCCCCAACAGTAGCTCCACTGCTCCATCATGGCCATTCTCTGCAGCCCACGAGAGCAGTTTTCGGATATACCACCTGTCTATGGTGTTGGGGTTGACCTCTTTCCGCTCCAATAGTAGCTTCACTATTCCATCATAACCATTCATGGCAGCGCACCAGAGCGGTGTTCTGCCATACTTCGTGTCTGGGGTGTTTGGGTTGACCTCTTTCCGCCCCATCAGTAGTTTCACTATTCCCTCATGGCCATTCTCGGCAGCCCACAAGAGTGGTGTTCGGCCATCCTCCGTGTCTAGTGTGTCGGGTTTGACCTCTTTCCGCCCCAACAGTAGCTTCACTATTCCCTCATGGCCATTCTCAGCAGCCCACGAGAGTGGTGTTCGGCCATCCTTGGTGTCTAGGGTGTTTGGGTTCACGTCTTTCCGCCCCAACAGCAGCTTCACAATACCCTCATAGCCATTCTTGGCAGCCCACCAGAGCGGTGTTCGACCATACCACGTGTCTGGAGAGTCGGGGTTGACATATAGCCGGCCAAACAGTTGACCCACTACCCACGGTGCCCCCCATAGCCGACCTATTCTTCCAGGATTGACAAATTGCGGTCCAACAAATAACCTCACCACTGCGTCATGTCCATTTCTAGCACCCCATGACAGTGCTGTTTGGCCCACATTCTTGTCCCGCTTATCAGGTTGGATCTGCTTTTGTTGCAAAAATAACTCCACCACCTCTTCGTGCCCAAAGCTTGCAGCCCATATGAGTGGCGTCATACCCACAGCATCTCTCTGGTTCACATCCCATCTGTTCATCTGAAACAGACTATACGTGACCTCGGCGATGCCGAAGTAGGAGACACAGTGCAGCGCAGGAAACGGCTGGAGTCTGCTGTAAATGGGCAAGGGCAACCCCTGAATGACCGAATTCCAAAGGAATTTGGCAGATATGTGACTATCCCATTCGCCAAGAAGCTCGAGAGCAAATGTCTTTGCACGATCTGAGAGCTCCATCCGCATGTGAGTTCCCCAATATAGAGAAGAATATTCCAGGAAGGGTGTGTTTCGGGGGTCAGGGGATGAGTCGACTGAAAGGCCCTTGACACTCTGGAAGTTGAGATACGTCAAACAAGTTTCAGCCATCGTCGAGTGCGCTTTGTTAAAGACATCGGGATGCGTGCCAAGATACTCTTGGAGGGAAAAATGGATTAATCTAACAGTCAAGGCACCCTTATCCACCGTGACAAGTCCTTGACAACAGCTTAGCCAGGTCGAGATCGCAGGGATTCCATCGTTATGGAGATCATTTGACCCTATCCGGATTGCTATGGCGTAACATAATTCATCCACTCGCAATGGCCGCCTCGAATGGGAGATCCACATCAGAACGGCCATCCCGAGCCTTGCCCTTTCCCCACCCTGAACCTTTATCTTTCCTATCATTGACCCATATGCGCCCCCCATGCCCAAGCCACTCTTCATTTCTCTCAACCTTTGTCTCCTTTGATATATTGTCGATTCTTGTAGAATGGTCTCAATGCCTATGAAGACAAGCAGGAATCTAGATACAGTATCATTTAGCACACAACTTTAGGAAAGTTTGCGAGTGTTCCCTTCATACTTACATTTCCGAAACCGTTTTAGGAAGATTCTGTAGAATTTCCTCCTCTAAACTCTCGTCCATCGCATGCGGCATCGTATCCTCTTTCAGTTTCGCATGCAGGAATGTGATGATATCATTCCCGCTGGATGTTATTGGTCTCGTCACTGCCCTCCCCGCAAGATTCTTGTCAACTTCATCTCGGATATGTTCTCTCCCGGTTAGAAACAGCCGAGCGCCGGGGGCCCCCTGGAGGACTTGGTTGAGTAGATCGAGAAGCTTCATCCGATGCCTAGCCGGATACTCGTCCAGGGCGTCCATGCATATAAATGTGCGTCGTGCGGAGGTGATATCCTGCAAAAATCCTACAATCTGCTTGAGCTGTATCCTCTGGCCGCCAATAGCCTTCTTTCGGTCCCGAAAAATTTCGACCATTTTTTCCGGAACCTTGTCCAGCCCACCGACAACCTGTTTCAGCACCAAACCCAGAATCTCCTCAAGGGATTGCTCCTCCTTAACGGCGAAGTCGAAGTAGAAGCACGCAACGCCAGCGTTTCCTTCCATGGCCTGCTCGCATAATGTATCTATCACTAGCGAGCTAACATCACAGTCTATTAGTAATACGTCTCTCTCTTTCTTCTAATATCTTCGGCCTTACCTAATGTAGGTCTTCCCAACCCCCGGACCTCCAGAACAAAACAAGACTGGACTGTTAAGTCGATCGCTGCTAGTACCACCAACCCAATTTCGATATTCCTCAGTTTGTAAGAGCCAGTCTCCCACCCTCTCAACCCTACGGCTTCGGATCTCGTAGTGCCGTGTCTGAGGTTCAAGTGGGGATAACCACTTCAAAATCCCTGAATCCTCGTCGGCGATCATGCAATTATTCCACACATTTTTAACAGAATTGTCTGTATTGAAGCAGTTGGTATTATTAAAACATTGTGGATCACCAGGAGTGATATTTTCGTTGATGTGAGGTTGAGACATTTTGGATTTTTCACTGTTTCCAAGATTGTAAAGGATGGGTTCTTTGGTAAGTATGTCCGGTAGAGTGGGTTGAGATATTTTCTTGCGAGCGACGCTCAGCGGGGGAGATAGCGATTTTTAACGCCTTGTTGGCAAAACCCCACTCCCATTTACCCTCTCGCTAATGGCACACTATCTGTGAAACCAGCTTCATTGCCGGCTGCTGTATGCATGAACCCCCAACAGACTTATGGAGGAGTGGGGTTCCAGTGAAAGTTCAGTCGTGTAACAAAGGTCTTGGCACCCCCGACTTAGTGATGGGTCAAGAATGGCATTAAACTTACCACTTTGTATCTTCTCCCTCAATCTGAAATACTGATAAATAGAAATTATAAGGTTCTGTTTCTTGTGACCGCATTTCTGCTTTGAGCATGGGGTACCGGTATGTGGAGTGGTTCAGGTGAAGCAAGCTGAATGATAAAAATTTACCAGGGTGCCAGAACTTTTGTTACACGACTGTATGAGTACTGCGCAATGGGAAAATATTTGGTGCTGTGTTGTCACCAGTGGCAGTGCCGACCCAACCCTGCTTGTTAAAGCTTCACGGATTAGGAGGCATATCGGTGATACCGGTATCCTGCGGTGCTGCCAGAGTTGGGCAAAAGGGTGAAATTCCCTCGGAGTATGGGGGGGTTGACTTACCTGAGACACCACTCGCTTAATACCAACACGCATGAAGAGAGTCTGAAAACTGAAAGCAAATTAGCATCCCAGTTAGCTCCGCACCAAACTCACCCATCAGGGCCACACTACGAGTACAGTACCTGTACCTGTACCAAAAAATAACTATTACCACGATACAAGACAGCAGACTCCAGGAAACTAACCAGGGCCCAATTACAGGACACTTGAGGAATTTTGGACTTCTACCGGCTCCATGATCCTATCATTCCCATTTTCAACAGCCAAAGAGAGCATCGCTAGTGAAACCGCCCATCCCCAGGGCACCAGTGCCCCAATATCTCACCATGCCTCGCCCTCAGTCCATTCTGATTCCGTTCTTTAGAATCTCGAGTGCACACAGATTTTCGCCCACTGACTTTACATCTCCATCGCGATCTAATTTTTTTCCTACTTGCCGAGCGAATAGTGTCTGGTAAGTTTAGACCAGGTTGCCCTCTATAATATTGTGTCGCATCCTGTCTGATGCAAGCTTACCGGCTGAGCATACAGTAATTGGGAGGCAGGTGATCGCCGCATTGGGCCGTGGACTAGGGACATGCAGTCTCAATGTCATGTCTCTCGTTGATACAATATTTCCTTGCTTTTTTTCGAAGCCGCGTGCAGAAAATACTACAAGTATTGCCAGCCTTACTCGAGGGAAGTTTTCCTGTTGATCTGTAGTTGAGCTGAATCGAAAATTAAGCGATGCCCCGGTACGGCATATCCACCTAACCATCCCCAAGCTATTTCGGCTCATCCCTGGCTCTCAGAATTAGTCTAGGATAAATTAGACTTTTCAGTGGATCATAGTATTGTTATAAAAGATCTCGTAAAGGATCCGATACAAAGCTAATTTGGAGGTACCGTATTTACTCGATAAATCCACCATCGGTCTTGTCTAGAATTTGTTGGTGAAGGGCACCTAATGACTACTTAGTCAGCTTAGCCGGTACAGTAGTCTAATGATTGGCTGGCGCAGGTAATGGGCAACGCAAGAGCCTCATGTGTCACCGCCGCCCCCCTCGTCAGCCCCCAGAGAGATTTCCTCATGCTTGATCAGAAGTCGCGTCCTCACTGCACACAATCCTTCTCTTACTCCTATAAAAAGGGGAATTCAGATACGGTAATGGACTACAACGCTGATATCGTTCCGCGGCAGATCACCGGTAATTTCGACTGGCTCCATAGCAATAACTCGTTCAACAAAACTGCCACTTCCATTTCCGAAATATGTTTGGCGCTTTCGCCGTGCTGGTATTAAAGAGATAGAGAGCGACCGTCAAATAACAGACCATCCGTTCACGACAAGTTACAATCCTCAGCGCATGACTAAGGGATAAATGGGGAAGCCCGCTCGTTCTCTACTTTTATCTGAGACTGCTACATCCCTACCACAGTTCTTTTATATAAGGTCACTTTACATGGATCGCCTCCGAAGCACCGATTTGACCCCTGCAGTCACTACCAAGAATCGTTCGGATAGCACTAAACATGCTAGTATGCTTTACCGGAAAACCCTATATCGCGGAGAAGTTATGAGATGTTTTAGTGAGGTAGTAGGTTGCACTACCCTGGGGGTTATTAAGCGTTATCAGATGATCATCTTACACAGCAAGAACTAAAACAGCAGAAATAGGACTCCGATTACCGCATGACTTTAGGATAAGCGTGGAAGTTCCCTTGTTCATTAAAAAAGAAGTTCACAGCGGTGCCTTCATTTTCCTTACAGGTATACTATGCTACCGGTATGCCATATGTCCTTCTGTGGTCGTTTCTGACCCCCAGTAGGTCTGCCCCCGGAGAGCTAAGCCAGGCAGAGGCAAACCCTCCGCTTCCCTATGGATGTACAGTGGTAATGTCATTTCTCTTGTTGGTATCGTTGTTTTTTTCTTCTCTTTTCACATTCGGAGAGTATGGTTAGCCCTACTGTACCCATGTTTTTCTGTTGATCTATATAGTTGACCCGTCACGGGAACCAGAACAAGAAAATTAAAAATTAAAGAGTTTGCGCAATGAGACCTGGTGGTAGGAATTTTTAGTTAACCTAAATAGCCCAGATACCTAGGCAAGCAGCGAGACCTTAGAGAAGTGTAGAGGCACCTTAGGCTTTAAAGAAATTTGACCACCACAAAACAAGAAATCAGGAAAGTGCAAAATACTCTTGGACCATCTAGATATTTCCGATCCCGAAACAATCTTTAAGGATATTTTCTCCACGCGTGGATAGCGCTGGTGTGATGGCATTATCCCCTTAGCTTCTTTCCCTACCAAAATTGCGGTCCCTAGATACGCAGGCACGTACCAGCTGTACTAATAGCAGTTCTAGTGTGGGAGATCTTTCGCGACTCCATTAATCCAGACAGTGTGTTGACCAAGCTGTGTCCCTGCGCTGTTATTGCGATCGTCACCTCTGAATAAACCGGATGATAAACTACGGATGGATGGACCCCCCCAGTCCGTCGCCGAATTGAATTGACTCTGAATGAGCGAAAGAGGTTAACCAGGCCTAGTTGAGATAGGAAGGAAACGTTATTAATTGTGCAGTTACTGGGGCGGGTTGTGGCCGGTGTAAGAAAACATGAGGGGCTTTATTCATGAAGAAACCTTCAACTAGGAGCGATTTCTCTTGAAAGGGGCAACTGAAATCTACGGCTCAACCCAACTTTGTGGCTTAGCACAGTAACTCTGTGGCTCAACACGACTTTGCGGCTCAACATAGCACTAGGAGCCGACGATAGCATCCTACTCTGCATCAATTTCCGCTGCCTTGCGTGTGGCTTAATACCTGCAGTGATTTGTTTGGACACCCCTTTCTTATATGCTCAGACAGCACATCTTTCATAGGTGCCTTCATCTTGTCAGGTACCGTAGAGGCTCGCTGCCTGCTCCCTCTCCTCCCTTTCTAGCATTCTGAGTCCGCTACCAATGGTTTGTTGAGCCGCAAATTTACATTGAGCTTTTACTTTTTCTTTCTCTTTTGGGTTTTTATTCTCTTCGGACTTTTTGTGGGTTCATTACTTACATTATCATAAAAATAAAAATAAAATAAAAAATACAACTTAAACCTTCCCCTTCCGTAATAATATGATATTATTATATCAATTTAATTTACACTGAGCTGTTGGGCACTCTCTCGGATGCCCTTAGTTGCGGGCCATTTGGGATTATGGCTCCTAGCCACAATCTCTGCATGAGTTGCGGCTGAGAGATTCCGGGATACAAGTCCCACCCCCATTTAAAATGTATCCCTAATCCTAGAGCTGATGCCGGTATCTCATCATCCTCAATCCCACCACGAGCTGGGGATGGCTGATGAAGGTGGGGACCTCCGATGAAAATGCATGATATATTATGATGCCTGGTAACCGCAGAAGTAAACAATATTCCTGTAAGAAAGAGAAGAGTTCCCCATATGATCAAGTCCTCCGAGAACTAAAATAAGACGGAGCCAATTTATTCCTCTCTATATCATTCCGTCCTATAAGGTTGCATCACATTCTGTGGTGACACATCGTCGGTTGGGTTTGGGTTATTGGGTGGCCATTTTGTGTTGGCTTCTTACACCATTTAAGTTTGGAGGCGTATACTCAGCCTGAACTCATGATGCGTTGTGGGCTGAAGTGAAACAGGTTCCTTCCCATCCAGGATGAGGTCACTGATGTTCCCTATATATGTTCACCTGTTAGTCCTTTTCTTTGGTTAACCGCAAGTAAGAATCTTACGGCGAGTCGAAGTTCCGCAAAGTCTTTGCCATTCCGCTTCACATTGCGACTTATTCCAACATATCGAGCAAGAAACACGACGAGTGACGAACCATGAAACGAATTGCCAAGCAACTCACAACGAAAACGATCGGGAAAAATCTTTTCACTAACAACCACAGGCTCTCGCTCGGCGATGGCTCCAGGATGCTCTATTGCTCTATCTAACAACTAACTAAGGGTGGTCATGGGAGTGCATATCATCCACAAATACATCGTGTCCATTCATAAGGCACCATACTACTCGATCTAGTATATGTGAGTCTCCCCTTCCCTGTGAGCACTCCCGGGGTAACTAAAAGGAAAACAAATACATTCCCACCTCTGGGCTTCCAGCTCTCTCGGGCTGATCTTCCAGTAGTTCTGTTAGAAATCGGCAATGGCTAGAGGGCGAAAAAACGGCGGACGATAGCTAGCGGACGATAGACGGCGGTTGAAACGAAACGCCAAGGCAAGGCGACACTAAAGATAGATCGCACAACTAAAAGCGGGGCAAAAAACTTTTCATTCAACACGCACTCTCTCAACTCTCACGATATTCTCTCTAACTAACTAACGGTAAAGACAGGAGTATATATCTAAGATCGACGAAGCCCTTTGGGCTCTTCCTCCTATCCTTCCACCGATCACCACATAGATCCACTCCCTTCCACGCATGGCTCTACTTCCATGCAGTCCTCCCGCTCTTCTATGCCAGCCTCCTTTCTTCCACGCAGGTTTCCCCCTTTGCTTCCGCAAAAAAAAATCATGCTAACAAAGAAAAGAACAATCATCACAAAGAAAACTCTTCAGGCAATATAGCCTGCTCGCATACGACTCTTTCCTCACCGATCTCAGGCGCATACCCGGAGGTTTGTCGAACGATATCAGAACATTCCAAGCAGCATGAAAGAACTTGCTCCCGGAGAGTGTATCTATCCGAACGCATATCCGGTTAACATCTTTGTCTGAAAGATAACGGGATAGGGTGTGTGCAGACCAATAGGTTGAGCGTATAGCTGGTCGGTCCAATGCATAGTGAGCAGCATCAGTCAATTCCAATAAGTTCCGCTTTTCTCCCGGCTTTCCCGAAAACTACACAATCCCAAAACCATCCCGTATTCCTACATTCGCAATGCTTTCCTGAACTTCCAAACAAACGCCCGAAGCCGAGCTGTATGCTCGAAGCCAAAGGGAGTCTCCGAAGACAAACCTATGCCCAATGCCGGAGCAATATGCCCAATTCCCCAGCGCATATCCGAAACCACAAACCAGCGCGCTCCCGGAAGCTATCCAGCAACAAAGGAAGTATCACGCGAGTATGGCGAGCAGCATCATTTTCAACAAAGAAACTTGCTAAGAAAAGAGGAATCCCGCGATACATACAGGAGGATTCTAAGCAGCTCAATGGAGAGTTTAGCGGGCAAGGTCTCCTACTTCCCGATATGGTGCCGGAAAACTAAAAGGTGAACCGGAATTTGCATGCTCTTCATTCTTCAAAATCAACCCCATTGCACACTTGATAAAGATAAAAAAACCACTACATGATAGAGAAAGCTTGCAGGAATAATGTAGTGGTTTTTAAATATGAGATAGGCATTGAATAAAGATGATTTTGACAATTGAAAAAGCTGTTTTTTGGCCTGTAGACATTAAACTATGCAACACAACAATGATCTCTCACTACTCCTCATGAGCAAAAACCCCTGTTACACACACTGCTGCAGTGCAGTCCTCACCAGTTTCTGGTTGTCTTGGCTGATTTATCGGTTGCATCTTGGTATTGGAGCTGGTACAGTTTTTGGTTTTCCGGCATTATACGTTGGAAATTCTGAAGAAGATTACTACATTATTGCACAGGGTATTAATCTATATTGACGCATTAGAGCAACCCCCTCCCAACTCCCGACCGGAAGCCCTACAGCCACTACGGGATATCATCCGAGCATCACCAATCACCCTACTATTCCTTACCGGGAGACCACGTGTGAATGATAAAATAGTGAGAGGCGGCCAGGATACATCCCATTCCTACTCATACAAAATTAGAAGTAGTTATCCGGATAGAGGCTGGATGATTAAACTGATCTTAATTTAATGGGAAACGGGCAGCGGGCGGGTGTTATGAGAACCATTCCGGAGGAGGTCGCGGAAGTGTAGGGAGCAGTGTTGAATACATTGCCAAGAGAAGTCCTCGGTATGAGTTTCTGATACTGGTGTCCCGTTTCCTTCTGGTTTCTCCAAAATTTGATACCCTCTTGAGCGAAATTATTTGGAACCAGGGAAGATGGAGGTTTGATGCAATGGGGAAAGGGGAGGTAGGGAGGGTGCTCACACAGCAACCTTATATCCCTGCGGTAAAAAAACTACTAGCATGTCCACTCTGCCTCATCACCGTAGAGAAGTCCTTGTCTACCCTGCGGCCCGCCCACTACACTCTGCGAGAATACCTCTCATATAACACGAACTTTACCAGCTCTATGGTTCCTGGGGGGTTGTTAGGCCTGCCTCAATACTCAGCATGTCAGGGGCTTTTTCCCGCAGCAGACTCACCCCACCTCGCCAACCCTGCTTGCTAGATAGTGCTGGTTACTAGCAAGCCTTCCAATGGGTGGGGACTTGGTTGGGTTAGCCCGGGCTCTTCGTTGGGCTGGGCTGGGTTCATTGGGCCGGGCTCACTGTGGAGCTTCTTGGGCTGGGTCGGGCCGGGGATGTGCTAAGCCCGGGTTACCCAGCCAACGCGGTGAATGTTTTTTACCCTGGGTTCCTAAAGTTTTGAACACGTTTGAGTTGCGATCACCAGGGAAACGATAGTCTGAGCACACAGAATTATTGAACAGATTTTTCACCTGGTAGAAATGTGAGAGCTGAAGCATGTTCAAATTGAGGCAGTGCGGCTAAGAGCTATGCTCAGCAGTGTTAGTGGTCTTTGATTATGACTCATTGAGCATGAGAACTATCCGTGTCTCCTTCTTTTTCCATTTATTCATTGCCAACCATTTCTGTCACAAATCGTGACTAAGCAAGGCAGATTTCACATGACTAATAGTAATTAGTCATAAGGTATGTTTATGTTTCATGCTATGTAGTCAGTTGACTCATAGTTCTCACATGACTCACACTTGCGTCTGATTGTTATGTTGTGATTGGTTGATGTTTCTTTGGCTCACGATTGTGAGTCATAATGATGTAATGACTTTCACATGTGACTCACATTATGAGTCATAATGATGTAATGACTTTCACATGTGACTCACATTATGAGTCACGAGTTTCACTCAGGTAACGCGGTGTGCGCAGATGACTTGTTTTATGTGTTATGATTGGTTTACGGTTTGTTGGGCAGTAACTCATAGGAGTCATCTGATGGATTTCGGGTATGACTCGTTATGAGTCAAAGGACAGCGTGACTCAAGTTATGTGTCACCAGGGTTAGGGCTGTTGTCATGAATAATCTATACAAGAAGGAGACTCGGTGTAATGACCCTACCACGAACCATCTCCTCTACACCTCCGGCGATTGAAATCTCAACACCTGGGAAATCATCGTGGGATCCACCACCCCCCCTCTCCTCCCCCTTGATGGCTTCTGCCTAGGGGAGTGACGCTACCTTCCCCCTCCTCCTCCTGGCCTGCCTCCTGGCCCCGCTCCGTGGGGTTCTCGCCTTCGTTCATCGTTGACCCCCGCTCATGAAGTTGGTTGCTCCGCCTTTTTTTCCCTGCATCGCCTTTGGACCTCGCTTAGGTTGTGCACGGTCGGCAACCGCTCTCACTTCGTTTACGGTCAGCGCTGCTGTCTTCCAAGCCCCTTGCGAAGTACTCCACCGTCTCGATTATGTGTGCCCGGTCGGGAACACTTCGGTTAGTAACGTCACGGCCTCATCTTTCCCCTCGCTGTCGGAAAAGGATCGGCCGTAGTTGCTCTAGTCGGTCGTTTCCAGCGTTTAGGTCTACTCCTCCTTCCTCCTCCCCGGCTTTCGTCCGGTTGCACGGTTACAGCTTCACTCCGCTCCCTCAGCTGGTACCTTACTACTAGGTGGCTCCTCTCGCCCCTGTGGCTACCACGGTCGCATCCTCGGTTACGCTCTTCCATGGTATAGCACTACCTCCGTCGTCGATGTCAACGCGTTGGGCTCGGAGTAATTGATTCGGTCGCAAGCGCTGATGTGTGCTACTCTTGGCCGGCCCCTTTGGAGTGTTGTTTTTCTTCCTCTATTTGGTTTCCTTTCTAGTGGTTATCCTTTCCTTCTAGCGTTTAGGCTAGATTTACTTTGTTACGACTCTGGAGGCTATGGCAAGGGTTTTCCTGTTGTTTCCTGCTTTCCTGTTGTTTTCCAATCTTGTCTGTGTCCGCGTGAAGGAGGGATGAGGATTGTTCGGGCGAGATGTGCCGTCGGTTCCATACCAGAGGGACTTGGGATGATGGCTTTTTCCCTGGCGCCAGTAGTATAGTTTTGTTTACGCAATAGCTAGCGCTGCACGCGAGTTCTTGTACTTTTTTTACTTTTTTTTTATTTTTAGTATCATTTTAGTATTGTTTAAGGTACAAACTCCCGTATGCAGATCGCTCTAAGACAGGAAAAACCTTCACCTAGAGCCCATTCCGCATCCCTCGTGCTAAAACCCTCTGACCCTGCCCGACACCAAAGCGCCTGGTACTATGGGTAGAAACTACAGAAGAGCGTACAGGCCTGAATACAACCAACCAAAAAACCTCCACAGACGTGCGGCCCATAAGAAAACCCCCTACCCCAACTGTGAACAACCAAGGAAAGTACAGAAACCTCAACAAAACTCAAGGAAGAAAAATCCCAGCCGAACCCATAAGCAACCCACCCATAGCCCACGACTGACCCCGTTCTGCCGCAGCAGGGGAGGGGCCAAGGAGCCAGCCGGACAATGCTGTAGGCCAATGATGACACACAAAGAGGTACTTATATATGTACATGGGGCTCTTACGTCCCGGACCCAAGGGCAGACTAGACCACCAAGAGAAAGATAGGTACACGAAACCAACACGAACGGAAGTGTGTGGTAGAGCGAAGTAGTGACCGTAGTCCCACCGGAAACGAGACCGGGAGGGAGTGCATGTCACACGGAGGCAACAGTGGCGGCAGGCATGAACCCCCTACTCCAGACTCTGGCAACGGCTACGCACGCAGCCATCACAATCACCCAAGCCCAGGGATCAGAAGGGAACACAGGCCGAGGGAGAAGAAGCAGTAGGGTGCCAGCCGATCCGACCGTGAGGAGAAGTAGAGAAGGAGGGGTAGACCCAAACCGAGAAGTGCGAGGGAAGGTGCCGAAGCGAGATCACGACTTTTTGACAATGGCGACTGTACCGGACAGGACTCTCAGGAGATAGTGCGATACCAGAGAGCAGAGCCACCGGGGCCACTACTTCACCGAAGTTCTTGTACTTTAACAATGAATACATGATATAAGAAAAAAAAGAAAAAAGAAAAAAGAAAAAAAAAAGGTGTAATGACCCTACACGAACCATCTCCCCTACACCTCCGGCGATTGAAATCTCAACATCAGGGAAATCATCGTGGGATCCACCACCCCCCCTCTCCTCCCCCTTGATGGCTTCTGCCTAGGGGAGTGACGCTACCTCCCCCCTCCTCCTCCTGGCCTGCCTCCTGGCCCCCCTCCGTGGGGTTCTTGCCTTCATTCATCGTTGACCCCCGCTCATGAAGTTCGGTTCTCCCGCTTACCCGGTACTTCCTTTGCACCTCGCTTAGGTTTTGCACGGTCGGCATTCCATCCCCTTGGCTCACGGTCGGCGCTGAGCTTTCGAAGCCATTTGCGAAGTATCTTTCCATCTCGCTTATGTGGTCCTGTTGGGGAACACTTCGGTTAGTAACTTCAGCACCTCGTCTTTGTTTCGCATTCAGAAAAGCATCCGCCACGGTTACTCTAGTCGGTCGTCTCAAGTGTTTGGAAGTCCTTCCTCCACCCTTCCTCCTCCCCCTACCTCCTTGGTCTTCGTCCTGTCGCTCGGTTACAGCTACACCCAGTCCCCTCTTCCCACCTCCTCAGCTGGCACCTTACTGCCCCTTTTTCCGCGGTCCACCATCGGTCGCTATATAAAAACCCGCCTCGGTTACGCCCATCCTCCTGGCCGTCGCTAATGCCCCTTTGGCACTCCCTCTGGCGACCTCTCACCAGAGTCGCCTCCATACACTGTCCTAACCTGCCATCGGGCACCGCTTCGTCCCCCGGCACCGCTCCGGTGTGCAGGTCCATACTCTCACTTCCTAGCTCCGGCTGATACTCGTCACTTATAAGACGTAATTTTCCTTTGTCAGGGGTTCATATATTTCCTTTGTTCACCCTCTTGGCTTTTTGCAGATGTCGCTAAGGGTTCTCCTCTCCTTCCTGCTTGTTTCTTTCCTTTCTACTTCCTTCGTATGTACGAGTATGTTCGTAGGATTTGGTTGGGCGATAGGCGAGATGTGCGGTTGGTCTCATACCAGAGGGACTTGGGGGTTTGGATGTTTCCTGGGGTGAGGAGGATAGGGTTTTTGTTGGCCATAGCCTTAAAGCTGAATGCTGTCTTTGTACCTTTTTCTTTTCTTTTTTTTTTTTTTTTTTTGTTTTAGGGTACAAAATCCTACATGCAGCTTACACTATGGCATAGAAAAAACCCCCAACTACCCCTGGGAAAAGGCCAACCCCCCAAGTCCCTCTGGTGTGGAACCAACCACACATCTCGCCCCCAACAAGAAACCCTTGACTAGCTAAGAAGATAGACGAAAGGAATCAAATCAAAGAACAAGCAGGAAGAGTCAGGAAAACCCATGGCACATTCATCCAGACAGAAGGAAACGCAAAAAATCAAACAAAGCAAAGACCACCAAAGTAAAGTTCCCGCACAATCTGCACGAGGGTTGCCAGGCCCGCCTAAAGAGAAACCTGGGGGGGCTTGAGCCACGAGGACCCTTCCCGCGGTTTGGCAGAACGCTCAAAAAGAAGAAGGAAATAGTGCAATACCATCCTCCCAGAGGCACGCCGTGATGGACCGTGGTCTTAGTCCGAATACTGAAGAAGTAGTTATGGATACCAGCCAGGTAGTTGTGGGTACCAGCCAGAAGGGTGAAGTAGCAGTAGGGTGCCAGCCGATCCGACCGTGAGGAGAAGAGGAGAAAGAGGGGTAGACCCAACTCTGT
>Ga0307509_10001250_pt1 | contig 43057 bp, 33 predicted proteins | sample 10_EM_MG_FD_202245 | JGI IMG/M metagenome (GOLD analysis project Ga0307509, IMG submission 202245) | Populus trichocarpa ectomycorrhiza microbial communities from riparian zone in the Pacific Northwest, United States - 10_EM | ecosystem: Host-associated > Plants > Roots > Unclassified | place...
TTTGCTCGGGAAAGGAAGTAATGAAATGATATTGATAGGATTCATAATCCCCCGTAGTCACCCGCAGTCCCCCGTAGTCCCTGGTCATCCCCGGTAGTCCCCCACAGTCCCCCACAGTCCCCTGCCGTCCCCTGCAATCTCCCACGCTAAAATGTCTTACCTTGCAGGGCCCGCCGTCCTCCACAATGACTGCCGTCCTGAGGTTTCTACGACGGGTGTGGACCGCATTCTGCCGTCCCGTCCGGTCCAGGGCTCTTGGCAGTCCCTCCGCCGGGCCCTACGGGGGCCCCGGACCGTTGCGAACACTGAACGGGTGAGTGTTAAGGAGAAAGAAAGACGAAAGGAAGAGGGGTGGAGGTAAGGTTATGGAATTTACGTAAATTATCATAGTTTACCGTAATTTACAGAATATAATTTACAATTTACATACGTAATTTACAAGCCTAGGGTTTGAAATTAACCTAAACCCTAACTGGTAAATCAAATAAACAGCTTTGGGATTTAGGAAATGTGAGTTTCTTGCTGCCAGCAGTAATGGAGTGTTTTGTAAGACTAAGATAAGAGTAAGAGGTATAAATTCACGATAGGAAAACTCCTGGATGAGGAGATTTCACAAAAGCCAGGAAGCAGAGGAGAAACCAACAATATATTGACTACTCCTTACCGTAAATCCAATAATAGTTTACATAAATAATTATATTTTACCGTAAATTCACTGTAATTTACAGTAATTTACAAACCAGTAATTTACAAAAGCCTAACCTTAACCGTGCCAAGGTTGTGACGGAGTCACAACCTGATTGCTCGCTTGCTTGCAACCAGGGCACTCTCAAGAGAGTGCCTAACAGCTCAACGGAAGATATCAGCTCAACGGAAGATTCAATTTGTATGTGAATTTAACAATTACCAACCACCACCAAACCCCCCCTGATGCTTTAAATGTCCTCCTGGCTTTCCTAGAAATTGTTTTAGGCTTTTGCAAATAAGCCTCCAATTGTTTTCCCCTACATTTTATAGCAGATCTGGCTGAACCTCACTTTGGCCCTTAGTCCAAACCAAAGACCCACCTAATGAGAATGAAAGCTGTAAAGCAGAGAAAATAAATTTGGAAACCTATTTGTAAAGGCCTAAAACAATTGCTGGGAAAGCCAGAAGGACATTTAAAGCATCAAGGGGGGGTTTGGTTGTGGTCGACAATTGTTAAATTCACATACAAACTGAATCTTCCGTTGAGCTGATATCTTCTGTTGAGCTGTTAGGCACTCTCTGGAAGAGAGTGCCCTGGTCGCGAGCAAGCGAGCGATCAGGGTTGTGACGGAGTCACAACCTTGGCACGGTTAGGTGGAGGGGAAGAGAGGGAGGAAAGAAAAGGATGAAGTGGGAGGGTTGGGGTTAGGTTTAGTGTGCTGAGGTAAGACTAAGGAACGAGAGAGGGCTCGGATTGAGGTTAGCGTGTTTGATTAAAGAGTACTGTGGGGGTGTAAAATAGCCTATGGTGGTTTCTTTATGTTTTACATTTTCTAGCTAGAGGTAGATGAGCAATGGGCGAGCTTCTTAGTTTAGTTAGCTAGAACGGTAGTGGTAGGTGTGGTGTGGAGGAAGAGAGTGATTGGTAATCACTAAGATGGATCGTGGGTCTTAAACGGGGGGAACTCTACCTGGTATACACACAGAGCTACGATCAACAGGTGTCTTTTCTTACGACTTCGTTCATCAGCCTTTTCTTTGATCATCATCGAATAGATTTTTTTCTTCTTCTCTTCCTATAGTGAGAGTGGTGTTTGCCCACTAAGGTACGGAGAAAAGGTTTCTACCGGTTATCATTTCTTTTTCTTTCCCCGGACGGGAAACACTCTTTTCAGTACTCGAGTACAAGTACTCGCTAGCGGAGAGACAAGCAATCGTGAGAAAAAGTGCGGTTCACCCTTAAGTTATGACTCGGCAAGCAGCAAAGTTTAGTAACACCCCCGCTTCCTTAACCCACTGCCCCTCAGCGCCAAAATGCCTTTCTCTGATAATGGCACAAGACGAGAGTTAACCACTTCAGAGAGTATGTGAACATATATTATGGTGGGATTGATAGGTATAGGCGCAGTCATTCTCTCATAGAAAGCAAAGCTGGTCTGTGGTTGTAGTTGCCGAACGGTCAATCTGAACTCCACATTTTCCCACAACTGGAGCACTGAGTTAGGAACGTATCGTATGATACCCCTTGAAAACCCCCGCCCTAGGCCCGTAAAAGGCTTATCCCAACTCCTACTTCGGCTCACTGCCGTCCAGCTACCCCCAGCGCCTCTTTTCATAAGCTATCATGCTCTAATTAGGCTTCTGTTATCCCTTCTCTGGAAGTCTCAAGCCTTGGGACTACAGCCCTAACCCTAAAATCTCGGTTATCAAGACGGCTTTGGCCAGGGAACCTACGAGTACTCGACTAGATGCTATCCCTTGGGCGGTCTGAGACAGTAAAATTCGCGACCGGCATGCTAACCCATACCCTAAGCCAGATCTGGGCTCTTGGCAGCTTATTAAGAGATCTCATGATATCAAAATGGAAGATGAAATCTATGTAAGAATAACCGAGAAAACAATAATTGCAAAAAAAATAAAAAGAGAAGAGTAAGATAGAACACTGAAAGGTCTATGATACATTAATATCCTTGTGACAAATATTATAACAATTGCGGCATAGGGAAAATCCACAGCCAGGACCACGGCACCCAAAGTGAGTAGTAGGTGCTCGCTTGCCTTTGCGGTTCATAGCACGTAAAATAAATCGGCACTGGGTGCATTCTAGCCTTTTAGAGGCAAAATGAATATACTGGTGCCCAGGGGATTGTGAGTCTCCTGAAGGACTTGGGGTTGGAGGAGGAAGAGTGGTTCGCTGCTGGAGTTTACTGTAGCGGGGAGAGGAGGTTTTGCGGGTATAATAGGATTTGCGAGGATGGGCGGTGTTCATTCGTGCATACTGGGAAATTAAATTCTCGGCAATAGCAGTGCGGAAAGGCCTGGATCCAGAAGGTGGTCTGCAATATACAGAAATCCGCTGGGAGAGAAGATAGGCATTGATAGCGGTAGTATCAAGAAGCCAATAAAAGATTGGGGGCCAGTTCCGTAGACATTTCAACTGTGTGAAATAGTAGCTCCGGTACTGGTCCGCAACATCCACCCCCACCTTATGCCGATTGTAATCATTAGTGATTACAGGGATTGGGACATTTGCTCGCTCCATAGAACCAAAAGCCTTGCGAATTGCAGGTCCATTGCAGCTACTCAGGCGAGGCCTTTTCCGTGAAACTGTAATCCGGTCTTCCAAATTATGGATAGTAGTAAGGAAGTGAACAGCGCTCTGATCCTGCCACTGCACAGCTAATACCTTTCCAGCACTACCAGCAGGGCCACCGGAGAGCTCATTCCAAGGAATACTTGACCGGTCGTCATGGAGGTAGGGTGGAAAAGCAGTTTTCCGGACTCTTGCGGTACCACAACCCCCAATCACTAGGTCTCTTAATCTCTCAAAAAGTGCAATAGATGGAAAGTAATTATCCATATAGAGATTAAAATGAAGGTGAGGTGTGCGTGGTAGTGATAAAGCCAACTGGTATACCAATGATCCAGTAACTTTAAGATCACTATACTCAGTCTAGACTTATTAGTTTAATATTTCTCACACAAAACCCGTAGTAGTAGTCAAAAGGTATTACCTCTAGCCCAGCAACAGACTCACTTCTGGAAGCATATAGCCAATCATATGTATACCCAGTATCACACAGGGCAAATACCTTATAGCCTTCTTTGATTGGCTTACTAGGCATTCGATAAGTATGATAGCTTTTCCCCCCAAAGCGAATCATCATTTCATCTACCGTCACATTTGACGCAGGTAGATAATACTTTTGACAGCGGTCACGGATGATGCGATTGAGTGGCTCCAATTTCGGGAACCACTCCGCTCGAGTAAGCTGAAGCTCCGGATCGGATATGTGTAAAAAGCACTTTATCTGACAAAAGCGCTTTAATGACATCGCTCGAACCAGTGAGAATCCCCGTCGCTCCTCCCTCTAGTATCGCCATACTCCCACATCCCTCCGTGTACCTAAATGCAAAAGCAAGCCAAGAAAAACCCATACTTCATCCGAAGTCACCTTTTTCCACCTCCTCCCTGCTACTTTCCCATCACCTATCCTTTCCTGCTCCCTCTCTTTCATTGCTGCATACTTATTGGTACCCTCTACTAAGATACCAATAGTATAGTCATCCCAGAACAGTTCAAATAATTGTAGTGGAGTTACTTCACTATCATTCCATGGGAGCAAAGGCTGACCTGCATGCTCAAGCCATGGTTCTAGTGGGCTGTAAGGCTCCGGAGGTGCTTTAGCAGCATCATGATTACCAGTGTGCCCTCACTGTGGCTTTTGTGATCTCGCCTTTTTTCGATCGTTTGTTGTGCTACCTACAGGTACCACATTTGGAGAAAGCTGTGAAAGAGGCATTTGTAACTTTTGAGATTGTTGCACAAGAGGGGCTTGGTATATCTTCTTAATTGATTTATTTTGTATCTACATGTTGGGGGATGTGACGTTGTCACCACTTGTCGATCTTTACTGACTTTTGCTTTAGCGTGCCTGTCGCGAATTTTACTGTCTCAGACCGCCCAAGGGATACGTGTATGGGGTCGTGAACCAGCTTATATTGGTGGGAATATTGGTGGGGTACGATAATGGGTGTGGCCCAATAAAATAATATTATAAAAACATTCACTGAACATAAATTCACCCCCGCCTTACGATCGACCGCATCCCCATTTTCTTTATGTTCACAATTCCCAGGGTAAAATACAATCAGGAGAAAAGAACCTTGTCTGCAATTCTGGGACAAGAGAATGGGGATGAAGACTCCGGCTTTTTAAGTAGTCCACTTGACTATCCGTCTCCGGCACTGCGGGTTGCGGCATCTAATCGACCTATGGCTAGAGGCATCCCCGGAACCTTAAACTTTTTGTCGGCCATGGAATTTTATCGAGATCATCCTAGGTCGCATCAACTAATTTCCGGCAATATCAAGGACCGGTAGGCTACATATCTGGGGGTGAATTGGGAGGAGTGTCCATAATGCTAAGCAGAAATAATACTAGCGAATATGTCCAAGTGAGATATAGCAAAGACATACAGTTGCCCCTGGCTATAATGAATGCTAAGAATCACGACCTCAAAGCCCCGTTCACTATTTTTTAGTATGGGCGCTCACTATACCGGTAACCAACTGTATTCGGCAGTAAATTCACTTGCGTATTTGCGAGTCGCTGTTCCTTATAGCCAAAAATTCATTATAGCGAGGTTCATTATAGCCGGGGGCAACTGTAACTCTCACGGGGATGTGCCGCAGTTGGGAGGGAGAGATTTCAAACAGAGTTGTGAAAGGGAAATGCATGTACTCGTGCCAAGGTTGCGGCGTGCGGCCGCAACCTGGATGTTCGCAGGTTGACAACCTAGGCACTCCCACAGAGTGACAGCTTTGCGGCTCAACACACCTTTGTGGCTTATCATAGAAACCATGTGGCTCAACATAACTTAGTGGCTTAACATTGCCTCCTGGTTTGATGTAACCATATTGCTCAAAGAATATCAGAGATAATAATTAAGTGACAAAGGCAGTTTCAAGAATTAATTTGAATGGGAATATTATATTTAATATAATTTTTAGGTCGCATTAAGCTATAAAGTGATGTTGAGCCACTAATTTTCTATTGCAAACTGTAAAGTTGTGTTGAGCCGCAAAGCTGTCACTCTGTAGAAGTGGCTGGATTGTGAGCCTGCGAACATCCAGGGTTGCGGCGCAGTCGCCACCTTGGCACCAGTAGGAGCTAAGAGGAAAGCGCAGTGGTAAATTCACTATACCTCATTTGCCGGCATGGTAAAATTTAGGCAGCCTAATTTCCAGGACAATACATGGGGAAGTAAGCGTTTCCCGTAGGGAGAGGCAGTGTTGCAAAGGCTTTCGATAAACGAACCCGGGGGGCTAGAAGGGGAGGGGTTTGAATCGGGGCTTCTGAAAATGGGGATTGAAGGGGGGTTCTTTAATGTTTTAGTGTGCAAAAATAGTAGGAACTCTTAAAGGAATTTCTATCTTCGAGCCAGCTGTGTAAGTATTTATTGCTCAGAAGCAGGGGAAGCGGAGCGTCGGTGCCAGTTTATTTGCTTCTTCTGCTACATTTGCTTCCTTTCGCTATCATTTCATTAGTTTCTTTGCTTCTAACTGCCTTCGGATATCACTGCTTATCATTTTGTTAGAAGGGGTTCTATCTTATAACCCCCCGGTCCGAAAAGGCGCATTCCCAGCCCTTCGATCATTTTTGATCGAACCCCCCCCTTCGTTGCAACATTGGGGAGAGGAGACTCAAGGTAGTGGATGGAGGAAGGTTAGCGGATGGATATGGTGGAATGGCTGGGGATCTAAGCGAAGGAGAGTCGGCAGGGCTGGTCTGGTGTGAGTGTGATTGGGAATTGCCGCTGCAGATGAATGAACTCTATAGCGCTGGCGGTCGTGATGCCTCCATTCTGCAGAGGTCTTTGTGAGACATATCTCTTATTAGTCATGCACTTTTGCCCAAGGGAAATAATTGGGTATCATAGTAATTGTGCCACAACAAGCCACATCCCCCCCTTTCTTCAGCTGCGGTCACAGAACATTTATCAACTCTCCTAATACCCCTACAAACCACTACACCCCTTATACATCCAGCCAACACTTTGGAGAGAACATCATGGCCCAAACTTCGCATGTGCTATCGGCCGGCTTCGGCGATGGCAACTGGAACTGCGGCAACATAAACGGTAGTTTCAACACCATTATGTCTGACGACGATGCACGGATCATGCGTTGGCTCTCTCCACTGGAGCCAAATGAGAGACATCAGGGCGTGCGCACCGACCGGTTCGACGGTGTTGGGGATTGGCTATTGGAAACGAGCGAGTTTCGGGAGTGGAGAAGTAGTAGGGGTGGAACAGATAATGCTGTCTTGTTCTGCTCCGGGGATCCTGGGGTGGGAAAGACATACTTGAGGTGAGTGGTGGGATCTTTTGAAAGAGCAGAATACCGCTGATGGCGAGAAATACTACCGTAGTTCCCTCGTGATCGACAGCCTCTGCGATCGAGCGGGGGAGGAAAATATCGCGGTTGCAGGCCTGTACTGCGACTTCCTTGCACAACAGGAGCAGACGATTAGTAGTATCATGGGAGTTATTCTGAGGCAGCTAGTGGGCAGAGGTGGGATCCCAGATTATCTACGAGCGGCGTTTGAAAGGGGGCAAAAGGAATTCGGTGGTCGAGGGCCACGACTTGTTGATCTGATGCGGATGTTGAGGTCTGCTATCCCTTCTCTGCCGCGAGTCTTCATCTGTCTTGACGCATTGGACGAATGTTTACCGAAGTACCTGCCAGAGCTTCTCGAGTCGCTGGGAGATATTGTTCGGGAGTGCCCTAGGACGAAGATATTCCTCACCGGGAGGCCCCACGTCAGGGAAGTGGTTCAAAGATATTTCTCCAAGGCGGTTGTGATACCTATCAGCCCTAATCCGGATGATATCCGGAATTACGTGGAAATGAGATTAGATAGGGACACGGAGCTAGAGGCCATGACCAATGACTTGCGAGCGGAGATTGTGGAGGCAGTTCTGAAATATATATCTGATATGTGAGTAGGAGCATCCGGCACCCCTACCCCATCAACGATGTATACTTACCACTGTTTGTGTGTAGATTCCTCCTTGTTTCGCTAAATATCGAGGCTATTCTTGGAGAGGTGACAGTTCGCCAGAGAAGAAAGAAGCTTGAAGAGATGACACAAGGCAATGGACTGAGCGATGCCTACACGAAAACTCTATCACGACTGAAGGCTCAAAAGGGATATAAATCAGTACTTGGGTTGAAGGTCCTAATGTGGGTGTTATATTCAAAACGGCCATTGAGAGGCGAGGAGCTCAGTGATGCCTTGGGAGTGGAGCTGGGAGCTACAGATCTAGATCCGGAAAACGTTCCTGCCTTACGGACACTCTTAGCTTCTTGTCTAGGGCTTGTCACGGTCGAGGCATATTCGTCCACTGTCCGACTGGTGCATTTCACTCTGCAAGAGCATCTCTTGCGTGATCCGACCCTATTCCATAGCCCTCACTCAACAATCGCAGAGGTTTGCTTGACATACCTTAATTTTAGATCTGTTAGGGATCTTTCGCCAACTCTCTGCGCAGCCCCTGCAAAAATACCGTTTTTGGAGTATGCTTCAGCCTATTGGGTGAAGCACACAAGAATGGGTATGACAGAAAATATCAAAACACTCACACTGAGGCTTCTCAATAGATTTGATGAGCATGTATCTGCTCAACTACTATTCTTGAACGGGTGGTTTGGTGGGTCCACAGGATTTACAGAACTCCACGGGGCAGCCTTCCTCGGGGTCGTGGAGATAGCTGCAGTTGTATTGGATAAGAAGGAATGGAACATTAATGCAGCCGATTGTACGGGGAGTGCAGCTCTCACATGGGCAGCCATAAGAGGGAATGACGGGGTGGTAAAGATGCTTCTAGAACGAGCGGACGTCAATCCTGACCAGGCAGACACCCAACATGGCCGGACGCCACTCTGGTGGGCAGCGAGGGGGGGGCATACAGGGATAGTAAAGATGCTTTTGGAACGAAAGGATGTCAATCCTGACCAGGCTGACATCCGACATGGCCGGACGCCACTTTCGTGGATGGCTGAGGATGGAGATGAGGGGCTAGTAAAGATGTTTTTAGAACGAAAGGAGGTCAATCCCAACCAGGCTGATACCTATTATGGCCGGACGCCACTGTGGTGGGCTACGGGGAATGGGCATGAGGGGGTAGTAAAGATGCTTTTGGAACGAAAGGACGTCAATCCCAACCAGGCTGATACTTATTATGGCCGTACGCCACTTTCGTGGATGGCTGGGAAGGGAGATGAGGGGGTCGTAAATATATTTTTGGAACGTGAGGACGTCGATCCCAACCAGGCTGATGCCTATCAGGACCGGACGCCACTCTCGTGGGCCGCCGAGAAAGGGCGTGAGGGGGTCGTAATGATGCTTCTAGAACGAAAGGACATCAATCCCAACCAGGCAGACACCTATCATGGCCATACACCGCTCTGGTGGGCTGCGGGGAATGGGCATGAGGAGGTAGTCAAGATGCTTTTGGAACGAAAGGACGTCAATCCCGACCAGGCAGACACCAACCATGGCCGGACGCCACTCTGGTGGGCGACTGCGATGGGGCATGCAGGGGTGGTAAGGATGCTTTTGGAACGAAAGGATGTCATTCCCAACCAGGCAGACACCAAACATGACCGGGCGCCACTCTGGTGGGCGGCGATGATGGGGCATGAAGGGGTAGTAAGGATGCTTTTGGACCGAGAGGACGTCAATCCCAACCAGGCTGATGCCTATCAGGACCGGACGCCACTCTCGTGGGCCGCCGAGAAAGGGCGTGAGGGGGTCGTAATGATGCTTCTAGAACGAAAGGACATCAATCCCAACCAGGCAGACACCAATCATGGCCGTACGCCACTATGGTGGGCGGCGGTGATGGGACATCAGGGGGTGATAAAGATGCTTTTGGAACGAGACGACGTTAATCCCAACCAAGCAGACACCGAACATGGCCGGACGCCACTCTGGTGGGCAGCTAAGAGGGGGAATACAGGGGTAGTAAAGATGCTTTTGGAACGAAAGGATCTCAATCCCAGCCAGGCAGATACCAAATATGGCCGGGCGCCTCTCTCATGGGCGGCGGGGAAGGGGCATGAGGGGGTGGTAAAGATGCTTTTGGAACGGGAGGACGCCAATCCCAGCCAGGCAGACAACGAATATGGCTTGACGGCACTCTCATGGGCGGCGGCGAAAGGGCATGAGGGGATAGTAATGATGCTTCTGGAACGAAAGGACATCAATCCCAACCAGGCAGACACCAATCATGGCCGTACGCCACTCTGGTGGGCGGCTGAGAACGGGCATGATGGGGTAGTAAAGATACTTTTGGAGCGAAAGGACGTTAATCCCAACCAAGCAGACATCGAACATGGTAGGGTGCCCCTCTCGTTGGCCGCTGATAACGGGCATGAGGGGGTGGTAAAGATGCTTTTACACCGGGAGGACGTCAATCCCAATCAGGCAGATACCAATTCCGGTCGAACACCACTCTCGTGGGCGGCTGAGAACGGGCATGAGGGAGTAGTAGCGATGCTTTTGGAACTCGAAAATATCAGCCCAGACCTGACGGACTCCGAAGACGCCAAATATAGCAGGACGCCTCTCGCTTGGGCAGCTGCGAACGGCCACAGTGGGGTAGTGATGATGCTTCTAGCGCGAAAGGACGTCAATCCTAATCAGCAGGTCACCGCTTGTGGCCAGACTCTACTCGTGTGGGCGGCTGTGAATGCGGATGAGGAGGCAGTAAAAATGCTTCTGGAACTTGAGGACGTCAATCCCAACCAGGCAGACACCTATTATGGCAAAACGCCACTCTCGTGGGCGGCAGAGAAAGGGCATTCGGGGGTAGTGAAGATGCTTCTGAAAAGAAAGGACGTCAATCCCAATAAAGTAGACACCAATTATGGCCAAACACCGCTCTCATGGGCGGCCGACAGAGGACACCATGAGATAGTAAAAATGCTTTTGGACCGAGAGGACGTCAATCTCTACAGGGCAGACACCAAGTCTAGCTAGACGCCACTCCCGCGAGCGGCTGATGGTTGGCGTGAGGGAGCCGTAAAGATGCTTTCGAACCGGGCTCACGTCCCCCCCGACCAAATGGGCATCATATCTGGCAAGCTGGTACTCTTCTTGGTGGTTAAGAATGGTGAGGACAGGCAGTGGAAATGTTTTTGTGACGCGAGAATTCCAATTCCGACTAGGCAAACAGCGAATATGACTCGATACCGCCCTCATGGGCAACTTGGGATGGGCATGAAGGGGCAGTGAAGATGCTTTAGGACCAACAAGATGTCCACACCCGCACAGGAAGTATTGAAGGCCAAACCCCGCTGCTGGTGGCTTTCTCTCAAGAGCAAGGTAAAGTTGTGAACATCATTTAAGAATTGGACAATACTAATCCCGACACGGCTGGTCGCGGTAGCCAGGTACCGTTTTCGCCATCTACTGTATACGAGAACGAGCCCGAGATGAAAATGCGATTTAGAGGTGATGATCCTAGCATCCGCCTGGCGATGCTTATAAGGCAACCCTCGCTCCCATCGGCGCACCAGGAAAACAGGAAGCTCCGGACTTCAGGTATTCTATTTCCAAGTCTGCCGATAGTGACCTCTCCTCAGCCAAACCATTCTGACTATCGCAATCCCCTTCCGTCGTGCCGCTAAAGTCCTAATATTCTCCGGAAAACAAGAACACTCGTCCTAGCACCACTCAACCAATTCTCTTATTCGCCGTCGACCGGCCTTTTATCATCTTTCTTATTTACCTTCTCACTTCTCATTTTTGCACCCTTCCTTCTTCGTCACTAGATATATTATCGTTCCGTATATATTTGTCCAGTGAGAGTTCGGCATACGCAAGATCTCGGTAGATTTTGATGTAAATAGGCTTTTATAACGGAGTTTTTCTGGATTCCACCTACTATTGGCGTTTACCAACTTTCGTATTTTTCCCCTTCCTTCCCTTTTCCTTCTTCATTGGTGTTCTGGTTAGACTTGGTCCTCTAGCGCTATATTCTTTCGTCTGTTATTCTTTAGGTCGGTATCGGTCCCTTGTTTCGCGGAAGTGGTGTAGTCATGTACAGTACCACCTGGTAATGGATGGTAATGGTGAAGAGTACCCTATTTCCGTAAGCAGGTGGTTTTCCTCCTTTCCGCAGCTCTCACTCATGCCAAGTAATTCCAAAGGGCCTTTACAGACTGCGATACTCCGATACTGGTTCGGCCCGATGTCACCAGGTTCACAAAAATTGTAACCAACCTTAACTCAAACCTAGTGCATATCCTTTTAGTAGCGGATTATCAAGCTGAGAGGACAAGCAAATTTTTTTGGTGTAATATGTTCAAAGACTTATCAGTATTCTGTCGCTAGGATACCAGTAGCACACAGCGCCCTTCATGCCCCATTTATCTATAGAAGATGGAATTGTAGCTGGAAATGGTACGGACCGTTAAGATACGCCGGGCGTAGGTGCATAGAGGCTTACGGGCAAGTTGATGGTGTTTATATACAGTAGCGTGCATTCTAGGGTTTAGTGGAATTTGATAACTCATCTCCGAGGCAACTTCATGCTTAGATAGTCTAGCTACAGGAATTTAGGGCATTAGTAAATTGGGTACTAAACATTTTTGCACTACTATCATATTAGATGATAATCCCGCCACCCTTCCTTTTTATCACCGAAATTTACGAACTCGGCGGTTAGGTAAATAGGCCCCAATTCTTTATTCTCCGCCCTCCGATATATCATATCATTAAATTTAGGTCTTTAATAATGACCTCGGCTCGAATAGGCGTAATTAGTTGCGCTTACCTCCAAACCCCAACACCCTGTTTAAGCCACAAACTGTACCCAGGATGCCAGACTCTAGAGACCTTGGTTCAGAGATTTAGCCCACATGAGGACATAATCATCACAGCTACCCTAAGTTTGTTTGATTGTTTGTAATTGCAGGAAGAAATAGGGCGAGGGGAGAGGTGGTACTGTAGATGCAATTGGTAGAGGTAATGTGTGCCGGTATGTTCGGCCTGAACCCTCTTACAGGATTCCTATCTTTTTCTTTGACTATCATACCGCAGACTGCCACTACTACATCGCAAACTCTTCTAGACTACACTAGAAATCCATTTGATATCGGGTAATAAGGGTGGGGGTGAAGTATTAGGACAAGCAGGAGTAGCCGAGGTCGGCTCATATGCCTTGGAAGGAGTAAGCGAGAGCCAAAAAAAAAAGTAAGAAAACTACTATCCATAGTTAGAGTACAAGTAATTCTACTATGATACCCCTCTACTTGTCCCAATATTTTCCCCCCTATCCGAGTATGTCAACCCTAACTTTAAAATTCTTAAGACAGTTAACACCGGAATCCAAATAATCACGAAGTCTTGACACCGCAAACTGATCTCACAAACTGCAGGCCCAGTCTTGAGATAGGAAGATGGCATTCTGGCCGCTCTTTCAAAGTAACGAGCTAGGTATTCAGTATGGTAATATTATGATAATACCGTAAAAAATTGTGAACCCCCCCTTCTCCTCCAGCCACGAAATCCCGGATTCTAAATCAAAAACCCCTGAGAAGGATTGTCCCTTTCCCAACAGGATATAAACCTAGACCGCACGACAGTTTGGATCTAGCTAACTAGTATTCGCGATTCTTTTAAACTGTTGAAAAAAATAATATCATGAGCTGAGGCGCTTATTTCAAGTGATGATCTGATAGTGGATTTCGCAAGTTTTTCCAGTGTCATACTCGAGTGCCGGCCGGGAGGTCGCGCTGATCTTATGGCGTGTGAAGAGTTCAACGGATCCCGGCCACAGGCTCGTTTTTATTATGAAGTGTTAGTTCAGTTGGAAAGAGGAGCTGCATATGTATCAGGCTCTCGCATATTTCTGGAAACGGCAGTAATCTTCTTAGAAACTCTCTGATGCATGTTGACCCGAGTTCCTCCGTTCTCTTAGATTTTGCTGGTCCAAGGCTTTGCCAGTTTCTTGGCAAATTATTTGCATTTTACATTTCCGGAATAGATTCTATGCATATGGTACTTGGGGTGAGAAAAAGTATTGGGGCAAGACAAGCCAAGACCCGTCCCGGATTTTGCAAAGAATAAATAGCCTCTCTCCTGCCTCGCTCTTGCTCTTTTCCTTTTGACCACCGTTTGTGAGTCTGTAGCTTTATCAACAGCATATTCTGGATGTCGTCTGTCATGGTGGGAATGGTGGTGACGGTACTCTCGAGTTTTCTGGTATCCGCCCATTGCAACTGACATGTGGACTACTTGCAATATTCTAATCCGGTCTTGGCTTGTCTTGCCCCAATACTTTTTCTCACCCCAAGTAAGCTTTTTTTCTTTTCTTTTAAGCCAACACTTACTCGGGTATGTCGGAAAGTGATGGTTTGGACAGGGGTCAGAAAATGTATGTATCAGCATACATTTTCTGACCCCTGTCCATCCCATCATTTACTTCCACCCCTGAGTAAGTTGAGTTGAACAAGGGGTTAGTCACGGCTCAAGATCACCCCATCCACTTCCTGCGGAGCTTGGACCACTTGAGTATAAGTACCGTACTATAGTAGTGCAGAACATTGGACGCACCCCTGTCTCAGGCTCGTTTTCATCGCTGACGATTGGTTGGAAGGAGAGCCTGCATGAGTCTCAGGCTCATTTTTATCGCTGATGGTTGGCTGGGAAGGGCAGGTGCATATGTCTCAGGCTCATGCGTATTCAATCGAAAGGGCAGTTATCTTGCACCCAAAAGTGAATTCCAAGTGGACCTCACCGTACTATTCTTTAGGGATTCTCTACGCGATGGACGCATTTGTTGCGCTTTTCTGCCATCCCCTACGAATTATTCACTGTGGGTTCAAGTCTTGTCGGAGAACTTTGTAGTGATTGGGCATTGAGAAGCCAAGAGCCGATAATGTTCCTCCCGTCTCTCCAGAGGTGGTGGTAGCTGGAGCTACCCGGGAATCCATTGGCTCATCAATCTCGGTTGGGATTGATCCGCGGTGACCCCGGTTTTTAGGGCGTTCCTGAACGGTGAGAACACCTTCTCTCTCGCTACCGGTACACTATGTTAATTTTTGATTAGCAGCAGCCACGGTAGCGTGAGAGAGAAACGGGGAAGCGCTACTGTAGACATGTGTGGTGCGGTTGTAACCTTTAGTAAATATCACACTGTAGTACGATACATCCCAATCGGGGGTGATTCGAGGTTCCTCCCTTAACCCCAGGGTATTGAGGATACCGTAGATAACTGTTAAAGATAGTGGGGAACCAATATCTGAAGAGCATTACGAGCACTGGTAAAATGATTGGAGGATTTCCACTTAAAGATTTGTCGCTTGGCTCAGTTAATTTCCTAAGATCCGCTTGCCTCCATTCGGAACTACAGTTTGTTATCCTATCCTATCATACCCAACCTTCTCCGGTCCAATAGCCCACACATCCGACAGGAGGTCGGGGTGGGGGTGAGCTACATGCTGTACTGTGGGAAACTCTCGAGCTAGCAGTATTCTTAAGGAATGGTAGGTCGGAAGCTCAACTGTCGTAACCAGTTTTCTTGGACCTCACTCTACTGGGTTCTTGGTTGCCCCGGACAATTTTTCAAGACTTGTGCAAGATACACAGAATACACTTAGTCCCCACGGATCTCGCACACCCCGCGACCGGATAGGAAATAAAAAAATTCCCCACCCCTGCTGGCTTAGAAGGTACGAGTACTCTATATGTTTCCTGATTTTCACCGTATACCAGCATAAAATTCAATATCACTGATGCTCAAAGGTATGAGTGATTCCATGTGTAGTTCTCCTAGTATGAATACAGGCTAAATATCCCTAATTCTTTCTATCCTCTCCTCAATCACACTCTCACTATGGGTACAGTCCCCTACACAGGTTTATTTCAGGTTCCAATTAATTCCTCCAAGCCGGTTCTGTACGCTTCAGGAGGAGGTTGACCGTAGAATTGCAGTAATTTGGGGAATGCGCTTTGCTATATACCAAATCATCCTAATGAAGAAATGCAGATTGCGATCAGGTCTTTGAGATTAAAACTGTACAGTACCGTACACCCAGAGCAGAGAAGTCTCGTTCAATTTTCTCGTTCCCCTAGTCTTTTTTTTGTTTTCAACTCTAGGCATTTGATTAAATAGTTGCTTGTGATTTCTACTCAATTATCACTCGATTTTCAGTTTTACTTTCATCAATCACTTTCATCATCATCCGCCTCCCTCTCCCGGAGGCTTCACTATCCCCTCCTGCCCACTCCGGATTTTAACCATCCTGGGCGAGGGGAGGGGGGCGACCGCACTCAATTTCAGCAAAATGCAGTGCTCAGAAGAGCAGGCTTTAAGTGACAGATAGAAGAGAAAAATCTATTGGTTCGTTGCCTCCCTATCGGATCCTGTGTAATGAGATTGAACACTGGAGGACCACTGCAATCCGTTTGACCGCGTATTGGCACAGTAATACCCACACCAACCTGTGGGTTCTGCTAATCCATAACAGCTCCGGTAAAGAATTTTGCTTCCGTATATGGCCAAGCACAACGCGGAGACCTGCAGGCTTTGTACTCCAGTATGCAGAGCCGGAAAGAAAACCCTGTTTATCTCAGCCCCCTGCCGCGAGCCAGTAATATCAACGACCGTGTGCCCCCACGAGTAGTACAAAAAGTGCTGATGTCTCAGGCTCGATTTGCTGATGGTGGTTGGCTAGGAGCGCCTTACCGTATATGTCTCAGGCTCATGCATATATTCGTTGAAAGTGCAATTCTCTCTCTTGGAAAAAAAAACTTCAAATAGAGGAGGATCCCCACGTCCCCTCTTTCGAATTTTTTGCTACCTCTCTAGTATATTATTCACACTTCTCATTTCTGAGATGGATTCCGTAGTGTATAGGCGGGTCCATCGTTCCATACTAGCTGATTCCCAACCGTTCGTAGGATGCCATCAAAATTTCAACCTTTGTTTTAATCCCCAGTGCATAACGGGAATCATGTAATAGCGCCTTACCAGAAATGTATAAGGGTCTTTCTTTTTTTTTGTTCGGAATAGTTGGCTGCTCAGGGGTCGGAGTGCCGGCGGTCTCCCAAAGCAAATATGAGACTATGGTATGAAGAAGCAACGACGAAGAAACAAAGTGCTGGGCAAAGGGAAAGCGACGCCGTAGAAAGAACGTCTAATTAGACTAGTAGTACACCATCCCTGAGTATAGGGATAGCCACAGGGAGCTAGATCAAGATCCATCAAAAATGTGTGGATCACTTTGTGTCCGAGTGATTCATATGTATCACTCGAACATAAAAAGGTCATATACTTTTTTCTTCCCGACTCAATTAGAAGGCGGAGGTCTATTCAACCCCCTGCCGACCTCCTATAACTTGCCTATGAAGACGGCGTTAGCTGCAATTCCTAGCCACCGGTCAGTACCCCCGTAGTTAGTATCGCCAACTCTAGTCTGCGATTGGGTCGGTCCAGTCACTTACTCTAGAAGTGGCTCTACTCCGTAGGTCACCGCGGGGCAAACAATTCTGCTTCTGATATCGTATCGCCCAAACAACCGCAATTCCTAAACCTGCCCCGAAACACAATTCTAAAGGAGCCTCGACCATCACTGAAGGCCATGGTTGACTCAGGTGTAAGTTATAAACTCTCTCGGCGACAGCACACACCCCCTCATCCTCATCCTCATCCTCATCCTCATCCTCCTCCTCCTCCTCCTCCTCCTCCTCCTCATCGCCTTGATAGGTACACAACTTATCACATCTGAAACACAAAGAAACACAAGATGAATACCTGGATTTTGGGCCATCCCAATAACATCCTCGATGACCATGTACTAGCTTACTATGAAGAGGAACTCGGCAGTCGCTACAGAGAAGTACGTTACAGAAGAGAACAACTCCGTTCGATGTTTCCCAACGGTCTCTTCGCCCCCATAACCCCCGCGAACAATTCCCTCCTCGGCGACCCCGACATCGCCGGGATGTACAATCGGGAGATTATTGATGGTCCACAGTGAGTCCTTCCCTCTGCTATCCCCCCCCCTCCCCTGTTTCACACTATCTAGAGCAAATAGTCTAACAGAATCAGACCTGAGAACCCTGAGAACCCTGAGGATCCCGAGTCCCTCACTCCCACCGGCGAGGAACCCACGAATATCAGGATGACGCCCCCCCGCCTCCGCAGCCAATTTCCAATGGGGATGGCAAATCGCGAGCCTGAAGAGGGCAACGGCGGGGAAAGTTCGAGCCGCCCCCTCGATAACGGAGAAGGGGCCCAGGCACATGGCAAGAACGAGCAAAGCGAAACGCCCGAATGGTGGTGGTATGACTCCGCCGGGGAAAGTGATTGCGAGGCTGAGACAGCAGACTCTGAGGATAATTCCACCCAGGACACCGACCATGGCAAGGCCAACCCCGAGGAGACCAAGGACACTGAGGCCGAGACCGAGGGCGAGTCTGTTCGTGGAGGCTTCGGGAACTCTACGGAAAGCGTCTAGCCGCGACTGGATAGATCGCGGGTAGTGGGAAACAAGTTTGCTCAGCTCATCCTTCACCTCTCACCAATGCTATCATAGCACCATACCATCTTGAACCCCCTTCTTGTTTTTTTCTTAGCGGCAAGGTTAAGCCCGCAATGTTAGTTTGTTATTCACTCCTACAGTTTTCACATCTCTAGTGTTTCTATACACGCGAAACACTACTATTTGCTTTTTGTTATTGGGGATTCTACCTACCGTTTCATACATTTCTAGTGTTTCTATACACGCGAGACACTACTATTTGTTTTTTGTTACGGGGGATTCAACCTACAGTTTCATACATGTCTAGTGTTTCTATACAGGCGAAACACTACTATTTGCTTTTTGTTATGGGGGTTCAAATAAATTCAATTAAAATTTTCACTAAAACTTGATTAGGATCGTTCCAAGTAGAATGCTAGAATTAAGTGTGACGGTAGCGGCGGCGGGATACTAAATCACCTACTGGGTCCGCGTCATGCTATGGCAAAGACCGCCTCCCATACCGCCACGCAAGGCAGTATAGCATTCCACCATATACTGTAAGGGGAAGGTTTAATTAACTCATCAAACCCAGAAATATGGGTTGCGCCTCCGACTTCACACCCCGGCGCTGAATTCGCCAAATTTGCCGAGTCGCCAGGGTGCACAAAGAATGAATATGGATGTCCATTGGGAAAGCTGTTGAAATTCTTATCGCCATGTCAGGGCCTAAAACTATCTCTCTCACAGCATGCCCAGAGCTTTAGCTAGATATATACCAACCTGCTTGATTGGTTGCTGGTTATATTTGTATAGCGACGGTGGGTTAAATATAAGAAGAAAAATCAATTCGAGCTAGTTGGCTAGCATAATTGGTTACCCAGGAGGAGTTTGATGAGGGATCCTAGCCCCCGGTCTATCAGCTCTATAGCAGTTTTTTCAGGATGCAATAGTAGGAGCACTTAACGGTACGGAACTCGAGTAGCAGACCCCGACCAAATGAGTGAACTACAAGTACGGTAAGCGAGCGGCTCTGCCAATAACATCCTTGCGTCAAATAGCACAGCTAATCAACAGGCGCACCAGGTGTTTGTTTTACAAGTAGTATTCGGAAGTAGAGAAAGTACTATTAGTTACAGGTATTCGGTTATTGTGTTTAAACAGTTGTCTTGGATTAATTCGAATTATTGCGCGATGTTTCCACTGTCCCAGCTCTTGGTTCCAGAAGCCCCATGTGTCAAGGATGGAAGGGGAGCAAAACTGGAAGTAAATTTTAACGGATCTGATTCTGATACATTCCTTCGGTGTTCGACATTCGCGCATGACTAAAGCTAGAAAGGGCCCGAAATTAAAAATGGTGTTTCTAGAAGAGTGTGTGGAGAACGTGTGGGGCTATCATCACATCTCTTTTCACCCTCGCTACCACCTGTAGGGAGTAAATTACCAGCTGTAGACTTTCCACAAGCGTTGACGAGTGAAAATCACTCCATTTCGGGCATGGCTGTTACTTGGAATGGGCTGCACTCTGAAGGGAGGTTGCTTAGTCATTGAGCTATCCTAGTCCTCATTGGCAGAGTGTCTCTTGCTTTTTTTTCTTCATATCTCCTCTCTCTTAACTCTCACACAAGTGGCCTTACCGCAACTCTTATTTCGCCTCCTTTTCTCGTTCTCGTCCCCGGCGAATCTTCTCCTGGCACCCTCCGTATCCAATTCACCGGTGTACTCGAGTACACACGCTCAATTCCGCCCCTGCTTACCGGTCGTCACTTGCTGCACATCACATCTAACGAGAGGAAAGACCACGCGGGTCATTCGTGAAACTCTGAATCGGATGAGGCACTCGGGGCCCGGGGACTGCGACACCCCAATGGATAACAGGCGAATCTGGGGAAACGGGGGCGGCCATGCTGCAAGAGGTCACTGTTGAAAAACGATGGAATAGCCGAGCTGTATACCGGAGACTCGGAAGAGCGAGAGATGCCCGGAACCTCGCTCCACCTAAGACGGCCAGAGCGTCCCATTATTTATTATATAGCGAAACAGCAACATAAATCGGCAGTGGAAAATAAATCAAAAGAAACAATATGGAAAAAAGGGAGATCATAAATGAGAACAGAATTGCATCCCCGATCAATTGATAGAGCAAGGACATGCGAGAAGGGATAAATAGGGTGAGTTGAAGTCGGACAGCTCTAAACTAAGATTAAAGAATGCTAACCGGCTATTTCGTACTCGAAGACTTAAAAGGTACCTATCGGAAAGTACGATGATAATTCAACAGTTACTACCGGGGTGTATCCGAGTGATAATGCGCGACTACGGGTAAGGCGTGACTGGGTTGGGAGATAGGAAAACATATATAACCTCTTTATAACGGCCGCTCTGTGCCGCTGTAGATAGTTCTGTAAGGAGAGGTTAGTTTTACTCTAGTTAACTCAGCCAATTGACGTCCTGCCCCCTAGAAACGTGCAATTATGGGTATGTTAACGGGTAATAATGCGGATCTGAAGAGATTTGGCCCGACTGGTGGGTGTATGACTTCCATGCCTGGGGGTAGGGGGTGACTAGTGTAGATTTCGTTCTTGCGCAGATAGCTGTTCACGTAGTAGGTAGGGTAGGATGGATTATATACTCTTGACCTTATGCTCCCAAGAGTGGCCGAAGCTAAAGTTCAATATTCCGGCCCATCAAAGTGAGAACTACTCTCACAATAGCTATCCAGGCACGTAACTCTCGAACGTATTAATATCATTAAAAAAAATTAAAAAAAGTGCCAACCCTCTGGTATCGGACTGAGGAAAAGGGCATGCAACTTTATATCATATCAAGGTCCTGGATCCATGACCAAGACAGCAGAGGGTTCTACTTGGAATACCTATTTACAAAACCGCTTCCCCGATGAAGAGTATGAGCGCCCAAGCGACTGGACACTATTTCGGCCAATGGGCCTTCTGATTGCAGTAATAGAACATACGTTACTATCCGACTCCGACTACCTCTGGCTCACCCAACACACCCGAATGCTTAGTAGATATATTTGACAACTGCTATGCACCCTAAACTATGTTCAGTTCCCACTTTGCAACGGCGACCTAGCACGATACACCTACTCACTTCTACTACACGAAAATGCAATTATTTGGGGAAATCCACAACCAACCGGAACATAAGACCAGGCACCCTGGGGCATATAGATTTAAGTATAGTATGAAAAGAATACCCTACCAAGCGATGAAGATAAAAACATATGAAACCATTTCACCGGCCTAAAACATCAGTGTTAGTAATCCCCGGATATGTTTTATCACAAGTTTAAGCTCTCGAGCACCTACATGTTATAAACTTAACATGGGCCTGTTACCATTCGGTATACCTCCCTGTCTTGGGCGGGCAAAGGTAACCCAGCGCAGTTTCTCCGGGATTCCAGGCTCTAGGCTTCCCAACATTTTCAAACCGATTATCTGCGAGTTCGAAATCCAAGTAGTTTCCCAGATTCACCTTGATCCACCTCCCGGGCAGACAGGGGTTCTCAGAAGAATGTTTAGATGGTGTGCACGAAGAGGAAAACATGGGGTTATCTTCTCTAGATCGTATATATAAAAGCAGAGATCCGGAGTTGGACAGGGTTTGTTTGCCTTTGATCGTCGGGGAGCCAAGAGCGGTGCGACGAGTAGTGCTGTCCGTTCCAGTCCCGACTGAGTCTTGTGCCCGTTTGGCTTCGGGGAGGGGGTCGTTATGGGACTTGAGACTCGGCGCTTGACCTCCAGTGCGGAACTCCTTTTTAGCGACGGGTGGCCCACTCACGCTCTCTTTACCCGCCACTTCCACCTTCCACTGTTGGAACTTTGCGTCCCCAGCCATTTTAGCAAAGAACTCTTTGCCCACATGAGGACTCCCAGTGCTGGATTGCTCGCCGGAATCACTAGTATTGGAACCGCTGGTGCTGGGATCACTGATGTGGGGATCCACCGAGTTCGGGGTTGATCCAGTAGAGGAAAGCAATTCTCCATTGTTTGTCTTATCCCCCTGCTTTATTTCCAGAATAGGATCCTTGGGAAGCACTGCTTCAGCTCCAAACCTTTCCAGAGCCATAAGCCAGACACTTCTGAAGACCAGCCCTGAGTCGGACATCATTCGCTATTCACGGAGAGGTTTATCGGAAGAGGTGGAGAGTTTCACAAGGAACAAAACTGCCGGTAAGGCTGACAAGGAGGGAAGGAGTAGTGGAGGAGGCAGGAGACGTTTGAGGAAAAGTGGAGATTCAAGGCCCCCCCTGTGTGCAACTTCGAGGAGGTGAGAGAGATGCCTGGCCACAAGAGGAAAAACTGGCCTTAAAAGCATTTCAGACGTATTTTTTCTCCTATGATTAAGAGGGCAAGCCTCCGGATAGCCCTCATTCAAAGTTGGCTCACTATCACGAGGGTTAATACTATCCAAACATCTCAAACAAACTGAAATCGTCCCCATGACATTGGAGTCATCTCTCTTAGGAAAGTTTGGTATTTTTTTTCTGTTCTTTGTCTCCGAAAGAAAGATTTCCGTGTGTTGTTATCCATCCCATGACAGAGGAGGAAATTTTGGACTATGATACCATTCCTAGCACATAGCCAATTCGAATCCCACCGCAGCTCTTATCTCTGGTGATCACCATTGGGTATATCCGAATTCTAGGCCCTAGTGTAAAAGTTATTTTTCTGGAGGGCTTTATTAGCATTAGATGCTTCACTCAGGATACAATTAGCACAATCATGCCTAACGCAAACTGATCCTTCTAGAAGCCGATCAGCCCATCAGTGCAACCCTAAATTCCCTTTTCAGTAACCGTGTAACCTGCTAGGTCTAGACGGCTCAATCTCAACCTTAGATCCACCATTGGTCGACCATCTTATCCACTCCGGAAAAAATCTCCTCAAATAGGAAACCACACAAGAGTGATACCCTATGATCTTGTTCCCCTCCCCGGCCATATCTGGCTTCACCGCCACCCCCGAACCATCCAAGGAGAGAATGATCTCCGCAACCTTCCAGACCCCCACCTTTTCAGCCTATTAGGCATGCTCCTACTTTGGCATTCTCTGAAACAACAGCTATAACAACAGTGTCGGATAACATCCCCTTCCGGGTCACCCATGGGATTGGCGAGTGAGCGGGCGTGATTGTGAGGAATTAGATGTTTCCGTTTGATAGTTCAAGGCCATGTGTCTATGCCCTGCGAGAGCTACCCAGAACAATTTTCGTCACCCCAAAGCATTATGGGCAGGTGGTTTGCCAAAATCAAGCCAAGTGATGCTGGCAGGCGCCCACATCCCAATCGCCCGGAAACCAGTGCTTGCAATCGGCCAGGTCGTCCCGGGGGCTTCCACCAGCCTATAGGCTTTCATCCTTATGTAAATTCTTGTCCTAGGGGAAGAAAAAGAACAATTGGTATTAGCATAGTACATAGTAAGTTAAAGCTTTTGCCAAATTAGAGCCAACCTGTATCATAAGTGAATTGCAAAAATTCCGAATCCATAACGATTGGCTATTACATAGCCTAACCATATACTGTTTGTTGCCTCAAGTCCAAGTCAAACACGATATCTAGGGACTTTTTTACTAACTTAGATACAATAGATAAATGGGATGGTGAAACTATCTATATAAGTTCATCAGGAGTGGCCTATTCAATTGCTAGCATTATATTATACAGGGTTAGGAGTTGAAGCTTTGGCTTGTTGTTAGGTGGATGTGCTTGGCTTTGTTACGGGAGTGGGAAGGATAGTTTAGGAGATAGGAGATATGCAGGCGGAAGGGATACGGGAGAATGTTCTATAAAGGATTTTATCCGCATGTTCTTTTCTTGGTTATCACGGTAGTGTACGGAGGAACAGGGAAATGTGGCAAACACAGAGATGGGTGTGGTGATCCATAGGTGGATTAGTATGTGGTATTATGTTTTACTTATACACCTGTCTTTACCGTTAGTTTGATTTTAGAGAGGTGAGCAGTTTAGAACAGAGCGAGCGAGAGTGAATGAACGAAGTATTATAGGCGGTAAACTTACGTTTCACATCTTTCCTCTGAGTGTCTAAGTTCCAGGTCAAATCTCTTAGTCTATTGGCTACTTCCGTGCGACCCTCATTTCCCCCATAAGTTTAACATGGCTTAAGGGTTCTAGTTAACTGCGATTTGTTAGTCATTGTCATGATTTTTCCGACCCGTGGGCCGGTGAGCCAAGCCAATCTTTAATAATTCTAGCCCATAGGTCGGTGGGCCGGGGTGGGCTTACGTGGGGCAGGGCCCGGCCCGGCCCATGCCAAATACTGCTGGAAACGTCCTCTAGCAAAGCACAACATTCACAACTCCTCCCACCACTCTTTCCCTGAGACGGCCACCCCAAACCTACAAGGATTTGATTTTACTCGCCCCCGAAACCTGAGACTAGATTATTTCTCATGAGGTGGTATCTTTTATATTTGCATATGTATGACTCTATGCATGGTGACATGCCTCCGCCCATCCAGGGTTAAAAGGTTCCCCTCTCTTGCCCATTCAAAAAACTCAGCGTTCCCTCTGTAACGCCCACTCATAATTCCCACTCCTACTTTTTCAGCCTATTTATTGCCCGGAATCGCCAACTGCTACCTCAAATAACTCCATTGCGACTAAAGAGTTCGAATACTATCTGCCCTCGTAACGATATACCTTAGTATATTTTTCAATGATCCCCCCGTTGAGAGTGGAGGCTGCAGAGGAGAGTGAGAAGCAGGTCGGAGAAGCAGCCGGAGGGTTTGACACGAGTGCTGGGAAGGGTGGCAATAGCGGCTAAGATAAGCTTTCCCCGGAAGGAGGTGTTTCCGGGGGTGGCGAAGATCATGCTTGGCCAAATGATCACTTCGCTTGGATCTTTCTTTCGCTTTGGTAATTTATGGTCTCACACTTTCCAACGATAACCTGCACTTTCTTATCCGGGGGACCCCCACCCTGGGCCTTTAGCAGCATCTCTAATGCTCCCCGCAGTTGCCAGACACCCTTGCTTCTTGTCTGGACGGCGAATTTGAATATATACCCTCCCTTTGCCCCGTCCTTCTTCAGTCCAGCCCTGAACTCACACAATCGAAAGATATAGCGTGATTCTTTCAATAACCCTACCCACCCTCCCTCTCCATTGCCTGCTCCCCGAATAGCGTCAAGATACCTTCCCACAGCCCTCCCTCCTGGAGGAATAGGCGCCCACGGAACAACCCCCCTCCCGATCTAGCAGCTCTGCTATGGGTGATGGGTCCTTGCCCATAGCAGCGTTAGATAGAAATGCAGACTCTTCGAGTGGACACCTCGATCTCGAGTCGTCTCGTTGGAATTCCCGGCCCGTCTCCTCAAACACGTGCCCAAACCTCCTACCTGGTTTCCCACCAATTTGCGCTATCAAGGCGCAAACAGATAGAATATCAGGCATCCAAAGGATTACCACCCGACCAAGCGATGATCAATGCTCTCCGCGAAAACTGTGTGATTGGAAACCAATATGAAATTCGCGGGAGGTCAGGGATGATATCACAATTTGCGGGGTTGGGCTCTTATCACCGTGTCCGAAAGCTGTCCTAGGGCCAAAGCGGACATCACGATAACAAAAGTGTTCCGATTTTGTGGCAACCTCGCTTAGAGATGTGAGCTCTTTCCGGTGTGATAAAAGCTCCTTGTGCGCCTACGCTTTGACCGGCCCCCCATTGTGCTCCCCATCAAAGACTCCCCACCTTCCCCCCTGCTGTCATTTAGCCGCCAAGCCCGCTGAACCATGGACACAAAATCCCGTTGCAAATCCTCTTGTGCGGGGCTCCCGTGGAGAAGTAGAGCCCACAGTGATCTTCTTAGGGTAGAATCCAAAAAAGTTAAAGCGGTTGGGATACCCCTTGCGCACTTGTAAGATATGAGTCTTGAAAACCTAGCTTCTAACAGGTTGGTGTCAAAACCTCGGGAAGAGGGGAAGATTGCCAATAGCGCCTGGGAAGAATAAGCGCAGACGCCCTGCGAGTACCCTGTAGCATAGGCGCAGAGCGAATCTTATAGCGCTGGCACGCGGAATCCCGCACCCGTCAAATCCCCTATGGTGTGTAGCTCCATCTAGACCCTCCACAGGACTCTGTACATCTACTGTATATTTCTCTGCAACGCTCTACCGTGATTCTTCCAAACAAAGTCAGAAACTAACGAATCTTCAATCCAAACAATTATGACTAGAAAAAAGGAAAAAAAAGCACCGCCCGTTTAACAAAAATATTGTTATTTTAGCTATTCCCGCCTATGCTAGCACTACCATCGCTGTTATTATTATTATTACTATTATTATTATCATCACTATTATTCAAACACTGCACTTGGGCTTCTCCTCAGTTTCAGAGCTCTCGCAATGTTTTAAAGGCCGGTTTTTAGCCCTCGAAGTTTGATACTTTAGCTGGAGAGCTGGAAATCAAGTTCGGTCAAGTGGAGAAGAGTAATTATTTTAGGAGGGGCTCACTACTGTACCCCGCGATCTCGAACTAAAGTCATCCTAGAGAGCACCCTAGTTAAAGCAGCTTAGAGTCGGCTCCCAAAGATGCGAGCTACCGTTTTCCATGATTAATACGCGGGGGGTTGCATCCGGACTAGATACCGAGTATAAAGAGGAGTTTTTTTTTCCTCCTAGTCTTCGTTCGGTCCAGGCTGAGCGGAAGAAAGTATCCCCAGAAAGTGCAGTACTCACGTATGGACGTGGGTGACCGGACAGCCAGGGATTAGGAGTTGGCTGCGAATACTTGCCTCCCTAATCCCTGGCTGTCCGGTCACCCACTTCCATACCCCAGTGCAAAGCCTGTACTCTATCGTAAAGTCTAGTGAAATCCGTTATCTCCGTCAGCACCGCGGCCCCCGGATTCAACGGCACAAGCACCCGAGAGGAGAGGGGGTTTTCCTAAGGCAAAATAAAATCACCCTTCAGGGCATGTTTGATTCACTAACTGGCATTCGCAATTCCGTTCAACTGGCCAAACTAAACCTATCCAGGGCCGACAAGCTAATTTTAGTCAATAATCTGATAGCCGATGTCACGAAATATAACGAGTACAAGCACGGTCCCGGGATATTGTGAGTGCTGATCATTTGCTGTGACGGGTAACCCACCACCATACAAAACTCAGGCGAAATTTAGTATTGTTTCTATAATTGGTCAATGATCGGTACTCGATATAGGCTGGCCATACCTCAATATAACAGGAGGCAACCGGTAGCCGCAAGTAGGTAGGCAAGCGCTTGTCCCGGACGATGTAGGTATTATATAGGCATGTAACTGCACATAGGATGTCGGCATTTGTGGCTTGACTCGACAAACCCCAAGCAACTCCCGGGGGACAGACTCAAGCTTTTATTCCCATGCCATCTTTGTAATCTGATCCCCCCTATCTCACCCACCACCTTCACCCAGCCTACTGAAAATCATGGCCACTTTGGAAGAAAACCACACAGCTTACATGTAGAACATGGACGGAACCTCCCGTGATATCGGTTGGGCATACGATGGCCCGGTTTTCGAGGACACCCTCTTTGAACACAAGCTGAATCTACTCGGCAATGGACCTAGAGGGTCACAGGCCTCCCTACCACAGGGTTAATAAGTTTTATGCGATTGACAGGCGTCTGGGGCTGCCGGCTGCAGGACTTAAAATCCCTAACCCCTACCTGGATCATATCCATTGCTCATATCTACTGTAGAGAAAGAAAACAAGTCTTGATCGTTTAGAGAACGTCTACGAACGGGTTGCTGTAGAAAAGCTTGTAGGTCTCTATAAGCATCCCACATGGGGCCAGAGCTCATGACTCATGACCGCCAAAACACATCCTTGCCTCAATTTTGATTCATTAATAGTATGTATGGATGGTCGATTCGGATCCTACATCCCAAGAGAACCAAAGCTGGCAACATCACCTAGGCATTCAAAATGTATCTTTTAGATCGTGGGTGGCTATACCCCCGCACCAACAGATTGCCGAAATATATTATTGATACATTCCTCAGTCCTCGCCCAGAGCTGGCAGAGCGTGATTGCTAACCGTCCTGGAAATGCCTCATCCTATAGGTTGTTATTACATAAGTTGATCGGGGGACTTTACAACTTTTTAAGTACCGGTGCCGTTAATACACCATTTCCCAATTCCAATGCCGGGCAACTTCCATTCATTCCACAGCCCCCTAATCCCGCCACCCTTCGGCATATCTCATAATAGCAATTTACGGGAATACCGAGTATTACAGGATTAATTAATGAAAGGCCGGAAACCAAATTGAGAGTGATAATGTACCGAAAAAGCGGGGGAGCTCATCCTCAATCCCTTCACGGGATTCACAAACACCCCGGATCTTAAACGGTGAGGTGATGAAAGAGCTAGGAATACCACTAAAATTCGAGTATAATACGGTGAAATCTCCCGAAATCCACTACCAAAATTCGATCATCTGGGGGAGGCAGTCCTTCAGTCCGCGTCTTACCCTCAAGCACTCTAAAATCTTATGAAAAAAACTAGTACCTCCCTTTTGCCAGCCCTGTGATCTCCGTATCTGGAGATAGCAGCTCATGGAAGGTTTAGTTGCTCCCTAGCAATAAGGTTAGCCCACTGGATGTGGTGTTGGATCGAATTAACCGGTATTCCCAATTCTCTTAACTTGTTAATCCGAATCTAGTCCGAAGCTGGGAGAGGATCTACCGATAAGGAAGCTACTGAGAATATCGCTAGACTAGCACATGATATAGCGGAAAAAATGCTCAACCTGCACAAGTATTGACATGAGAATCTCTCGCATGGTATGATACCAGAGGGGATAGTGGGGAAGTGTGTAACCCCCGCGTCACAGAGTGGCTTACACGCAAATATTCAGCCCGCTGTGGCTCGAGAGAGGCTAGTTCACTGCCTTCACTCGATTAAAAAAATAAAAGTAGGGCGGGGAGGGTTACACACCTCCCCTCCATTCCTAAATCAGCCCCTTTTTAGTTCTATGATACTATGATTTTTAATCAAGTGAGTATCAGTCGAGAAACGTAAGAGAGGAGCACATTGAAAAATTGAACTGACACACATATCTACCCCAAGGAGCTCCTTTTGTATTCATTGCCGTAAAAACTTGAATAATTGGACGGTGTGCTATGTAGTATAATTCCCTTCTCTATACAGGGGGGCAAAAAAACACAGCAAAAACACGGTCCCTTTCCCCCTCCGAGACGGAAAAAAAATTAAAAATTCCTGACCTTACTAAGAGAGGAAAGCCCAACGACATAGCACACCGTTCAATAATTCAAGCCTTTACGGTACTAAGCGGGAAAAAAGTGAGCCAATAGCCGGCGCCTTGTATCGGCGCTACGACTGGAACGAGGGAATTCCACCTCTTCAACTACTGGTACTGTACTGATCCGGGGGGCAATTGTTTTTTCCAAACCTTATATATCGAGCCATTGCTACCGCTGAATTCTCCGTAAAGCCTCTCAGAAGCTCAGTATCACGGCACTTCCGTCAAAAGTTCCCTTTACGCACGCCCTACACTATAAGCCTAATGTCGAGTGCAAAACATAGGTATAATACAAGTACCTACAGTATGATAGCATGTTATGCCGGCACTACCGTCTGCCAGATTAGTCAGCCTCTTGAGCCATCCTGCAGGCGGCAAAGCGAGCATGGATTCCATTCAAACGTTCCGCACAAATTGTCCAACCCTAACCCTATTTCTCACCTGCTAGAATCCCCAACGCTTGCCGAGGTAATCCAGTATTTACAGTACAAGTATATGCACCACTGATTCCGCAGTCGATACGAGTATCAGCGCGCATTACGGTAAAGCAGAAACCTACCACATGGCCTATTGCCCAATTGACCAAGATGTCGGAATCATGAGCCCCAAGTTAGCAGGACGACCTTCCAGTTTGATTGCTGGTGGAAGTCTAGAATGCGGATCCGTCGATATTCTCGTTTCCATGCTTCCCCTTTCCACCTGTAACGGACCATTTCCCGGCCAGCCTATTAGCACAGACCCTCGGTTTACCGCAGCGAAAAGCACTCGAGGATCAGCATTGCAACACCATGATACTGGTGTGGTGTTGAACCCGATGCCAAGATGCTAGAAGCGCAAGTAGCCTCCCTTACTGCATCTGGTAGAGCCTTGCATGTAACTTAGCACACCACCCTCAACCGTGCAGCATTGCCTCGCCAAACTAGGGGTGGCGCTAAATAGCCAAGCAAAGTGTGGCTTTATAGACCAGGAGATCGAACCTCTGCAGCTGCAGCAGGCTCTTTTCCTCGGGAAAAAAATAAAAACTTTTATGAAACAGCTCCCGTTGCAATTTACCGTCATTTGAACTACCAAAAAAAAAACCCCGGTAGCTCTCTGGTAAGTCTCGCTAGCCTGTTGAGCCACACTTTATTCGACTATCCTAGAGACATTTCTACCGGCAGTTTAGCCAGATGATGCGGCAGAATAGGTCGGGCAATAGAAACCGGAAAAATGCCCGGGCCCACTATTGCGCCTTAAGACCTCCTGAAATTCACCATTTCCGTTAGCCCTGTGATCTCCGGATTCTGAGTCAAAAGTTTCTGAGAACGATTAGCGTTTTCCTGACACGGTATGAGGCCAGCCCACTGGGGGGTGTTACATCCCATTAACCGGTATTCGCAATTATCCAAACCTACCAAACTAAACTCATTCAGGGATAAGGGAGATGGTGGATTTTACGGCACTATACCCCAGACAGTTCCCTCATTGAAACGGTAGATACATTTAAACCTCATTAGCATCTGATACTGAGCCCTAGAAAATAGCCCGGGAATGTCCTAGCATTGCCCAGCTCCTTATTCTTATTATCTGTTCGTAAAGCCTGATTACCGATGGTGGAGAACACACCAATAGCAAGTCTATAGAGTAATGATGTCCAAACTTCTCATCAAGCTAGAAATCTGGTAAGGTGTCCAGCACTCGAGACCTCCCGGTAACTGAAGGGCTGTTTGCGGTTTTTATAGAGATGGGACAGGGTTGGCGCTGGACCCCCGGGAGTCTTTACTTGAGTACGACCAACCTCATCACCCTCCCTCCTTCCCCCCCTCCCTTCCTCCTTAATTCCTTACTAGAGCGGAGAACTACCCACTTTTGCCTCCAAACCTTTTGAAAGGTACAGGCCAAAGTGATCCACATGCCTTGCCTCGTATTTAACGGCTATCAGGCAATGATTTCCGCAATCTGGCCTAGGACGGCAGTGATCTTGCAGCACAACGCAAGTTTTAGGAGGAGGAGAGCGGAGCAGAACAGAGATTGCAATCACTATGCCGAGTTAGCTACAAAGAACAGTTTTTTCCCACTTCCCCTCTTGCCACTTTATCCTACTTTTCTATAACAAAAAGACAGCGGGGAGGAAGCCTCTCAGACACTAAAAGAAGCAAGATGGGAAAGTTCTTTCGCAAACGTTCCGGGTTGCGCGCTCGAGATGATCAGGTCACAAATGCCTCTGACCTGACACTGCGGCAGTCGCTGTTGCCCTTAGCTCTAGTTACTATTCTATTCTTCCTTTGGGTAAATTTCCATACCTTTGGCATTATAACCCGTGGTATTAATGCTTATAGGGGTTTGCTTATGGTCTTTTGGATGTTCTCAATAAGCACTTTCAGACCACGTTGAATATTTCGCGGTCGCGGTCATCCGGACTCCAGGCTGCGTACTTTGGGTGAGCGGCTGTTTTCCTTCCACAATTTGGTGAGAAAGTCTAATCTCGATTCCTCACAATAGAGCATACCCCATCGCATCGTTAACATATGCTGGTATTGTTCTGAGGAAATTTTCATACAAAGCAACATTCATGCTTGGTTTGACCTTGTATGGGATAGGCGCTTTATTGTTCTGGCCAGCGGCGCTAAAAAGATCTTTCGGGGTGAGTTTCTTACCCTTCCGAGTCGCTCACGCAGCTCTTAAGGGATGCTAATCGTGGGAATGGTTTGCAGGGCTTTTGCGGTGCAACGTTCATCATCGGATCAGGGCTCGGAACCCTCGAGACTGCCGCCAACCCATATTTAGCGGGTAAGAAATAGATTCCCCCTCTGGTCAAACAGATCTGTGCCATAGCAATACTAAACTATTGCCAAAGTATGCGGTCCACCAAAATACTCCGAGATGCGTCTCAACTTTGCCCAAGCCGTGCAGGCAATCGGAACCGTGGTGGGGCCTGTCCTTGCCTCACATGTCTTCTTCAAGAACGTCAATGATAATTCCTTGGAATCTGTCCAATGGGTGTATCTTGGCATTGCGATTTTCGTCTTCGTCCTGGCAGGTGTATTTTATATCGCGAACATCCCTGAGGTTACGGACGCCGACATGGAGCGCCAAATGGAACTCACCGGTGGAGTCTTCACAGCGGCAGAAAGCAAGTCATTAAAGAGTCAATACCACCTTTGGTGGGCCGCTGCTTCCCAATTCTGCTACGTCGGGAGTCAAGGTAATCCCTACCCCTCTCCATCTCACCCAAAACATCTTACTAACAAAATTCGACAAAACAGTCGCCGTCGCTGGCTACTTCGTAAACTACGTAACCGAAACCCGCGGCCATACCACGGCTGCCCAGGGCGCAAACTTCCTCGCGGGCGCGCAAGGCTGTTTCGCCGCAGGCCGCTTCCTCGGGACATTCATCATGAAGTTCGCCAAGCCGCGCTGGGTCTTCTTGGGCTTCTTCACCGGCGTTATCATCTTCCAAGCCGCTGCGGTCGGTGCGCGCAAGAACGCGGGTCTCGCCTGCCTCAACCTCGTCCTCTTTTTCGAGTCCATTTGTTTCCCCACAATCTTCACCCTCGGTATTCGGGGACTTGGCAAGAACACCAAGACCGGTTCCACCGTCATCGTTGGCGCCATCGTCGGCGGCGCGGTTATACCCCCGATGCTTGGCGCCACCGCGGATCACTTTAATAATACTGGTCCCGCGATGTTCGTTCCATTGATCTTTTTCGTGCTGGCGTATAGTTTCCCGCTCGCGGTGAACTTACACAAGCCGTTGGCGAAGTTGATGGATGGGTTTCTAGAGAGCGAGGTTGGTGCCGAAGATAAAGAGTTTAGGGCTGAAGAGGCGGAGGTGGTAGAGAGGGGAAAGTGAAAATATTTAGCTTGCAGGTTCTTGTGTTCACAGCGCTATCGTGTTTGTCCTCTTTTTTTTTGCGAGCAAGCAAGCGGTGTGCTTGTGTAATATTTTATTCAGATCTTTGGGAGGAATAGATGTTTTGAATAAGTACCCTGGCTGGATCTGCACCGCCCATGTTTGTTAGATTAGGAAACTCCTTGACAAGAGTCAAGTTGACCTGTTTGCCAATAACTTACTGTAAAATTAGAACTGTCGAGAATGGAGCTCCTAGGTCCAAAATTTCCACCTCTGGGTTAAGGGGAGAAACCACGACCAAAAGATCCTCTCCAGTCATCAATCGAAACAGGTGAGGAAAAAACTAACGAACCTTACTAGAAAATGCAGCTCCTCTAGCGAGATTCTCAATTATTCCAGTTCCTACGGTAAGATATCTCATTTTGGTATAAACCAAAAACCATAAGTTACTCCCCAACTCACCACCCAACACCTACCAGCAAGCAACACATCCACGCCAACCCCAATTACAACACCCAACCCCCCCTCTTCTCCCAGCACCCACCCTCAAATTTGTCAAATCCTGCCTCTCTACCCCGCAAACGGCCAACCCTCCCATTAAATACTATTAATCAATTATCATACGGGCCTTGCCGAATGCAGTACTGGCAGGCAAGGCAATAAACAGAATAATAGTAATCCTGGGCCTGATGCATGGGTATTGTTGTACAAGGAGTTGCCTTGTGGTTGGGACATGGACTGTCACCCGGTTTCTGTTGTACTGTTTGGTATGGTGAGTGAAGTTATAGTGGGTGAAGGAGGGAGAGAGGAAGCCCGGGGGGGCTTGTATAGTTGGTATGAGGGCAATTGTAGCCATCATATTAGAACGGGGCTTATATTACTACTATTATAACACTCTCTATCACACTCAACGCCTTTTTTGCCTTTGGGGCATCGGTCCACGGGTACCAAATACTCGACTATACCTCCCCCATAGTCCTATTTCCTATAGCCGCCAATTCCGCCAAGACCTCCGCTACTCCTGGGAGTTCATCAGTCAAGCTGACCTAGCTCTACAATAGAGATCGTCAAGCTCAATCTATCAGAACCGTTCCCCTACCATTCCCCCTCTATCTCTACCTTCTCCAGACTCAGATCTCTCACCCACTAGCCCGCCACCTAACACACTATGTTCACAATAACTATAAAAACCACCCAGTGATGTACCGGTCTCTGAACCACTACATACCTGGGCACCGGGAGGCGCCAGGTGGGAAAGAGAAAAGGTCAGAGTTGCATAAGTTTTGATATTTAGAAAGCACCTACCCTCCCATAGTATGTTTTAATGTGGGTATACAGGCAGAGAACTCCGCATGCCATCTTACGAAAAGGTAGACGTAATTATTAAGAAATCTAACCAGATTCAACCCTTCCAATGGCTCGGACCTCCGTTGGGCCAACCCCGGTTGTTCATTCTTTCGTTCGGGTCGCGTGGAACATATGTGGTCTTGGCCGGGGCCGGGTCCGTCCTTTTTCAACCCGGTTAACCCATTGGAAGGTCTGATGAGGAGGAATACTTTTACTGATCATTGACAAAACGGCAGCCACTCCTCCTCTCATATCAGCAGCAATACCTTAATAACAGTTACCCAATAGGGGATTTTTTCGGAGTTAACTCGTCCCTGGGGAGACCAAAGCTAGCTAAGCCCCCTTCTACTGCCATTCGTCTCCGGTGGCTTCGGGCATTGAAGCACTTTACTGTACTAGTACTGTACTCGTACCGTAGACATATTTACTTAGGGTGGTATCACTATGAAATCCCTTCCAATCTACCGCATCCCTGCTGCTCCTGAATGCATGCGCTCTGGCGGTTCCTTCCTTCTCACTCTCTTCCAAAATTGACTTCTCCCGATCGAGATACTGCGGGGGCATAGTTGAGGGTGTAGCTGTCATCGTATTGCCAATGATGAGTCCTAAGTTACCCAAGAACTACGCTAGCGCACAGCTGTAATCTGCTACTGTCATGGATCACCTGGAATCATTGCAGATCATGAGAGCGCGAAGCCCAGGTAGAGAAAGTAAAATAACGGGCCCGTCGAAGAAAAAAATATAGCAAACTTATCGATTGCGCGCTCGGTATAGTCCGGGGTTCGGCAGGATCTCCGACTGGCCTCTGCGAACAAATACCTTTATATGATCAACGCGAGGTACGGAACAGGTTTGTGTGGGGATAGATCGGCCCAGGGCAGAGCTAGCAGTTCTTCCTATGACAAAACAACTCGAAGAAGCGAAGACCGGGTCCGATCTGGTGAGTTGCTGGCAACCCATCGCATGTGACGGTCTGCGCAGTTCTCTCCGGTGTGGGGAAAGTGAGCGCCGGCGGGGAGGTTAGGATTTGAGAAGCCCACTTTACTCCTCTCACATTCCAACGTTGCTCGTATAGATCAATATTCCAGGAGTGCTTGCAAAAAAGAGTGCACACCGGGATGGAAGTTTCTCTCAAGGATGGGTCAAGCTCCGTTGCAAGCTGCAGAAGCCCTCGGCCCGAATCCCCGTTAGCTGCAGAATTTTAGAGTTCGTCCTATCTTCACCAGGCTGCTTTGGTATAGCCCTGTTTGGTGGCGTGCCGGCATTGGCTCCTATGATACTCTAATATTTCTATGCTTCCACTTCTATCTTTGCCCTCTGCAGCAGCTCTGGCTATTGCCGCCAAAGATAGCAAAAAACTCTAACCAACCCTAGAATCGAATCCCCCCTTGTATGATATGTAGACCTCTCTCAATTACTACTCAAGGCTTAATTATTGTGGGCAACGGCGCTCATATGTTACTCGCCATCTTCGATCCGAGGTGTGTGTTGCGAGGGGTCAAATGAATATCTTCAAGCCCCCACCACTAACCACTCTTTTGGGAATGTGTACCACCACCTTGATCACCAGATAGCATACTAGAGTACAAACCCACTCCCCGTAATACCTGACCAAAGTAAGAGTACTCGTAATTCTCTGACGTTTGTGAACACGACTGCTATTGCATACACCAAATTTTTGAGGCTCCGGCCGACTTTTTGCGTGTATGCAATAGCAGTTGTGTTCACAAACGTCAGAGAATTACGAGTAGTAAGGGACTCAAAAGTTAGGCGAATGGCACTTAGGCAATTTTCACCACCCCTGTCAATTAACCCAATCCTGCGACTAGGGTTTTGTTTACAGGGGGGTTGTCTTGGGAATGGGGATTGGGTACGGCTAAAAACCTACTACTAGCCCATCTAAGTACTTTGGAACATGAAAAGATAGTCCGCTGTTGGTCACGAAACCACCGTACCGGGGTATTTCCAAAGGGGAGGGAAATAAATAACAATCAGTGGGGCATGTAGCTATTTAGTTTAGCTCAATTCATTAGCTCCCCCCTCCGCCCCGCCCCCGCCTCTATGATCCCCTTGAGGGTAATTGATTTGAAGAGTAGTTGGTTTCGCGCCCTGGGTGGGCAAGATGTGTGCTGCTGTGAGCGATATTTGGCTACTTATCAGCAATACGGGGTTAGAAATTAAACTAGGGTTTGGTGCCGGGGAAAACGTGTAAGACGTGACACAACGGTACCATCTGCCTGTTACCGGTAGTGAAGACTTGGTTATAAAGACCCGACTTTCCCGCTATGATTTTGGGTGTTCCTGCCCCATCCTTTCTTAGGATGCTCGATCTCTTTATATATACCCTTTTGGCTGAGCAAACTCTTTATTCGAGGATAGGGGTTAGGGAGGTTCCTTGCGCAAAATATTCATTATGAGGTACAGGGTGAAGAACATCTACGCCATTTGCGCTTTCGCTGCTATTGGTGGTGGCCTCTTCGGCTTCGATATAAGCTCCATGTCCGGTGTGCTTGGGACCAATGCCTATAGGAATTACTTCAACAATCCCCAGGGTGCCAGGGTAAGTTTATTCCCTTCCTACTATTAATTGAATACCGGCAGTCTGATTGTTAGGCATAGCAAGGAGGCATCACTTCTGCAATGCCGGCTGGCTCACTCCTTGGTTCTCTTGTGTCTTCCCCTCTCGGAGATTACTTAGGCCGTAAAAAGGCCATCCAAATTGGAAGTATTTTCTGGATTCTCGGATCAATGTAGGATTGCCCCTAGGGAGTAGTGCCAGAAGAATTGTGCTAACAGAAGTCACAGCATCCAAACAGCTTCTCAAACTGTCGGCATGCTGGTGGTCGGCCGTATCATCTCCGGAATTTGCGTCGGCATCACTTCTACACTTGTCCCCGTTTATCAATCCGAGCTTGCACCCAAAGAAGTTCGGGGTCGTATGGTTTCCCTCCAACAATGGGCTATCACTTGGGTATGCTTTCTCGAACCCTCCGGGCTCCCAATATATCTAACCTTACATTGAAGGGTATTTTGATCCAATATTTCGTTCAATACGGTGCATCCTATTACGGGGGTGGCCCAACTGATCCAAATCAAGGCCCTGCTGCATTCCGCATCCCATGGGCTATCCAGATTATCCCTGCGGCGATCCTCATCGGGGGTCTCTTCTACCTCCCTGAATCTCCACGTTGGTTAGCCGTTAGTAATCGATGGGAGGATGCTCTTCGGGTCCTTGCTGATGTGCACGGAAATGGGGACCTCAACAATCCAGTGGTGTTGGCACAGTACCAAGAAATTGAGGATGTTATTCGATTCGAACGTGAGGAGGCAATTTCATCTTACGCTGAACTAACAAAGCCCAGGATTCTCAAGCGTGTTATTCTTGGTATGAGTATTCAGATGTGGTCTCAGCTCTGTGGCATGAACGTCATGAGTAAGCTCTCCTAGAGTAATCACATCGTGCAGGACCCCACTAACAGTCTGATAGTGTACTACATCGTCTACGTTATGCAGGGTGCTGGTATCGACAATCCTCTTCTTCCTGCCTCCATTCAATACATAATCAACGTTCTCATGACTGTTCCCGCCATCATCTGGATGGACAAGTGGGGTCGCCGGCCTACTCTCCTGCTGGGTTCTTTCGCTATGATGTCCTTGTTACTAATCTCCGGCTCCATCCAAGGAGCCTTTGGTCACCCTGTAACAGACCCAAGATCCGCCGTAACCTGGGCCATGTCCAACGACGGGAATCGATCTAACGCCGTTGTTGCTTGCTCTTATCTCTTCGTCGCTACATTCGCTATCTCCTGGGGCCCAGTCTCCTGGACTATGCCTGCTGAGGTATTCCCCAACAAGGTGCGGGCTATGGCTGTGTCCCTCTCCACTGCTTCGAATTGGGCCTGGAATTGCGTTTTGGCCTTTGCTGTCCCACCGCTTCTCAGAACAATCAATTGGAAAATGTACATGATCTTTGCCGCCTTCAACGGCGTGGCTTTCATTCATATGTTTTTCACCGCCCCCGAGACAAAGGGTATTACCTTGGAGGAGATGGACGATGTCTTTGACGTTCGTAGCTTCGTTAATCTCTTTCCGTCAATAGGTTTGTCGGCTAACCTCCTTCCTCAAACAGAATGGTCACCCACCCTGGAAAACCCGCTCCCCCGTGTCGCGCCTGGACAACCTTCAGAGGGACATTGCGGATGGAACCGTCAAGGTCGACATCGGAGCTGCGACTGGCCGCCGCACCGAGACCCTCCGAATCATCTCGAAGGAGTAGTTTTTTTTCTTACCCGCATGTCGACAATGCAAGGGAAAATTTCGTGTAGCTTGCTTGACATTTCGCCACTAAGCGATATTAATTAGTTTTTTTTTTTTACAAGAGAGAAAAAAAAAAGAACTCGCAGGAATGCGATTAGGTTTTGAGCGATTAATTCATGATGGGTGGGAATGGTTATGTTCAGATTGACTCTCGTTTTTGCTGAAAGAGTTAGTACCTCACGGAAAGTCAACGGAGTGCACACATTCCATAAGCCGGCGGCGTTCCGGAACTTTCCATTTTCCCGAGATTCTATCCGCGCCATTTACAAGAGCGCAAAAAAATAAATAATGCTGGGCTCCATTCCACTGAAGAGTGCAGTCCAAGCTGCCGGTTGCGATCAATTCGCCCGGTGAGGAGGCTTTGATCCGCCTCGCGGGAGATCCAAAAGAACTTGAAAACAATTTGTATGTCTAGTCAATTAGTCAGCGAATAAACACAAGCATGGCATCTCGCTCACTGATGTCCTGGGTTGAGTCTCTGAATTTTTCCATCCCATCTCGACGCCCACAATTGGCTCAAAAAAAAGATTCCTCATCAGCGGTTACCGTTTTTGCTGTATTCCGAGGCATTCGGAGCTTGTGAAGTAGAGAGGGGCATATAAAGAAACCCAGTGACACGTTTCGAGCAGTAGAACTGAGAGTACAATCGCCCTATGTAAAGTATCTGCCCTATAACTGAAGTGCAGCCACGTGGTTTCTGCATATGGCGATAGTAACCCACTTATCATAGGTAATCGTTATCGTCATATCGTCAATCGGGAGCACAAATCCGAAGCGGAGCTAGAATTTCAAAAGAACAAGAGCCCCGATCTGCTGGGTCTTCTACATCTATCATACCTACAATAGAAATTAAGCCTAAGTGGGTTAGGGCTGTAGCCTTGGTCGGAGGAAGTCTTAAAGTTGAGGTACGATAAACCTGTAGCAGGCGGAACGAGGAACTGGGCTTGGCTAGAACGAGCCTGCAGAGACTGCTCTGAATCCTCCTCCGGGTTGGGATTCTATGGGCATGATACAGCACAAATAAGTTTTGTCATCCGTTTTTGTACTGATCTCATAGAGCTTGCATCTGGGGAATTGTTACTGCAAGTTACTGCATATCTTTTCTTTCTTTAGTGTAGCCCCGGTTAAATGCTTCCTAGAGGAAAACATTCCCGTGGGGGCGGTCTACGCCCCAAACTCGGATACATCTGCGATATGGCGATGCGAGAAGAGTCTGGATATAGTGTGACAGGAAATAATACTCCACCAGCCCGGTGGGACAGTCTTGTTTGATGGCCTTTCGAAATATAATGGGATATTCTTTAGCAAAGAAAGTGTTCTCTAAAAATTTCAATTCACTCTATAACATCTGCTCCTCCTTGAATATATCTATTTGTTTGAACATTGCTTCTCAGCTTTGCTATTTTCTACACAACTACCACCCAGTTATGTCTAGGCTCCCGCTTACCATGGATTCGCCAATATAAATACACATACTCGAGTAGTACAGTACTCTATCCCCGCCGGGCTTCCGGGAAGAGCCGTCAACTCCTCCCCCGGATACGGCCCGACTCTATTAGACACAAGCGACGAGCCGATAACCCCAGCCCACATGGCGACCTTTATCCGGCTCCATTCAAGTTAACCATAAATCAGCCACAGCGCTGTGCTTGAGTACGACCACTCGAGCACAAGAGGGTACTTTCATCTCCACAATACCAGGGCTTCGTTCGGGTGCTGAAACAATAATTACAGTGATAGGGTAATAGGAGAAACCTTCCAACTTCCTCCACCCATTGCTACTTGTCTATGTTCGGAGAGAGAATTCGGATCCTAGGATACGTCAAGTGTGACTTGGAATATTGCTGCCATGGCTCATGTGAGTAGCTAACCAAGGCTAGATCGCGAGAGTCTCTGGCTTACCCTACCTCAGGTCCGGAGTTGAGCACATTTACTGTAGTAACCACAAAAACTCTGGATGGCAATCGGGTGACCCACCTAACACATCGTCAAAGGTTTGTCAAGAGCACTAGCTAAATATCAGCCGGTTGTGTTGTCATGAGAGAAAGGTTCGGTGTTGCCGAGGGTTGCTGAGTATTGAATTGTATCTTTTTCACTGTCGTCATTAGGCATAAGAGATAGAATTTTGGGATCATTGCCCCTCGCTTCCCCCCCAAAATTTCTTCCCCACTAGCCCCACCCTTCGATGTCTAAAGATTTATAGGTAGGGAGGATACACCCCATATGCCGCCCCCCTGCGGCTTCCAATATCTCTCACGAGGGCTAAAGACCGGATGACAAAAAGTGATGTCAACTAGACGCTAGATGCGCCACCGCGGCTTTTTCGGTTAATTAGCTCCCACGGTACAGTACTGGTGCTTCAACCAGTAAGATTCTCCTGGCACTTCTCCCAACAAGTTAAATTGAATCCCAGGGCGCGTTTTCGGTTTTCAAAGCGCAGATATCTAAAAAAGGCCGCAATTGAAAAAGGAGAGAATTAACAGAGAACCGCATCATCACTTTTCCCTCTTTTCTCGCCCGTATTTCGAGTCACTTGCAGTTTTCCCGGAACCTTGCTAAAGTTACAGGATACGGCAAATGATCCCCGCTCCGAAAGCTTGGCCCGCCGCAGCAGCTCCGCGGTCCCGAGCTAGAGGCACTTGAGCATGGGGTTCCGAACCTATCGATAAGGAATCGACCGGGCAGAGCCGGACTAACCCTAGGTTCTCTATATATGTAAGAGAACAAAAACCGAGGGAACTAAGGGTACCTCATGAGCTCGTGGATTCCGCGATCTCCATCAGCCCAGGATATGTTTGGTTTGACAAGTTGACAGAATTGCGAAAACCGGTCAGTTAGCCCCAACAAGCAACGATTCCTGGTTTACCCCCCGGATAGTGTGAAATAGTAAAATTCGGTGCCATGCACGCCAAACCAAAAGTGACTGCCAAACGACTGGTGCGGCAGCAAAATTGGACTTTTCAGACCCAAAACTTCCAGGTCTGCCGAATTCCCAACAGATCCTGAAATCCAGTTCATCCCACATCCAGTTTAGCCTGCCCGGCAAGGAATTTGAATCTTCTACACCGCCTAAGTGATACAGCGTCAGGAAAACGCTAATCACTCTCATGAGCTATTGTCCCGGAATCCGCAGATTACAGGGTTGACACGAGTTTTCACGCTATGGTGCCGGGCACTTGAGACCAGCACTGTTTATGGTAGTTTCATTTTACCCACATAATAATTACTCGTACATACAAAATAGTTGTACTTGGCTAAAATGGCTTCGAAGAGGACCACACATGGGCAATTCGGGATCTCACCATCTCCACGAATATTGCTCCCATTGAATACCGGAAAAGATAGAACTAGGGAGCAATGTCTTCAGAGAACTTCTATGAAGTCACATCTTCCCAAGGGAGTGGTTTTGGCGGGAAATTTTTGAAAATTATTATTGTGTTAGTTTTTTGTTGATTTCGAGGGCCCCGCATCATGCAGAAGATACCGCGCAACACGCCCAACCCAGCTGTGGGTCCTCTGTAAACCGCCGAATCGGTGAACATTAGTGGTTTCGTGGCAACCAACCCTACTCCAAAGCACGAAGCTACGAGTACAGTAGAGAGCCAGCACCGAATTTACTCCGCGACCCCGTCCAGCGTCTAACCCGTATTCAGAGACAAATTCCCCTGGGAAGAAATGGTGTTTGCCCCGAAAGGTTATAGCTTGAGGCCTGTGTGTGTGGATCTCGTGGACTACCGGTAGAAGTCGCAATTCTGCTAACTTGTTAAACTAGGCCTGCAGTGAGCTGATGCGCCGATATCTGATACCGCAGTGGATTATGATAGCTGGAATCCCATAGTAGTTAGGGTATGATAGTTAGTTTGGGGTACGACCGGTTTAGGGTCGTGACTGCCACTTGGGGGTTTTTCCCGTTGTGTGTGTTTTTCCTGTTTTGTGTGTTTGTGCGCTCTCTTCTGTATTTAGTCTGAGCTACCAGTAGAGAGCTTCCTGTATCGTACATCGAACATCCACATCGTTATCATCACATACCGGAACCACCACCTACG
>Ga0307509_10001251_pt1 | contig 43053 bp, 52 predicted proteins | sample 10_EM_MG_FD_202245 | JGI IMG/M metagenome (GOLD analysis project Ga0307509, IMG submission 202245) | Populus trichocarpa ectomycorrhiza microbial communities from riparian zone in the Pacific Northwest, United States - 10_EM | ecosystem: Host-associated > Plants > Roots > Unclassified | place...
GACGCTCCTCAGAGAGAGAAGCAGAGGAAGTGAAAGAAGAGGAGGCGCGGTAGGCTGGCATGTCGAGTGTAGGGAGTTGATAGGGAATCCCTCAAGCCAATCGGTCATCCCTTATAACCGATTCCCCTGGGTCATCAATAACCCACAACTCTCCCACCGGCATCCATCCTCAAGACCGGCCTTTGTCAGGTTTGTATTGGTGCTGACACATTTATTCTCACGACCCACTTATGACCCGCGATGCCATCACGACCCACCCCCTATGTTCTATCCCCTTTTAGCATATGTTTCCCTCTTTGGTTATCTATGTTCCCACACCTCGGTACATCCTTATTCCCGACCTGGTCCATGCACACGACCCTGCCCTATACCCCTTAGTATATATACCCAGTAGGAATACGCTGTACCTCCCCAGATTTGATATCACAGGATTCTCCGAGGTTACTACTCAAAGAACTCCTTTGACTCCAGAGCTCCTCTTGTCCCCCTGTCGACCCTCCTCCTCTCATATCTGCTGTCGGGTACCTCAAGTCTGAACAAGTCACAAAGCTCTGCCCCTCAGTAAGATCCCTTTGCCAGTTCCCTAGTGTTGTGTTGTGCTGATCTGTGCCGACTTCCCCAACTCTCATCATCCACGTGTCGTCGCGTACTTCTGCTTGGTGGTCACCTTGTCGGCCCTGACAAATGCGAAGGGATGTGACTAGGAGTGAAGGGAGTTGGTTGAAATGTGACAGAAGGTGAAAGAGAGGAGTGACAGTGACTTAGAGGCGAAATAGTGAAACATCGGAGAGGCTTAGGGCAGGTCAGAAAAGGTATTAGAGAGTGAGATGACCCTTAGGCCAAAAGTGCGAACGATAACGAAGAGTTTTTGGAGTGAAGGTTGGAGAAGTTTGTCAGTTTCTATGCTGTTGTATAGGCTTTTGAGTATGTATATTATGTCTGGTGTCTTTTCTTTCTTCCTTGGTTTTAACCACATTTTGAAGAACTCGTATGGGATGCCGTCTTTTCCAGGAGATTTGCTGTTCGCAGTTTTTCTTAGGGCTTCACTTATCTCTGTTTCTTCTGTTATGTCTTCTAGGAGTTTTTTGCTTTCTCTCGTTAGCTTACTCTTTACACTGCTGTGTAGGAGCTCCGTTGCCTGCTCTCTTTCTTGGTTGCTTCTTTGTTCTTTTTGGAGTTCCTTGTGGTGTTCACTTGCGATCTTAACCATTTCTTCTGTTCTCAGCATATTTTGCCCTTCTTTGTTCGTCAGCTTTGTTATGTGTTCTTTTTCTCTTTTCTCTTTATTGAGGTTGAAGTACCATTTTGTGCACTTTTCTCCTTTTATGTGGAATGACTTTTTTGCCGTGCTTTGGACTTTGTTTATGTTGTCCTTTTCCATTTCTGCTAGTTGTTGTTTATTGTACCGTATCTCTGTCTTGACTTTCTCTCTTTCAGTTTCATTTCTTTCTTTCCCTATTCTTTCTTTGAGGTTATGAATTGTGTTCAGGACTTTGTCTCTCTTTCTGTTTTGTTCTTTTTTCTTTTGTTTTTTGACTTCTTTTGCGATCTCTTTGATTTTGTTTTTTGTTTCAAACCATAGTCTCTGTGTTCTCTTTTCTCTTGGGTCTGTTGTGTTGTTTTCTTTGAGGGTGGTTTCCAGATCGTTTAGTACTTTTGCTGTTCTTTTTCTGAAGTTCTTTTCCTCTATGATTGAGGTGTCCATTTTCCATAGTCCTTTTCCTATGTAGGGCGTGTTCAATTTCTGGATTTCTGTTGTTACTACTTCATGGTCGCTTATGTTGGCCGATGTTATGATCTTCCAGTTGTCATACTTGTTTTTATTTTGTTCTTTTATGTATATCCTATCAATTCTGGCAAGACTTCCAGTTGTAGATTCAAAGGTGTAGTCTTTCTCTTGTGGGTTTGTTTCTCTCCAGCCGTCTATAAGCTTGTTGTCTTTTGTTATCAATTGTAAGGCGGTTATTATTTTGTTATCGTCTTTTGTCATTGGTAGTCTGTCTAATCTATCTTCAGCGCAGTTGAAATCTCCAACCAGCATCATGTTGTTCTTATTGTGCAGTCTCTTTATAATGTGGTTTGCCCTCTTGAAGAAGGCGATCTTTTCTCTTTCATTGTTAGGTGCATATATGTTGACCATGTCTACGGTCGTCTCGTCATTCCATCTTGGATATATTCCCCCTTTCACCCTGCTTATGGACAATCAGTCAGCGATCTCTGTCTCCAAGAACCCTGAGCACCATGGGAGGATGAAGCACCTGGATCTGAGGTGGTATTGGCTGAGGGATGTTGTGGACTTGGACCTGTCTTTGTCCCCACTGAGGATATGGCAGCTGACATTTTGACCAAGTCCCTCATGAGGCCTTATGTTGAGAAGTGTAGGATGTTGAGGCTTGGGAACTTAAAGTTCTCATGTGACATCTCATCATGGGGGAGTGTTGAAGTGTGACACTGTGTCACATGACCTGTGACTAAATGTCACCATTTCTCTTCTCCTTTTATATTGTTGATTTGATTTGACCTTTCTGATCTCTATCAGACTCAGATGACCATAGCACTTCTCCAGAGTTGCTCAGCATTTTTCCTTCTATTCTCCACTCACCATCCAAGTGTCAGCCCTGGGTTTTCTACCAGTTGTGCTCCATGCACAACCCCAGCCTTTCGCTCGATTTTGACCCCAGACTTTCTACCCAATCTGAACCCCATAACCTATTCCCCCAACTGCATTCGTTGGGGCTCCATCTAAACCATCCAAAGAGACATGCACCATTGTTGGGATTGATATGCAGAAAGGCTTCTCCACGATGCTTGGAACTCTTGCCCCAGCCGATGGGCATCTGCCACTCGTACAGTCCGTCCTCAGGACAGACTAGATAGTATGTAACTTTGGCTCCAACTTTAAGGCAGTATTCCCAAGAAGCCTGCATATATGGGCCCTGATTTTATGGATGGAGTCATAACCCTTGGATGATCCTCCATGCTTCAAGGAGGTTGTAATCTGAAAAATAGATATCACGACAGGGCGTTGATCGGGGTCAACGGTGAACAAGTCAAAGAGGGTGTTATTGGCTGTGGTTGGGATGTAGTACCTGTTCTTGTCAAGAGTCACACTGTTGAGATCATGAGCAAGGTCAACATCCACAGTGATCCTGGGGCATGATGGTGCAGGAGATGGCAGCAATGTGTCAGGGGGTCAAAGGGATACAGAAGGGGGGTCTTCTGAGGTGGAAAAGACAGGAGGGCATTTGTGATTGGAGGTCATGGGTGTAGCCTAAGGCGTGGATACCTTGAGCATTTGGTGGGCGATCATCTCAAAAAACCATCCTGCCATACAAGAGCTCTTTGGGATCTTGTAGAGGAGGTCGTATGTCTCCTGAAGGTGTTTGGCCTCTTTCAATTGCATCTGCTTCACCACTTCCTTCATGATCTGAGTGGATTTGAAGTTGATTTCCCAGATGTTGTCTCTTAAGAAGGTTTTGCAGGGGTACACAGCGACCACACAATGCAAGGATCCATGGAGTTCATGTTTGTCACAGAATAATTCAATAAGTAATTTTAGCTTGGCATAACTGAGTTGTCACACCTTATTGGTGTGTACCCTCTTCATCATGGGGAGATTGAAGACACCACCGTAGATGTCATGGGGGATGGGGCCAAACTCTTTAACCCCATTGTGCACCAAGATTTTGAGCCCCTTTTAGGGTCAGCGACTTGCTTGTTTGCTTGTCCATGTTTTTGTCCTGATCTGTGGGCGATGCTCTGGTACTGTCATCCATCTTGTCACAATCATCCTCCACCGATTCCTCCCCCTCCATCAGGAAATGAGGTGTTCTCTTATTTTGCTTATGTGGCTTATTTGATCTTATTTTCAAGGAGTCCCTGCCATTTGGACACAAAAATCTGGACCTGGATTATATAATGAGAATAAGCAAAAATAAGTAGTCATAAACATCGAATAACCAACAAATAATTGGCCCACACATTTCTTGATGCCGCCTGCATCAGTGAACGTCTGAGTTACTTATTTGATTGAAAAAAGTGAGAAAAGGTGAGAAAAAGTAGAAAAAAGTATGATAAGTGGTCAATAAGGATTAATCAAAATGCCAGGTCTATTTGGTCAGGATAAGTGGTGAAAAAAGTACAAAAAAAAAGTGGAAATAAGTCGTAAAAGTAACAGAAGTGAAAAGTAGATGAAAAGTGCTACACCAAACCAGAAATAAGTAATGTGGGGTATGGCCCAACCAGTCCCATTCAGTTCAGAATGTATATTGAGAACGGCATGTAGGACTGCCTGCAGGTTTTTTCCGGCCCAATAGGTATGTCATATATGATGTAACTTTACATGTTTTTACAGTATCATATGATGTCTACAATTCCCAGTGTCCGAAATTTGTCCGATTTCGTGCACATTCCCCCCATATGGTACCATTGCGAAAATCAGTTTATAGATGTATCTGGAGTGTTAGGTTACATATAAGACATCTAATATACAAGTAACAAGCCTCCTCCGAGCAAATTCCAGCCCCTAACATGACAGAAAACGCAGATTCCTTCAGAGGTACATATTAGATGTACACTCGAGTCAGGAATCGGCCTGGATGGACCGGAATAATGGGGATAAAAGGTGGGAGTGAGCGAGGGACGATTTTGGAAAAGTGTCGATGGAGTGGTACTTACTTTGGACACACAAAAATATGTAAAATCCGCAGGTATAGCAAGTCCTGAGGTACAGGAAACACACTGCCATGAAGGGTAAATGATGTTAGTGATCTATAAGTTGGCTCTTGTGAAGATAGGAACATGCAGGGGTCCCCCCTGTAGTCATATCAGCATATAAATGGGTTCCCCAGCTCTACATAGTACAGAGAACATGTGAATAAATTACCAAGTAACAAGAACAAATGTACCAGGTGTAGGAACAAAATAGACCCACAATGGCATCACGATCCCTCCAGACAAGAAGAATTGACACGGCAGCATCAGAGGGGTGTGGTTCCCTCGTAGATACTGACTAGAACACATCCCCGAAATGTCAAAACAACCGCACACCACAATCGGGCACAATCACAACTTTTGTGATTTCGGCCCCCCTGACGTGAGGGGTCAAAAGTTGCACAGGAAAGGCCCGGACTGGCTCTACCAGCTTCGCCTATATCGGTAAAGTGGATATTTCAAATATCCAAACCAGCACTCACCTGTAGCACACACGGTAAGAGGCTCATTTCCCTAACCTCACACCTGGGAGGAGAGGGTGCCCAGTCCCACGCCGGGTGACCAAAAATGGTCTCACATCCTGGACATATGTTAGTATGGCACATACCTGCAAGGGCTAAGCCCTTGGTCGATTGTGTGCCCCCCAATCACAAACCGAAGGGGTGAGCCAGGGCAGGAGGAGGAGGAGCCATGTGCTCCCAAAAAGGAAACCTGATCAGGCGCATGTGGTGAGCCGGCAATGCTCCGTTCGAAAATTGAGTGTTGCCAGCCCAATTTGCATCCATCTTGCGTTGTGTTTAGCGGGATCAACTGCGGTCGACATCTGCCAGGGGGTGGCATTTTTCAATTTTTACTTTGCAAGTTCCTGTAGCAACATGTTTTGAACCAGCCAATGAAATAGTTTATGTAAGCTAAATATAGCATACAGACGAAATATGGGTGGTGGAATTCCGCAAAAAGTTATTTTAGTTGTTCAACACATTCAAATAGGTAGTAAGTTCACAAAAGATTGAAAAAGTGAAAAGCACAAAATAAGTGGAAAAAGCTAGAGATGAAAAATAAGCCCGAGAAAAGTGCAAAAGAGTAAAAAAGCGATTGGGATGTTTGCTGATGTGGTCCAACCAGACCCAGTTATCAGCTGGAAGGGGTCGTTAGCGTCAATACACAGTAGATTGACCCCAGTGTGCTCACTGTTGTCTTTGCATTCATCCAGTAAGCTTGCTATATCAGGATTGGAGGGAAGAGCACTGCATGGCGGAGGGTTGTAGTGTTATAATCACTGCAGAGATGGGAGTAAAAGACTTAGTTCAGAGTACAGAGTACATGAGAGAGAGATGAGACTCACCTACAGAGATGGGAGTAAAAGGCAAAGAGTAAAAAGCTATCCCTGCAGGAATTGATGGGTTATGTAATCAAGTCATGTGAGTCTGAAAGAGATCAGAAAGGTCAAATCAAATCAACAATATAAAAGGAAAAGAGAAATGATGGTGACATTTAGTCACAGGTCATGTGACACAGAGTCACACTTCAACATGTAGGAGGTTGTAGGTAGAGGGGTTCCCTGGGGTGATCACCAGTGCGCATGACTGCTGATCGCGATCACTCAGGCCGCCGATGATGTCTGGTGGGAAAGCCAGCCGGATCCACACTGGATCCGTCTCCGTGGTTTTTTTTTTTTTTGAATCTGCATTATCCATGGTTGATCCCCCCCAGAAACTCCAATCAAATTCCACCTCTTGCAGAAAATACCCCTAGTGACCATCCATTCTCCGCATATATAATCCCTGGGTCACCTGCAGTGAGGGGTCGGAGTGCATCAACCCGCTGACTTAGCGCAGTTGAAGGCCTGCCCAGGTTCGTTTTTTTGTTAGTACTCATTGTGTTTCCAGTGCCCACATGCATTTTTGTCCCTCACGCAAAGCATAGATATTCATGAATACGCCGGGGATGTCCTTGGTTCACCCTGCATGAGGACACAGATGAGGGATTATGGGGAAAGAGGGGATCCAGCACTACTACTTCATGATGCTTCAGGGGGACGAGGTGTGTCTCAGTTGTTGTCTACTTTTTAAGAGCGCTGGACGGGCGCCAATCACGAAGACTGTGGATCAAACTCAGGCCGCTGTCAAGTCCGAGAACGCAGAGCCGCCCAGCGCCCCGATATCTACGGAATCCGCCAACGATGTAATACCCATGGCAGTTGATGAACCAACCCTCGAGTCAGCATAGACGAGCCTCTGAGAGGCAGGTCATGAGGTTGAAGGAGGGCTGGAGCTTCTAGCAATGAAGGTATTGATCCCGGAATGCACCGCCAACCGCGGCGATTGCATGCCCGGCTCTTGGAAGAGTGGGAGACAGGCTGCCGCATCTCCAGACTGATGATTGTTGTAGGTTACTTCCTCTCTTCTCGACGGACACTGATATTGATCCCAGCTCGGGGATACCAATAACAATCCGGTGCGAGGGCAGACGCCTCCAGTCGAAGGAGGGCGGCCGCACAAACGATCTCTCGGAGAGCCAACGCTCAACTGGCTCCCTACCCCCGCCGTGACAATTTCCTCCGCTGGAAGGATATGGGGGGGATTCCCAAATGCCTGTGCCCATCCCCAACCTCCTAAGCCACCGAAGAAAGAAGCCGTTGAGGCAATTGTTGCCCCTGCTCGAGCCACGGCAGTGGCCGCCGCCCTTCAGAAGGCTGAAGAAGCGGCGAAGGCGTTATGAATTAAGAAGAGGTGGGTGAGAAAGGAGAAGAAATTTAGCCTGAGCAAGGTAGAGAAGGGGCATCGAAGAAGAAGCTGAAGGAGATTGGTGCCGTCGTCGTGAAGACCATGAGCAGATACCGGAAGCGTTTGGACCATGGGCATTCAAGAAGTATGTTAAGGAGGTGCGCTGTTTTTTTCTTCTTCATCTCCCCCGCTAAAAATTGTGACTTAGCTGACGGAGATCGTTGCCGAGAGGGGGAAGAAGCCCTCAAGTTATAAAGAAGGGAAACTGGACATTATCGGGCGAGAAACCTCCAAATATCAAGAAGTTCGCCAAGGAGTACATCACCAAGGTCATCCGTAGGATCAAGGAGAAGAGGAATAAGCAACGATGTCGACCGTCTGCCTCTGGTTTCGGTTCCCCCTCACGGAGAGAACTCGTTGGAAACGGGACCCAGATGCCGAAGACATTGGCGTCGAGGGAGAAGGTGGGGAGACGGGTACTGAAGCATTAGAGAGCATGATTCGATCCGGGTTGAGGTCGGGGATCCCAGGTTGAGGTTGCAGGTCGACGTGAAGGTGACGGCGGGGAGCCGGGGTGGGGGTGAACCGGGGTGATGGCCCAGTGGTCGTGAAGCGGAGCACCCTTGTTTCATAACCATTTTGTATCGCCCCCATTCGCTGTTGATCCCGCCGAGTTTATTCCTAACGTGGGCACTCCTTCGTTGCTTAGCCTGTTCCCCCTCAAACCATGGGCATCTGGCACTGTTCCCAACCCAGCATGTGACGCAAGCTAACGTCCGACACCTCGTTACCGAATCGAGAGAGGGATTGGGGCCCAACACAGGTGTCAGGTGCATCACGTTCAATGTCTGCACGCAGCGGCAGTGTGTATTATATTACATTCTAGGTTAGAATATAGAACGGTGTGTAGGTGGCGGGTAAAAAACATGAGATTCCGGTGACTAGCAAGAAGTGAAGGCAAACGCGTACATTCGAGCACCCTGTTGTAAAAAGTACCGGGTTAGGGCTGTTTGAGCTGATTATGTCCAAGTTAGACCAGAACGGTAGACTGTGAAGAATCAATTCCTAACGTGGTGCAACATATCCTTCGCGAGGTACGACGTTGAATGGATTCGATCGTATCTCGGCTAGTGTAGCATCAAGTTTGGTGTGGTTGGACACCGTACGAGGTAGACCTGATCTGAAACACTCGGTTGAGACCTCTTATTCTATGCATATTTGAAAACTGACCCAGGAAGTTCAATCAGCGTAACGCTAAGCTGGAATTGACCACGTATGCGGACACTGACGTCAGGGAACAAGAAGTATGTTCCTTGACGACCGTGTAGATCTCTGAATGTTTGAGGAGAAGAGACTAAACTCCCATACAGCTGACTGGTAGGATCCGACAGTTTCGTTTGGGTTGATGAACCGACTCCGCTTTCGAGGACTGGGATAAGGGAGAGGTGGGCAATTAAGAAGGACGACTCCCCCTCTCTATGGTCATTCGATATGTGTCCGCATATGAGAGAAGAAAGGCCGTACTCAGCTATCACATTTCCCGACGCATCGCGAATCGAAAGTTGAACGATCAGCGGAGGGGCCAGCGGAAGGCGTGACAAGGACGAAGAACCACACTCGGCTGCTTTCTGTGGCTGTTGTACAATGTCTAGGTCGTAACAGAAGTGTGGTCTCAGTCGGTTGCCGTTCAGGGGAGAATGGAGAGGAGAAGGTTTAGGCTGGTGGGGCGACAGCGGGCTCGTGGTATCATGGATACGATGGGAAGATGAGCTCATTGTCTCTCATAAGGGGAGAGGACACAGCGGTTGGACAGTCGGCAAGCGACCGGTCCATCAACAGATATAAGACACTCATGAGCACGAACGCGGCGATGGAAATGTGAGAACGAATTAGTAAAATTAGGGGAACACCGTATCCCTGACATAAATATATGACAGGCGATTAGACAGATTGCTTAAGGAAACTCCAAATGCCAGCGAGGCCAGACACGAATGTTGCGGCCGCTAGAGCGGGCTTCACACCGGCTAGATTGGAAATATGAGTGGGGAGATTCAGGGAAAGAAACAAAAAACAGACCTGTTGATTTGTAAATCGCTCCGGTGAGTGCCCCCGCGACCATGCTCCCAGCTGCATCGTGCCTTCCTCGCCAGTGATCAATTGAAGAGTTGATCCCATTGTAGACTAGAGCTAAACGAGCGTAAGTGTCGGAAAACGCGAGGCGTTGGACCAACATACCCAGGACGCCAGCAGAATTACCGATGAAGGTCCCTCGCCTGGTGACGGAATTGAGAATACTGTTTATACGCAGGCGGGAATTCGACACCGCAAGTGGACGACGAATGCCTTCGCGCAAACCCCAGACACCACCGGCGCCGAGCCCTAAGGAACACGAGTGAGCATGTGACAAAAGCGAGAACAATAAGATTGATGATAAGGTGGGAGTGAATGATATGGATGGAATAAACGAAACGAGCCGGCATCGGGTTTGACAAAAAGCCAAAATGGGGTAAAAGGCAGAAGGAGACGTGATATGAAGAAGGGAAACTGACCAGTGAGGTACATCGTACCAGTCCCATAGCACAAGTCGTCGCTCCAGCCCCGTGACGGAATGGCTGTCCCAGAACCAGGAAGTTCGTTTACTTTGTCATCTTCTAGCAGCAGGTAGTCCAGATTGTCGCTTAAACCGGACATGGGGTGAAGCTTTGCAGGATCGTAAGCTCCACCGAGCAGCAGGTCTGCTGCGGTGACGGAGGCCGCGGGACCATCCGTGTGGGAGAAAGTTGCGTTCCGTAAGATGTCGGTGGTGTCCTGAGAGGCGGCCATCGTATTTCCTTGTGCCCGAGGAACGATGACGAGCTCCTCACAAGTCGGGGGTGGGGAGGTAAACGGGTGATCGGCATATGCCGACCAGCGATCTCCCGAAGACCCGTCCGCTGCCGCTCTACTTACTCATTCCGTGTGGAGTTACCTACTTTCACCTTGTGTTCTCGGCTGCCAGAAAGACAATAAGGTCGGATGTTCAATACAATCCTCAGACCATTCGTTCGGTCCGTGGTCGCGCCTCGCGGTGGCCACGTTCACCAGACCGCTCACCTCCGCCGGACTTATCCCACAACAAGACGTACGTGTTTTGTAACACTCTCAGTCCCTTGCTGCTTGCCCACTCTCCATCTCAGGCTTCGCCACGTCTACAACTCCGCATTCTACCGCCTCGGACCCGGCAGAGGTGCAGGCAACCCAATGTCTCGAACAGGGAACCCAAAAACTAGAGGAAGGGGACATCGAGGCTGCGAAGGCTCTGTATAAACGGAGCGTCGAAATAAAAAAAACCGCGTCTTCCCTATTCAACCTGGGGGTTACCCACTACCATCTCAGTGAGTCTGACCCACCCCGTTCCTCTTCGTCTAAATCCAATTCGTCTAGAGGAGTATGATGACGCCATCGATGCGTGGAAAAAGTCCATCGCCCTGCAGCCATCCAGCCCCGACGCCCACACTAGTACGTGTTTCCCCTGTCCTTTTTGTTCTCGTTGATTAAACTGATGCCCGCAGATCTGGCAAGCGCTTATATAATTTCGCCAATCTCTCGTCCGGACCTTGCCCTCCAGCACCTACAGTACGTACGGATGGCGCCAACAGTGCAGATCGTACTCACCCATCTGCTTAGCACCGCGTCGTCCCTCGCACCACAGGACCCAGAGATAGCTTTCAATCTCGCCGCGGTGTTGGAAGCATGTATGTTCCGAAAAACGCGTTCGCTGGATCACTGTGTCACCCTTTTGACAGGTGGCCGTTTGGAGGACGCCCTGACGTACTACAAGCGGAGTAAAGAGTTTGGCGTCGAACGCGCTGCGGTGCACATACGAAATGTACGTTTACCTTCTCCATTACACCCCACGGTCCCATTCAAACTCAAACGCAGGTCAGCGCCAAGATTTTTGGCAAGAAGATTAAAGAGACAGAAGACGCTCGGGTACCGGAGCGGTGAACCCCCGAACAGGGACCCATCGTGACCATCCCTTACGGTACTGTCGATTAAACGCTACCACCTCGCACGCCATGCAGTGGGGTTCGCGAGCGGAACTCCATCCGAACCCTGTAGGGAAACACGATGCAGTACCTACGGACCACGTCTGCGATTCCGATCCACCTCACTCCGCCAATACATCCGTTTAGACATGTCCTCCACCACTCTCCCACCCAGGTTCGAACCCACGCCTTGTAACTCCTGCCGTCGTCTCTCACAGCTGTACCGAGCGGGCGCCCCGTGTGGACCTCGTTGTCACCGATGGCGGGGATGGTGATGCTTCCCGGTGTCACCGGGAGTTATATAAAAAATTCCCTGTCCATCGCTCAGTTTTTTTTACCCAAGTGAGAAGCAAAGCCTTTGGGATTGTCGCGACCCGGGTGTTTTTTCTGGGAAGAGAGTTGTTTCCAAATCCGGCTGACATGATAACTTCGCCTACTTTTAGGCCATGATCACCTCGAACTATTGAGATCCTTCCAGAGAATCAACTCTGCGTTGGCTCGGCCCCTCAGCAACTAGAGGTGCCGTGGGTTTAGTGTGTTAGTTGAAGGCCTAGCTATACCACCCTTACCCACAGGGCTGGTTAACCACCGCACCCTCCATTCGCTAGCCCACGCCGGAGGATGTGCAGGGTTCCGAGTCATCGTCAAATATCATTCCCGATGTATAAAACAAGTCAGTGCAGCAGTGTGAAGCTATTTCTGGGTATGTAGGCCCCCGACCTCGAGCCCGACTGGATTGGCTCGCAACCCTCAGCTACTACCCATGGTAAGTGCTCCTCCATCGGATACCTTCCGGCCCTGTGGCATGGATTCCTCCAATCTGCTGAGGACCGCAGCAATCTCAGCCGGTGACCAGCGGGGCGATGGGTGGTCCGATGGCTTCAGATACAGAATGTTGTCATACCCTTCATCTGGTTGGGGGTACCGAAATTGGGAACAGAAACGACCCAAAACCTGGGAGGCATGTTCGAAGTCCTTTATCGTTGGATGGCCAACACCTGTTATTGGTTGAGGGCAGTAATCAACGGTTGTCGGTGTCGTTGGTGCTTTTGTACTTACGAGTACGGAGTCTTTCCAAACAAACCTTCGGAACACGTCAGAACAGCGGGAACCGAGGCACGGATACATACCTGGACTGGTGTGTCGAAAACTAACACCCAGACAGGGACCGAAGAATCTCGGGCGATCCTTATCCAGTGTGCCCGCTGTCTAGGTGTGCGTGCGTTGAGTTGTGCTTGACTTGGAGATCAAAGGGGTGTCGCCGTTGTAACTCACTGGGCATCGAAATTCGTGCGATCTATGCAAACTGAAAGTCCGAGGTTCAGGGTCTGGCGGGCCAACGCTTCCACACTACGCCGGTCGCCGAGGTCATCCTGGTTACATCGACGAAACGAGGCAGGCAGGTGTTGCTCAAGTGCCTGCGCAAAGGTGGACTATTCGCAATTGTAAGGAAGGAAGGCAGGGTTGCACATTATGAATCAGACCTTTCCTGATCCTATGAGACCGACAAGGACGAGTACGATTTGAGGCATGAGCACTATCTTCCCTGACTGATAATGAGGGGTCGTGGGAGTTTTTGTTTTTTTGTTTTTTTGTGGGAAACCCCACCACCTGCTGCGGTCGGTGGTCATCCCGTCCGTGTCACCTATTAATACACCGTCTCCACTTGCTACCACCATGTCCAACAAGGACTACTACGGAGGAGGCCAGCCTCCCTACCCTCAAGGCCCAGGACAGTATTACCCTCCTCAGGGTTAGTCCCACCCAACGCTTATCATCTGCTCTGACGCGATCAGCGCTTCAGGACCGCCTCCGGGGCAGGGTGGGTATTACCCTCAGCAACCCCAGCAAAGCTACCAAGGAGGCCCCGGCTATCAAGGCCAACCTGGCCCGGGATATGCCCCGCAACCGCAACCTCAGACCGTTTATGTGTTTGTACCCCCCACATGATATGTCGACCACTTTCTAAGGGCATTGCAGTCAACAGCCTGGGAAGAGTTCCGGTTCCGGTGGAGGTGCGTGCACCGCCTGTTTGGCCGGTCTCCTTTGTTGTTGCTGCGCCGAAGGTGGGTGACGTCTTGCTTGCCACTGTGCAGTCTACTGACCACCGTTTCCGTAGAACTCTGTGATATCTGCTTCTGAACGAAGGAACGACCTTTCAAACCGATGACAATGCTTCGATTTTGTACCCTAGCCTTGTATAAGTATCTTCCGATGTTATGTCTTTCCATCTGTTAGACGCCTGTTGTACTTAGCACCGAACATTGCGGGCGGCAGATCATGCACCCATTGAATAAGTCGTAAAACTATCCCAGTCAGCGTCCTCGAAAAGAAATAAAAAGCCAGCCAACGGTATTCTTCAGGCTCCTTTCGACGTCTGCTTCGCTCCGAAGCAAATAGTTTGTTCTCCAGTGCGAGGTTACGATTCATCCGAAGGCGCGTAGCTCATTCCCAGCGGTGGAATCGGCGCCTGAGTTCCCGATCTTCCCTCGTTTCTCCCATCGTCCCTCCGGGAATGTCTTCCGCCTCCTGGCCCCCACAATTGAAGTATCCTACCATTCGCGCCTCGCACTCGTGGACCTCCCTGATACGTCACCACAGGGAATGGGTTGCGAAATGCCTTGGGCAGATGACCGACGCCAACCGGGTAGAAGCACAAGCTGAGTTGCGACAAGTCATCAGTGATGCCTTCTCTGCGCAGACTCTTTGGACGACCGACTGGCAAGTCGTTCAATTGCAAAGGTGTTGTACTCTTGTGTGACTGTCATCTCAGCACTGATTTTCCTTCCCCCACATAAGTCTCACACCAAAACCACCACCGGCTGTCACAAACCTCAAGAGGAAAAGGTGGAAGTTTTAGCGTTTTTATCGCCTCCAAACCCACCCTGGCATTCGCCTGACCTCGCCACCAGCCTAGAATCGACGAACCCAACAAAGAAATACAAGAAGACATCGACGGGGAAACACCCAAGTGGGAAGGAGAGTTGGGATCACCAAGATCAAGCCGCACTGAGTCGCCGAGCCGAAAGGTTTAAACGCGAGCACCAGATAGAACGTCAGAAATGGGTTGGAAATGGTCAATCTTCATTCCACCACAGCAGTGTCAACGCTCACCAAGACATGTTCTCTTCCACACCTTCCTCTGGTAATTGGGATGAGCCCGAGAATGCCGTTGTAACCTTTTCCAAAACCTCCTGGAACCAACGCTGACCTGGAACCCAGACAATGCAACACACTATTGTCGGAACCTGTCAGGAATTGTTCAAGGACTACCTCCGACTCACATCTGTGGGTTTTGGTCACCCTTCCCGTAAACGACCATGCCCAACTTTGTCATAGGAGCCTGATCCAAAGAAAATCCGGCCGTACTCTGTGTTACGCGAGACGGTTGACCAATTGAAGAACCGGTGGAAACAGAAGGAGAACTATAATTGGATTTGCAGCCAGTTCAAGAGCGTACGGCAGGACCTTACGGTTAGTCCGTCCCCATTGATAACGCCCGCCACTGACCTCTGCATTCTAGGTGCAAGGCATCAAGAACGAGTTCACAGTCAACGTCTACGAGATCCATGCCCGCATGGCGTTGGAGAAAGTGTGCAGATTCCGCCATTAGTACCACTCACAACACCGACACAGTATACAGGGTGACATGGTTGAATATAACCAGTGTCAAAGTATGTTAAGCAACCTATACGATCTCGGTCTTGGGGCGAAGAACAGGGATGAGTTTGCAGCATATCGCATTCTCACCTTTTTACACGGGCTCAATAGGAGTGGTGGGTTCCCTCAGCGCGGCGACGTTACGGTGGACTGATCTCCCATCCCTTCTAGATCTGAATTTATTCGTAGGTCAGCTAACGTCAGAACAGAAATCCAACCCGTGTGTGCTCCACGCCCTCAACGTTCAACGCGCCCTTTCAATGGGCAACTACCATCTCTTCTTTTCCCTGTATAACACTGTGCCCAACATGGGCGGATACATAATGGACCACTTTGTCGAGAGAGAGCGTATTCGAGCGTTACTCGTCATGACGAAATCGTGCGTCCCTCTAATATCATGTCCCCCCCCAGACTTTAACACCTTCGCCCGCACAGGTACATCTCGGTACCTCTGATTTTCATCGTCAAAGAACTCGCGTTCGAGAACGTCTCGGAAGCACTTGGCTTCCTGGCTTCCCACGATTGTGCCATCTTCATCGACCCCAATCACCCCGACGCCGAAAAGGTGTTTGACTGCAAATCTGCCTCTGCCCCCCTCGCTAAGTCGATGGGAGAAAAGTTTCGGAAAGTTCAGATCAAAGGGGCCATATGATTTACAGCACCCATCCACGATTTCACAGCTTTCTCACGCCAATCCCCCTCATCTCCCCTCAAGGTACACATCCGCGGTTCGCGTTCAGGTTTGTCAGGCTCCCGTCGCTCTCGTAGTTCTCCGCGGTTAGGAAAGTAGGAGTGACTCAACCTGTGATCGCTTACTTATCATGTCTATGCATACCATAATATATGGTGACCCCATTTGACTCAATCCCTCATCCGGGCGGGAATAAACCTCCGAACTGTGACCTCGCGCACTGAGTAGTATGCCAGGCATTTGGGAGATCTGAGCAGATCAGGGGGCACGAGCGCAGACGAGGGGATGGTAACATAGCAGATGATCAACGTCTGTTTTATAAGTTCAGCGAACTCCCGAGGTCCAAGCGAGTCACAGCGACGTACTTTCATGACCTGGGAATTTACTCGGTTGATGGTACTTAACCATGGCCAAGAGAAATTCTGTGTGCTCTGAAACCATGGGCCAACGTCTAAGGGATCTTCGTATGTTGGGCGTATAACGAGCGCAAACCTGCCGGCGTGTCAGCGACCAACATTTGGGGATGATTATGTATACTTACTCGGCGTGATCAAAGACGGGGCCACGCTTGTATAGTAGATAATCGACGCAGAACTTGACCCCGGACTTGATGGTCCACCCCAGAGATCTATAGTGGTGGTACGCCACATAGTTCACGATGAACGGATTATCGGGTCGCAGCTGGAGAGGTGGCCCGAGGTTGGAACCCCCTGGGTTCATATAACACATCTGAAACGCGAGCCAGATCTCCTGAAGGGACATCCCCTCGGCCTAATACAGGTTAGACATAGGGAATTATGAAAGGTACGAAAACAAACCGTGCACGGGCTAAGAACCGACAAACAATCGAAACTCCATATCAAGAAAAAAGCCTCTTGGGGAGTGAGCTGGAGGTGCTCGACGTCAACAATGTCGTCCAACTCTCCGTTCCAATTCTCGTCCAGTTTATCGTTATTTTGGGGGAGGGTCGGTTCCTTCTCCGAAGCCTCGTCGACGGGCTTCCAAGTGGCACCGGACGGGATCGTGATCGGGCTTGGAACCGTCATCCCTGCCCGAAAAGCTTTCTCGGCCTCTGCTGCGGCTGCCGCGATGGCGTTGGCTCTGTCCACCTTGAACCGTTTCCTTTGTTCTCTGCGTTTAGCTGTGATTTCCTCTGAGGTCACTGTAACACTCGTCAGACGAAACTCGTCATCTCGTGTCAGAAGAACCAGTACCTTTCCCCGACAGCGCAGCCTTACGGGCGTTCACTTGCCTTGAAAACCAGGACGGCTCGCTCCTCGAAAGGTTACCTTTTCCAAAGAAACCTCTCTGCCACAGCATCGTCGAGTCTTTCGGGTTGGTTACCCACACAGATCTCGTGAGGGGATCCCAATAACCCTCGCAACAGGGATTGAGAACGATATCCCGGGATAACCCAAGAGTAACGTATGTCCGGGAAAAGGTGAGAGGGATGGGGTGGGCGTAAATTTTGTTGTTCTCTGCCCTTCTACCACCCCCTTTATGACCCTCAGAACGACGATGTCGCGACATTTGACGAAGGCGGGCGATCACCGATCATCGATCACGAGTATGCGATCATAATTCTGGTAAGCCAGGACAAAGGGAAAACTACAGGGTTAGCTCTACGTTCTTCTACCGTACATATGGACCTGGGGACATGCGCATTCAGTGAACGATCTCGACCACGAGGTCGCCCTGGTTGAGCGAGTCGCCTTGAAACACATTAAAAATCACCACTCGGGCACACCACGGACCAACCCACCTTCGTGAACGAGAACTCTTTTGACGTGCCCAGATACCGGGGCAGTTACAGCGGACTCCATCTGAATTCGACTGTCAGAACGTGCTTACCTGGGGACGGAAAGTCCTCACCTTCATTGCGCTCAGAACTGACGATGCGCGAGGGATACATGTCAACACAAGATCGTCACAGGATAGAAGGAGCTTACCACAGAGTGGATCACCCTTCATGAGTTCCTGACCCTCCTTGACCCTGACCTCAACGACAACTCCAGACATGGGGGCGCCAACAGATCCCGGATCGCTGGTGGCTTTCTCTCGCGAGACGGTTTCTACAGCAGAGTTCTTGTCCTCGACGGAGACAGCCCGAACCTACGCGTTCTGAGTACCTCAAGTGTTCGTCAGTGAGTAGAATAGAAGCGCGTACCTCGCCATTAACTTCAAACCAAACATCTCGTTGGGCTTGGCCTTCGACTACCGGACCGACAGCCATCAAGCGTATAATGAGGGTCTTCCCTTTCTCAATCGAGATGTGCATCTCTTCCCCAATATCCGGACGCCCTAAGAAGTACCGAGTTGGGATCACGCTGGCACAATCCTGTGAATTTGGCGTATGGTGAGTTGGGGATGTGACTCGATTACCTCAAATCACCGAATCTCTGGACAAATCCTTGATACTCCTCAAAGACCTGGGGGTTGTGTCAACAAATATCCCCTTGAACACAAATTCGGAGTGCCTTGACCTTCGGATACATCACATATGATGTCACGTCAGAATCGTTGATGTGCTTTCCGAACTTGCTTCGAAGCTCTGCCTTGATCTTCTTGAACTCCAGTGCTTGGAGGGAAGCACCTGGACGTCCATCAATCTTGGGATTGTTCCTGATGATATGGGAGCGAAGAGGTTCAGGGAACCCGCCGACAGGCTGGCCAAGATAACCCTGGAAGAACTCCACCACAGATGAGGGGAAGTCTAACTGTTCCGCGCGATCGAGGACATCTTGCTTTGAGAAGGAGTTGGAAGTCATCCATTGCGCGAAGTCTCCGACGACCTTTGATGATGGGGTGACCTGGGGAAGCACCGCGATTCAGAAGTCTTACTTGACCTTGCCTGATGGGATGTTACCTTGATAATGTCGCCGCACTAGCAACGTCTTCTCAGCAAGAGGACAAAGTGACAGAGTAGTTGGCCCACCAGTTCGTTTGCTTCGATGTACTTCTTCTTAATCTCTACGCTTATCCGTTAGAAGAGAATAAATGGGGTAATAACAGTCTCCCTCACCCGTCCACTGGGTGCCCAATCCAAGTTGCGAAGCTTGGAACTGTGGAGCTGTGAGTTGGGAGAGTTACTGTTCAAGGAACTTCTCACCATCAGGTTTGTATACTGCCCGCCTGGCATCTCGTGGTCGAAAACACTGGAGTCCGACGCCCGTACGTTCGCCTCGAAACAACCGTACAACATCCTTACTTGACTCCAGTAAAGGTTGAGGGCTTGGATATCACTATATCTGATCCCAGTTCCAAGGCCGGTCTGTTCGAGCGCAGCTGTGACGGCACCCATGGGAGGTTGTGAGGTCAAACCAGACATACCTGACGGGGGTCAGCAGGTCTCCAAATGAGGTATTCAAGACCGCTCACTGTCAATGGCAACATCCACAACATCCGCCCCTGCAGCCGCAGCGGCGAGCATTGTCGCGGTAGAGATACCGGCGGTATCGTGGGAATGGACGTGGATTGGTAGATCAGGATACTTCTCCCGGATTGCTCCAATCAAGCTGTAGGATGGTAAGAAAGATGCGTATCCCTCGCAAAGGGTGACCGTACATCTTTGCAGCCTGAGGTTTCAGCAAACCCGCCATGTCTTTGATCCCCAACACGTGGATCCCCTCTGTGACGAGCTGGTCGATAAAGTCCAAGTAGTACTGAAGCGTGTACTTGGTTTTCTTGGGGTTCGCGATATCGCCGGAGTAACAGACGGCTGCTTCAACGACACCGCCCGCCCTTTTCGCTGCATCGATACCAAGTCTCATCTATAGCGCGGTGTGAACTCCACATGGAAAGAGGGGTGTAGGCTCTTACGTTTTCTATGTAGTTCAACGAATCGAAAACCCGGAAGATATCCAAACCGTTCTCAACAGCCTTCTTCGAGAAATCGTAGATGGCATTGTCACTGTAGGGTCTTAGATTTATGAGAGTTCTATGGTAACGTCCTACTCACGGGTAACTCGTATAGCCGACACCATTGGCGCCGCGAACCAGTGCTTGCAAGGGAATGTTGGGTACCAATTTTCTCAAAGTGCGCTGGATAAAAACGGCATCAGCAAAGGATTGAAATGAGCCCCAACAGCCTTACCAACCGCTCCCACGGATCTTCGTACAGGAACCGCATAGCGACGTCGAAAGTCGCGCCACCCCAGCACTCGAGACTGTAGGCATTTGCGAGGGCATAGCTAGTTTCCTTGGCGATATTGACCATGTCAATGGTTCTAAGGCGAGTGGCCAGGAGAGACTGGTGAGCATCTCTCCATGTGGTGTCCATGATAAGGACCCCAGGGTATTCGCGAACCGCCTTGGCAAAGGCTTCGGGGCCGGACTGGACGATAATATTTCGCCAACCGACTTCGCACGGTAACGATGCGTCCAACGGTGGACCCGCCTCATCTTCTCTGTTCTGGAACGTGGGAATGGCAATTTCGTCTTTCAGACCAGGCTCACCCTAGGAGAGAAAAAGATCAGGTGGTGCGACTGTTGCCGCGTTGGCAGGCTCACGGTCTGTCCTTTGATGGAACTCCCGTTCACGGCCAAATCTCCCAAGTACGCCAACAACTTTTGGGCACGGTTTTGGGTCTGAACGAGCTTGAAAAGCTCTGGTGTGTCATCGATGAACTGGGGGGGGGGTGGATTCAATCGACGTTCCCGTTTTGTTCAGAGAGTAATCGCTCACTGTGGTCCATGTCTTTCCCCCAATAAAAACGTCGTGAGTAAGGAGACGGAACAGGAACGGGATGTTGGTCTACGGATGCGTGAGTAAGATGCGGAAGTGAGGCGAGGTGGACCGGATATAATGAACGAACCTTGACACCCCTAATACGGAATTCCACCAACGCTCGGAGCATCTTCCGTCGGGCGACTTCGTATGTTGTCCCACTGACGGAAACTTTGACGAGAAGACTATCGTAGTGGGGCTGGTACCACAAAGGCGAATTATAGCTGCCATAAGATCTGACAGGGAAGGCGGGCTTACCGTGATTTGGGCACCAGCAAAACCGGAGCTAGCATCCAACCGTACGCCATTCCCACCTGCGCTGCGATAAACCTCGATCTTTCCCATATCGGGCTGGAAATTTGCAGCAGGATCCTCCGTGGTGACTCGACATTGTATCGCAAACCCTCTCTTCGTAATGGCCTCCTGGGTCAAGCCAAGTTGAGGCAAAGTGGCCCCAGCAGCAATCTGAATCTGAGCGGCCACGATATCTATGCCAGTGATTTCCTCTGCGAAAAAAAGCTGAATCCGGCATAGAAGCGAACTTCGTGAGGGGTTACGTACCAGTGATGGTGTGTTCAACTTGGATCCTTGGGTTTATCTCGATAAAGTAGTGACGGCCCATCTGGTCCACCAAGAACTCTGCAGTTCCGGCGTTCCTATAACCGACACTCTTTGCAAGTTTGATAGCGTCGGAGAGGATGCTTTGCCTGACTTCTTCCGGGAGGTGTGTCGCGGGTGCCACCTCCACAACTTTCTGATGTCTCCTCTGAACGGAACAGTCACGTTCGAACAAGTGGATCGTGTTGCCTTGTCCGTCGGCCAACAACTGCACCTCGATGTGGCGAGGTCGCTCGAGGAACCGTTCGACGAACACTGTGCCATCGCCGAAAGCGGATTTCGCCTCGCTCACCGCACGCTGGAACGCATCTTGAAGTTCAGATTGTTCACGAACAACCCTCATACCGCGACCCCCTCCACCCATCGCCGCCTTGATGATGACTATCACCGAGTTCAGCGCGCCAAACAGGTGGACAGCCCGTGGGGAGGGACGCACCAGGGAATCCGTATTCTTTGATAAAAGCCTCTGCTTCTGTATATGCGGCGACGGGCCCGGGAGTTCCTGGAACTACGGGAACTCCAACCTTGATTGCTGTAAAAAAAAAAAAACAGCATCAGCACCAAGGCACCAAGGGGACGCTTGGGTATACGGACCGATGTCTCGAGCCTTGGTCTTATCTCCGAGTGAATCAATGACCTCCGGTGAAGGCCCGACGAATGCGAGTCCAGCTTGTTCCACCTTCCGTGCGAACTGCGCGTTTTCAGAGAGGAAACCATATCTATGATAACGAATGAAGACCCAGACTTGGTCACACGGGGAGTATAACGTACCCCGGATGGATCATGTCCACGCCATGTTCTAGGGCGATGCGAATTATGTCATCCTGGGCGAGGTACGCCGCAACTGGAGTGAGGCCCTTCCCCACTTGATAAGCCTCGTCCGCCTGCAGGTTTGCATCCGTGGGTTAAAATTCACTTTGCCGATAAACAATAGGAAATATGCGAACCTTCTGGCGATGTGCAGATAGGCGATCTTCGAAGGAATAGATAGCAACGGTATGCATAGCTAGCTCATGAGCCGTACGAAAAACGCGAATGGCGATTTCCTGGGGTGGATCCCGTTAAGTTGAGCCATTCTGGGACGTTGTGGGGTGACTTACCCCTCTGTTTGCAACGAGGATCTTGGTCAATGGGCCAGAATGACCGGCAGCTTTTCTCCGCACAGTCTGGATGGAGTGCACGGGGGTTCCCGGTGCACTGGGCGAGGTGGCGAATATTGGAGCTAGCCTGGGAGGATGGAGCATCTGCGAAGATGGCATCCTGGTGGTTTTGAACAAAGAGTTGCTGTAGGATCAAAATCAGAGACGGTTGGAAGTGGCGATGGGATCCCGAGGGTCTCACGCACACGTGCAAGATGTCTGTAAAATGTATGGTATTCCGTTGGCTGGCGACTGGTATGTACAGTTTCCCACTGGGATGTCCGGGCCTACACGAAACCCTCGACTGATCATCGATCAGAGTCTACGTAATCTAGCAAGCGCTATGGCTTCCTCGTCGCCGTCGTCGTCAGTGGAAGGATCGCGTCTGCCTGCGCACGAGCACCCTCGGCTTTCTTCTGGTTGTTCTTGGCCACCGCATACACAATTCCAGCAAAGAAGCCGATCGCCACGGCAGACACCGATCCAAAGGTAACTAGGTCACCAAAGAAAATCATGCCAGACGCCGCGATCGGCAGTTTATTCAGAGCCCCGACCATGCTGATCTCGGGTGAGCGACGAGAGGTCACCGGGAGAAGGGGCCCAGGACAAACCTGTACGTCGTGCTACTCGTGACTCGAACACACCAGGCAGTGGTGTAAGAAATACCAACGGCTGCGGCTCCCGAGAACGCGATCGCAAACAGAAGAAGGTTGCGGGTCTCTAGGGGGCTAGAGATGTCTCTCAGTCTCGTCCTCCATAACGACCCGGACAAGCTCACAAGTTTCGGGTGAGGTTTTCAGAACCCCAGTCTTCGACGATTATTGAAAAGACGGCCAGAACCGGTATGGAGAGCAGATTGTTGTAAAACATCGAATCCCAGTCAGAGAATCCGGTGGATTTGATTCGTTTGCGCATCGCGAGCACCTACGTGAACACTGGGTTAGATAGTTACGGGGATGACAACGGGGTGAGAATACATAGGCAGCACTGGTAGCGCAATTGACCATCATCCAGAAGTAGCCCACGTTCAAGTTCCTTACGACGCTGGTGACGTGGGGAAGGTCGATTAACACAGCACTTGCACCTTCAAGATCACCAGTGGTCGAAGCATCTGCCGTAGCGGCGATGATGGAAGATAAGACCTACGTATGCGGGTTGGCGCCTTAAATAGTTCGCACAGGTGTCTGCCAACGCACCATAAAGAAGAAGGATACAAGGGTCAAGCCAGTTACGCGGCCGCCGAACCAAATGACCTCTCCGTATGCCTGTCGGAGTCTCAGATACGGAATAACCACGGGGTTAAAGCGGAGCATACAATCAGTATAATCGTGAGGTTCTTGAATATCGTGTAGACGGGGATGCTGAGGTATTGCTGTACGGCCGCTCAACGGGGTGCTGGGACCTAGATAAGCGAGAGAACTCACCAAGCTCTTTGACCCGGTGTAAATGACACTGACAAGCAAGAAACTGATCGGAAACCAGTGCTTAGCATCTTGGACGTCGAAATCTCGAAAGGATATTATTCCCAGTTTCTTGACGAAGGACACGCAGACGCAGCAAACAGTCGACTGAATGCACAATAGGAGAAAGTTCATGGAGAAGTTTTGACCTGAAACGACAAACTAAGGGTCGGTCAATCTCTTGCATCGGTGCAGGAGTACAAGTTGGGGGACCTTGTTCACGAGGGTCATTAAGATTGAAGCCAGGCAGTAGCATGCAATCGGAGGGACTTGGAAAAGGGGCAAACGTGAGTGGGACCGACACGTAGAAGGCACGATGACCTACTCGCGGCGGACGACGCAGCGAGCTCCTTGTCTGCGCCGGAGGTCGCGAGGGCTTTCTTGATCTCTACAACATCCGTCTCTTCAGAGTGGGAAGACACCCTGTCCTTTAGGGAATGGTGGCTCATTTGAGATGGGTTTCGCGGTGAGTTGGAAGGCGTGACGAGGTGGAAATAGCGAGGCTTGTGGGCGATGTGTGCGGTGGTTCGGTTACGCCTCTAGGGTACTATCCGAGAAAACGAGTGGTTCGTCCAGCGGTGGAAGCGGGTGACGTGCGGAAGTGGTGAGCAGCAAGGAGTCCTGGCGGTCGGGCGCTCCATCATCGATCCGCTGGCTGAGGCGAGGCGGGTTGCGATCATGCCCAGGCCGAGACTAGCAAAACAACCTCGGCTTTGTGTTCCAACGACGGGGGAGACGTGTTAGAAAGCTACTGGAAGTTTACGTTGGGGAACTTTTTCTACCAAGAATCGAGTCTCGTCATTCATCGAACAGACTCCCATTACCGAGGCATCAGCGAATAAAATAAAGAATAATTAACGGGGAATCCGAGGGGAAAATAAGCCAAGTAATATTGGAACGGGCTACACCTGGAAAGGGAACGCACGCTATCCCTTTGAGAGCAAAGCGTTGGGAAAACAATCCGGATCAAATCATTGCAGTGACGGCCAGACAGAGGAGCTAAGTATCCTTGCGGCTCCCGGACCCGCTGCATTCCTCATCCCGACCCCTCCTCCCCCAACTTGCGGCCTCAGATACTTAGGTCGCCATTTGTTGGTTGACCACGTCCAAAGTATATCCATCACCCATCTCCCCAACACACCATCATCAACTTGTTTCAATTCAGGCGACCATCATCAGAACTCTCTGGGAACCAACGACGGCCGCCTGAGCTCCAATCATCTCCCCAATGGTGCTTGGACATTTGCCGTAGTAGGATCAACCGACCCCCAGCCCCATTCCCAGCCAATCATTCATAGCAGCGCTTGCGACCGCCACTTTCACCTTACTCCTCCCACCCAGTATACAGTCGGGTGCCGTCCCCGGCGGTCCCAGTGCGAGGAACGGAAACACACGCCCATACTTGCACGCCACTCAACTCGCGCTTCCGACTTCATGTACATATGTAACTTCCAGCCCTCTATGTATCATGAAATCGAAGAGACATCATTCTCTCACCCACCCTGCGCCGCCGACGGGTCCAAACCCAAACCGTCCATGCCATCAGAAGGGGTGGGGAGAAACCTGTCCACTTTGTGCGCTAAAACCTTAGTGGCGATCTCAGCCCACCACTTTGGCACTGCCAGCACGGACCGAACCAATCCTCAACTCCTTAGCCAAGGCAACGAGAATTTCAATCGAGAGCCAACCTGTTGGCAAGCAAGAGCACGTCTATATCGAACGAGGTACATAACGATAGTGCTAAGTAGCCAAGTGGCCCCAGCCCCCCATCGCTACTCCAGAGGGTGGGCAGCAAAACGATGATGGTACAGCAGAACGTGAGCTATATATATAAAACAAGTCGAACGAAGAGCACGAAAGGTGGGGGGTGGTGGTGATTGTATGTGGGTGTGGGGGCGTGACATGTCTGGGTGGTGGATGTACTAGGGAACGTCCATGGCGATATAATCTGGCGACACAAGAAAGCGTATATTCGGCGTCACGGGCGTCGTGGGCGTTTTGGCGGAGGAACCCAACGCCGAATAGGGTGAGAGGTGAGGGAGAATGCGAGATATGCAAGGCGAAGGCGAACGAATGCAGCAATGAGAAAACATCTATGGGAGAGAAACAAGACAGGAAATGCATGGTGGAGGAGGTGGAGGAGTATCATGAAACATAGCGGACGGCCGCCTTCCTCCCCCGGCTCTTGAAGGCTGGATGGAGTTCTTCCACCAACGTTTCGAGGACAGAGGAAGAATCAGTGTCAGAGGTACCCGAGAATGAGCACGAGATTGTTGGACGGGGTGTTGGGGTTGGTGAGTGTCGGTTTATTGGCAGACGTTCGTCCTCGCCGGCACCCAGGTAGACAGATGGCGGTTTTTTCTCGTTCGCCAGAGTCCAGTCGAACTTGATCATGGAATCCACGATGTCGTCCTCCTCCAAGTATAAACAAGACTTGGAAGCAAAATGACGGTCTACGCCCACGATTGCGGGCTGAGGAGGGGTCGCGACCCACGAACGAACGTGGCTAGCGACCCGGGAAAAGAGAGAGGAAGGTTTTGTTTGGGGGGTCGAAATGGAGTCGGTGAGAATGGATGGAGTTTTGTGTGACTCTGATAGGACTCGTTCCTTCAGAAGCCGCGAAATGGGCCTCCGGGGTGTGTGGATCGGGAGGGGGGGAGATTGTGAGCAGGACGGTTTGAGGGTGGATGTGCAGAGTGTGGGAGGGAGAGGCTTTTGATGGGGCAGGAGAAGCTTCGGTGGCTGCGGAGGTCGGGGTTCGAAGGAGCCAGAAGACGAAGATCTGAGGGAGAATGAATCGTCCTCATCCTGGCAGAAGGCCTCACATTCGGCGTCGGCTGGAATCTGGGCAGCCCAAGCGCGAATGCCGTCCTCGTTGGTTCCCTGGAAGACGTAGCGCGGTTCGAGTGGGCCCAGGTCGGGATCATCCAAGGCCTGGCACTCGCGACCACAGTAAGGGAATTCACCCTCCTGATGGATGCCTCGTGGTGAGAAGCGCTGGGGGAGGGAGGAACGGAGATGTCTCACAATTTTGGTTTCGCAGTACAGGCACCAGTTGGTATCCATGAGCCCTGGAGGAGGTGGTGAGAGGGAGGGAGGGGGGGAGGTCGTCGTTGTCGCCGTAGCGGGTGTGGAGGGGGGACGGGCTGGAAGAGGTTGGGTGTTATATAAAGAGGTGAGGACCCCAAATTCGCAGTTTCAATGGGACTTTCTTCGTTGAATCTCAGATCCACTCGATCACCATCAAATAATATACAGACGTCCATCACGAAGTTTTCCATATTGGGAACAGCTTCGTCCGGAACCTTCCCTGTCATCGAATACCAAATAATTATTTTTAGGTAAATAATTGGAAACCATAGTTAATTAACAGCTCGTCATTCGAAATGGTTTCGCCGTAGGTATTGAAAACCTCATGGGCGGGGTAGACGACGGCGTTGGTGACCATCTCGACAGCGTGTTGTTCGCCTTCCCCCTCCGAGTCCGACGAGTGATAGTCGGAAACCAGAGGAGGTCCTTGCCCGTCGTGAATGCATTCGTTGACGCTTCCGCATTCCATACAAACATCAAAATCACTCTAAAAATGATTTGTCAGGAAACCAGCCACACGCTCGAAACGGGGGTGGTGCTCTCGTAACGGCCGGGGTGCTCAGCCACACGGGCCCGATCGAGGTGGACAAAAACCGGGCGTGATCCAAATCTGCCGCCTACTGCCGCAGCAGCGGTGTCGACTTTCGACCGTGACTCTAAGTGACGCACCCCGGCCGTTCTCGACTCACCTCGAGGTGGACTTGGTTCGGACGAGAGTGATTGAAGCTGCGGAATGAAAGGGATCAATATCAAACTTTAACGAACGCGCGCCATCGAGGAGGAGAACAAGAAGAGAAGCCAGCTTGCCCAAGGCTACCACCAAAGGGCCAAATAGCCGGAGACATCAAGAAATTTTCAACGGGCTGGCAGCTTGCTCGAACGAAGGCAGGCACATAGATCACCCACTGTCACCGGCCACCGCCCAGCACCGGTACCCATACTCACCTATCCGCAATGGGAACCATACTCAGCCCGTGGTATCCATCAACCAAAAACGCGCGCGAGGCCACCAGAGAATATGCGTGATGATATCCCCTCAGATCCACCACCGCCGATGAAGAGGATAGAAACGGTTCCGCCACTCTCTCGTAAAACCTACGAATCTCTGTCTGCAATCACCACGGACTCCAAATAGCATCAGTCGGACACGGACTCCACCCAGATCAAGAGGACTTGCCAGTCTCTCCACGCCCGTCTCCGGGTTGACGAAAACCTGTTCCAGGTCGTGGTTGCCCTTCCAGTCAATCGCCTCCTTTTCAGGAACATCATCGTCCGAATATTTGTACCCCCAGAAGAGCCCTATCCGAACCGTCTTCTGGGGCAGAGATTGCAGATAGTAAGCCCATTCTGACCGTGAGCCAAGCAGGCTACAGACGGTATCGTAAGAACACCCTGAACGTCGTGCGCGTGTACGTACAACTCGCTGTAGAGCGCCAGGGCGAGCGCCAGTTGGGCTTCGTGACCATAAACCGGGACGTGGATCCCATTAACCGCGAGGCAGGTGATCAGGGAGTGAGAGGAGGCACAGGTCCGGATGGATATCATCCACCGTCTGGGTGTCGTAATCACTAACGACATATTCTCAGAAGGCTCGTCAAATCCGTAACGTAATCAGGGTACTCGCGTGTTTGAGATGCCGGAATCGCTTCCTCAGTCAGATTGAAAACCGAGATTTCCCCCGTCGTTTCGTCCCGGACGAGAGACAGCCGCTCGTCTATGTCTATCCGTTTTAAAGAACACCAGGACAGCAGCCGTTGTACGCAATCGGAGCGAGAGTGCATGAGGGTCAACGGGAACAGCAGACAAACAAACAACAACATGAGGGTATGGAATCGTCGATACCCTCTACTCCGATTTGGCGGCCTTGGCCTTTTCCTTCTCCGCGGCAGCCAACTCTTTGGCTTCGGCACGCTTCGCATACTCTTGCCCACCCTGAACATGAAAGACATTCAGCCTCATTCACCGCTTTATTAACGATCGTGCAACGTGCCTGCATGACGAGAACCAACACCAACAAACCGGCGATAATCGTGTTCCCGGCACCGAGCAGCCCAAGGTTTTGGTCGAAAGTGAACTCGGGATCCGCCTCCGTAGGGTTGACCACGGCCTTCAAAGCGGGGATAGTGACAGTCAGGTACACTGCAATGGCAAACACAAACACGGCTGTGTGGAATCCGTCAGCCAAAGTTGTGATCGAACGCGTGTGTGCTGGTTTTTTTTGTACCGAGGGAAGATCCGTCGAACCAAACCGCACCCTCATCCCACTTGTGAAGCTTCCCCAACAAAGAGATGATTCCAATTCCCATCATCGAGTGAAGGAAGGCCTTTAATACGGATTATCAGCGACAAGGCAACAGCGGACAAAGGCGGGCCCCACCTTAATCGCGGGCGGGGCATTGTAAAAGAGGGTGTAAAAGTGCGTGGCGTCCCGAGTGGCCTCGGGCGTGATCTTGACGTGCAGGATGCGGTAGTCGATGGTGAAACACATAAAAATGACCCCTGCAGACAGCTTCTGGTCAAGACGAAGGAAACCGGGCCAGATGAAAGGGCGATACCGAGGAAGAAGCCAACTGTGGCGAGGACACCGGCCTGACGGAAGCCCATTGTCGTCTGAGAGTACTTGGGATGCGGAAGAATCAGGAGCAATCGCCTTTCGCTGGCACTTTCCCGTTTTGGGAATGCTCAACCGGTTGAACATTTCCATCCTCATTCACAAACACTCGATTGAGAATGGCTCAATGGGTCATCCTCCCTTGCCAAAGGCTAATATACGTATGGGTTGCGACCCTCGCACCTCGTTCTACACTCCCCCTCATTACTACCAATGATCCTCTCACCAACCTTCGGATTCCCCTGGCCAACCTCTTTCGGCAAAGCCTGGTTTCGACCTCGCTGCTGTCTCGGCGACTTGCCAGACGACGTGCTCCTTGACGGAGTGCTTCACTTACTCGCAGTCAATGACATCCTCGGTGTCCGCATGACCAATAAACGGCTCTACACCCTCACCCACCACACTTCCATCTGGAAACGCCTGCTACGAAGCCTGAACGTCCCGGTTCCACCTCTGCCCCCAACGTCACGGCGAGCATTCGCAAATCTCACCGGCCTCGAAGCAGAGCGACTGTTCATCCGTTCTCTCTCCTTGGCCAAAAACTTCTCATCCAAAAGCCCCACTCCATACTGGGGGCGGGCGGTCGAAGCCTTCCATCGCGTTCAATCCATGGCAATCCTTCCGGGGGGTACTCACCTCGTTGCATCAGTCAAAGAAGAAACCCGCAACTCCTTCGCCATCATGATTTTTGTTCTCGACTACAGAAACGGCGGAGCTTTACCTTTGGCGAAGACCGACACGCCCACCCAGGCGTATAACCTCCAAGCTAAATACATGAAATTGCGCGACCAGAACGGTATCATGATTGCGTACACGATCAAGGATATTCGTTCTAAGAAGTACAAGATGGCCGCTCAGAGGTATCCGTCGACCACTGACCTATCTCTTCCGTCATTGACATAAGCTACTAGCATTGACATATCCAACCTCGACCCTGCGTCCACAGTCGATGTGCCAATTCCGCTCAAATATCAGTGCTTTGCCGTCTTTTGTCCCCTCGCCCCCCTTGAAGAACTTGGAGACCCGAACCTCTACTTCCCCGGCTCGAAGGAGTTTCTCGAGCACGCCCGAAGACAGCCGTCCCCTTTCAGACTCGTCGCGGAACTCAGTTCTGGATCCCCTCTAGGGCCGATCAACCTCGCGGAGATGTTCGGTTCTCCGTGTATGGCGGTCGTCAAAGGCACTCGTAAAATTGTATTCAAAAATTTAGGATCGCCCGGTTACTCCATGATCAATTGCGCACCTCTCAGCCTCCCCATTGAGGTACCCAACCTTTCATTTTCCTCGTTCTCTTACTGAATTGCTGGCCCAGAACACCGCCATCAAAGCCATCCGACTCTTACCTTCTGAGGCGAACATCTTCGTTGTCCAGACGGACAAAATCCACGGTGTCATCTTCTCGGTCTTCACCGTACCCACCCTTGATACCGTTTCTGACGAGGAGCTCCCTATCCTGGCCGTATCTCTAAATCGCGGGGACGTCGACTCGATCGATATCACAGACAACCCCCCACTATTTTCGGCATATCCAGACTTTGATCTCGACCCCGAGTCGCCTCCAAATCTGATCGCGCAAGCTTCCCGAACCATCTCGGTTCTCTGTTCGTCCGCCGAAGACCCAGTGACAAGACAAAGGACGTTGTGCAGGATCAGTTTTCCTTCCAGACCCTGGGCAGAATCAAACCGACCCTTACCTACCGTCCCATTTCCCCTTCCGAAAGAAATTGAGGATGCCCCAGGCGGGAGGGAGGCCTTCGTTCGCAAACACGCGACTCATTACTGTCTCATGGTCCCTGATAGACACCTCTGCCCCCGAGCATTCGCTGCGACAGATGGAAAAATAAACTGCCTCCCGGGCTCAAACCACTCACTCGTGTATTGGAACGCAGATTCCATCCGCGAGTCTTCTCCACTCCAAGGCTTTGCGATATACTCAGCGCCGCCGCCATCCATGACCGATGATGAGGGTGATCCCGAGAACGAAGAGGTTGAAGCTATTATTAACGGGATCCCGATGCGGAGAACGAAGCTGGGGGTCAAACTCGTCCACATGTGGGAGAATCTATCGAGCACTATAGCTTCCGCCCCTGCGCGATGCGTCGCGTGGGATGAATGCATAGGAAGGATGTGCGTTGCTCTTGAGAACGATTCAAGAATCTTCGTGGTCGACTTTGCCCAGGCGCCGAAAGAAGGTACGCGCCCCATCTCGGTCTGGGGGCCCACCCACCACCGAACGTTAACCCGCCGTACCGGACTTTCTTCTTGCAGGCGACGACGGGGAACGTTTGCCCATTCCCGTCAGATGGTATCAGAACCCAACTCAGGCGGGCTTCTTCGGCAAGTTATTGAAGACCTTGAGGTTGTGATGACAGCCAATACTTTCTCCCCTCGGCGGAGGTTGCCACTGTATCGTTTCGGTCTCTAGACCCCCAATGTATTGGTATTAGGAATTAAACTTGTAACTCCTTTTGTCAAATTCCAGCCCTCCCAACCGCGTGCGAGATCACCTAATTTTCGGCTGAACGCAATCAAGGGTTGCCCTACCCTCTCGTGTTACAGTTGTGCATTTGAAAATACCGAGGTACAAAACTTTTACTACATGGACGGTTGAATGGAGAAACCCTATTGAGGGGGAGGTTGGAAACTACAAACATCAGGTCAGACCGACTTTGAGAGCGGAATCGTACAAAATTCACATACCCGGGCGGGGGTCCACTAAAACCAGGTGGGGGACCAGGTGGGAATCCAGGACCAGGGATACCAGGAGGGAAACCCGGAGGTCGGAAGCCTGGTGGGGGTCCTTGCATGCCAGGTGGTCCTAAGCCGAAGCCGCCAGGGGGACCTAACAGTCAATCGTGTGAGATATTTCCGAGAAGGTTCTCTATATGTAACGCACCTGGAGGCATCATTCCCATGCCGCGTCCAGCAGGCATACCGCGGCCAGGTCCGACGGGTAACTGCAAGGGCAACACATGAGTTGATCAAGTGGATCAGCAACACGTTCAGCAGAAACAGTTCCGCGCAGTAAGAACCACGTACGGCGGATTTCTTATCCTCGTCGACGACAGGTGGAGGGCCTTCCACACTGAGGCTGACCACGGTCTCTCCCCGCAAAATCACAAGACCCAGCGTCCTCTTCATATCCTGCATGGCGGGGGTCTCAGTCTCGCCTGGCTTCTTCTTCGGCCTAACCCGTCTGAACTCTTCACAATCCGCCAGAACGAGGTTCATGTGTCGGTCAAACGCGAGCATTTGGCCGACGAAGGAACGTCCATCGTTGATCGTGATTTTCATCCGCCAGTTGATCAGGCTGAGCATTTTTCCACCCTTGGATTTTGGAGGAGGCTAAAAAAACGCGTAAAACACATGAGTATCAGCCCTCCAAAAGGGTGTCATAGGTCGGCTCACCATGGTTGCTGAACGCCTATCCTTCTGGTCGAGCGGTGAAAGGGTTTGACAAACAAGACCAAATATCGATCGAACTCTTTCGAGGTTTTACACGTTCATGCTGGGAGGATATTGTCTATTCCTTTGGCTTCAGCTGGAGTGCCTATTCGCGTGGCGGACGCTTGAGCACTTACCGCCGAGCCCTGCATCGTGGGCGTTATGCTGCCGTGCATTCTCGTCCCTCGCCTGCGTCATCATATGGGGTTGTAACCGGCTCCCCCGCTTCATGTTTGGCCAGAACCCGGCCCCGACTGGGGATAGCGGCTGTTTAATCTCCGCTCATCCCAGCGGTGGTCAACGACTGTCTCGGTACCTCCGGAGGTTATGTATGTCGCCGTCTTACCTGAAATGACGGAACATTCCTGCCCCATCACTGTGGACCGCCGAGGGGGAGGACCGCTTGGGAAAGCGGAACCACCACACTGGTAGGTTTGTGTTCATTCTACAAAGGCGGGTGGTGGACCCCACAGATCTAGTCCAGGGATCGGATTGTTCCCTCCTCAAGCCTCACCATTCGCCAGCCAGGTGCGACTTTCTCGAGCGATCAATGCGACCCCGCGTCTCCAGAATCTAGGCCCACACTGCCGTGCGAGGGATTCAATACGAGCACAGGAGTACCCACGCCAAAATCTCAGATTGCCTGCCGTCGATCACCGCGTTGACACCAACGGTGCACTTTGGGATTTGAGCAGATACGGGAGAAGTTGGATAAGTGCTGGCGAAACCCTTTAAAGTATCCAGGTTACTGAAACTCCTTTGGTCTCAGCGAAATCAATCATACTTCGTGAGGTCACCATCTTTGCGACTGGCGTCATCGTATTCCCGTCCCGATAAAGTTCAAGGCGGACAAGAAAGATACGATATCTACGTTCAATCAACCTTTCCCCCGTGAGCTTCGCTACTTATCTATCAATCGACCGGACTTTCAAACAGCTAGGGCGTTTATAGTAAACTGTGAGAACGATCCAACAGAACCTACAGCCGCCTGGGCCGTCGTAGGGGAACACGTCACCTCTCGTCATGGTGGAAGAGATAAGAACAATTCATTCATTCCTTGCGGAGGCGCCCCCGGAAACATAGCCCGCCGAGTCGATGACAATGCCCAATCCCAAGTTATGTCTCTGGCGTGTTCGACCGTCGGGTAGAGAGCCTCCCCACTGGTCTCTCTCCCTAAGGTTGCATCCTCTTTGTTATCCGTGCGATGACGAAACCACAAGCGGAGCTCAAAGCGGAGATACACACGATTCAGTCAGTAACACCGGGGTTTCGTCATTCCCCTGGATGAATGATGAAAATTTTCTGATCATGATCTCATGCAGAAGTTGCCTGGAAGGCCTTGTTCTGGAGAATGGTTGTGCCGTCTCGCATTAACATGGATTGATCCTTGCAAGGTCGAGGTCCCTGCTGGATGCACCCCCCAGCTATCGTGTGATCCGCGCCCGAACGACCCTGGTAAACCGGGAAAGCCCAACCTTGATGACCACGAACCATCACCCTTCTTTTCTTCCGCTGCGTGCACTCTCCACCACCGTTGGAAATCTCAAACCTGTTACGTCCTTTGACCCCTAACCAGGCGCAACCAACGTGGGTTCGGCGGTATTTTAAACCGCCCATTCATACGCATCCGTTCCATCGCCTCCCCTGCGACCCCTGCAAAAAGTCACTTTCATTGCGTCAGCAGGTGGCGAACCAAAGATAGCGTCGAACCTAGATCGATTGAAATTCACGACAACTTGGGTAAGTGGGTGCACCCCAATTACATAGGGAAATACTAACTGACAGATAAACGCAGCCGATTGTGCGGGGGGACAGCAGTAAAGCTCTAGACCACACGGGCCTGGTGTCGACTACTTGACCTTCAGATCGAGCTCGTGCTCTGTGGTATGTTGTTTGGGCTGGGCTATGGGTGCCGGGGCATGGTGTCCCCCCCCCCCCGACTCACACCCAATCCCCTATTCGGCCAAGGGCAATATGCCGCACGGTGCTAGTCCCTGGCTCTCTAGGACCAGGGATCTTCATGCGTATTATACACCTATGCCGAAAATTTTCCGTGGGACGGTACCGTCAATACGAGCTATTTACACCTCCCAAGCACCCATTCCGACCCACAGGACCTAAATGCAGCCAATCCCCCCCCCCGTCACCCCTGCGTCACCTTTTACGCTGAAATGACCGTCTCCAACGACTGCCCGGTTGAGTGATAGAGCGCCCACGATCAAACCACAGGGGTTTGATAACGACTTCCCGTGGGCCGCCAGCGAGTTCGACGACAGTAGGGTCTCATGACGGATCGTTCGGGAGTCCCCCCAACAGAGGCGAAGTGTCAGGAAGATGAAACGGTACCCATTTGTGGGGTCCTCGTCGTCAATGAATTGTCCAGGGTGTTGGTTGTGGCCGGAGACAAACCCATCCCCTGTCCCCATTTGCATACCCACATCCGTTTGATCACCTACAGCGGCGGAATAATGCGTCCACCCCGCTAGCATCCCAGTGGGCTACTGAGGCTGGGATGGTGTGTTCCGCGTTCGATCGTAGAATAACTGCGCGAGAAAAGCGCCGATCCATGACCCAAGAACGTCCCGCCTTGGACTACAATCCAGGGATAACTCCGAGCAAGAGGTCACTACGTAACGCCCACAGGCACGAGACGCCTAGCCACTTGCCACCCCTCAGATCCACGCCGAAAGGTCTGGTTCGAGTTGAATATTTACGACCTGCTTGACGTGCAGGTAATCACCCAAGAGGCGTAAGAAGCTGGGGGCCCGTATTACAAGGCGAAACTCGGACGTGAGAGGGAAGTGTTCTGTTACGCGGGTGCACACCTTCGAACCCTCCGACCTGGCTTCCATTGGAGGGATCGGGTTGTTCCTCCGATCGATCACGCCTAACTCAGCCTTGAGCACCCGGGCGAGGGACAACATCGATAAGCCTTCGTGGATCCAACACCCTCAGCCCGCTCGTCTACAAACGAGTGCTTGAGAGTGTCCCAGGCAAGCTCAGGAGCTCGCCTCTTCGGCGTGGAGTGGCTGGAACACAATCAGACCGTCGGGCGCGTTCAATATCCAATGTGCTCCGGTGTATAAATGCTAGCGGGCGCGGCCAGGTGACTGGTGACTGCCCTTGGGACTATCCCAATATGAAAGCGGGTATAAACGAACATTCACGGCCTCGGAAGGAAAGGGTCACTGCGTTACTCATTGTGCCAAGATGCGTGGCAGGCGCTCAAGATAGTCGGGGGTTATTGGTCCCACAACGCCGGTCTCCTCGTTCCACTCTTTAAACTCTTCCACGGCCCATCTCCACCGCTAAGATATGTGTAAGAGCCAAGTGCAGTTCGCTAAGGATATTATACTTACGAGGTATCTGCGTAATTCCTTGTCGTCTGAATGGACCTTTTTCCATTCCTCTTTCCCCATGCAGAAGATCCTGTAGGAGTCTAGGGCATATTTACCACTCCCAGGGTAATGAGAAATATGAGTGGGGGGGTAGTCGACTGCTGTTTTGTTCTTGACAACCTTCGACTTGTAAAATGATCGTGGGTCTGGCGGGTACTCCATGTACATCTTGGAAAGGGCTATCAGTCTGTGCGCCCGCGTGTTCGATAACCCTAAATGATGAAGGAGTGACTCGAGTGTTTCAAATTCGACTGGTAGGGCGACAAGACAACTGTATTTTCAGTAAGGTGACTTGGGGGGGGTTGAGACGACACCTACCATTCACGAGGTCTGCTGGGGTTGGCCAGCGGTCAATTATATACCAGAAAACTGGAAGGGCGACTTTCCCTGATGTCTTGTTCAGGAGCATTACGGCTATTAGCAATTTCCATGGATCATCTTGGACCGCTTCTGGGTATTTGAGGGGTCTCGGTCAATCGTCGATTACTTGGGAAGGAGGGGGAGGGTGACCTTGGACTAGCTTTGGTTTCGCAAGATACACCATTGTGTACGAGTTGGCAAATATCTGGAAACCGCCTTCATCGTTGTGGGACAAGAACGATCTCTCCGCCTGCACCTCCCAAACTGGATCCGGGGGAGGCGGGCCACGTTTAATATCCCGGCTAGGGATGGAGTCGACTGGAAAATACTTCGAGAGCGTGCCTACTGGGGTAGGGATATTCTTGCGCCTAGGTTCAGGGGCTTTTGGCATTGACTGAGGACCTTCGTGGGTGAGTGGCGGGAGAGGCGCATGTGAGCGCGATCACAGGATTCGCGCCTGTGGCGCTGCCGCCCCGCCGATCACCAACCTCCCAAGCCCATCCAAGGGCGGCCAGAAGTACGTACACGAGGGTGGATCCGTCCTCATGGTGGTCAAAGGTACTAGATTGGGTATCGATGTGTAGTATACAACGTTGTTGATGAAATCATGCAAATATAATCAACAAGGCAAGCCCAGTAACATACTTCAACGAGGAGTCGTCATCGGTGACGAGGATGGAGATGGACTGTACCGTGGGCTATTGGAGGGACGAGGAGAAAGAGGAAGGCCAGGTCGTAATAGTTTGGGCTCGTCTTTCACGCTACTGACGTTAACATTCAGTCCGCGGGATGCCGCAATGGTCGAAGCCCTGGTGTTCTTCGAGTTGGGAGCAGCGGTCGTTTCGGTATCGCGACTGTCGTCTGTGGGGTCAGCTCCGTTGTCCTCCTGCACCGATGGATCATCCTCCCCACCGGAGTCTTCTGTGGGTGCTGTGCTGGGAGTAAGAAGCAGCTGGGACGCGAGACATGGTCCTCACCGTTGAGGGAGCGACCGACCAGACCAAGCAACTTGTCCGCTGCGGCATCTGAATAATGTCTACTGTTCCTTCTCGCGGGAGAATCGTCGGCCTCCTCCCCTTGTTCCTCGGGCTCGTCTACGTTGAAAACCCGATTGAATTCTCCGAGCATCAAGCTGAATACCCCTGCAGGAATTCCCAGTGTTGGACTGAACACGATCCCAACATTCCTCATTGTCATCTTGTTTATGTTCGAATTCTGGACGATGAGGATCAAGTGAGCGGTGAGTGCTCGAAGGAGTGAATAATTAGCCAGAGGGAGCTGGGATATCAGAGAGGACAGCTCTTTTATTCTCTCCTGAGCATCCACAAGGTCTGGGACAGTTGATGAGTTATACCACCTTCACCGAAAATTCACACTCACCAATCACGGAGAGGAACCTCGTGTGGAGCTCACGGGTCAGGATGCTTGCAGGAAGTTCGCGCATAAACGTCTTGAGCAACCCTGCGATGGCGTGGGGATCCCAGTACTCATCCGAAGCGAGTAAATCAACGTCCCCCTCTGTGGATCGGTTTGCACCAAGATTGAATTCTCCAATAACAAACAAGGGAGGCGCAAACGTACCCGAATTGAAGCGGTCTTTTAGGCTCTTGATGACTGCCGAGCTGCCGCTGAGCCTGTAAATACCCTCCTCTTGATCCGCCTTCTTCACCTCGAGATATTGGATACACCTGAAAACTATGGCGGGCAGGTTGGCAATTTGGGCGACCTCGAGTGATTCTTCTAACGGGGTTCCAAACACCGCATGTGGAGGCTGAGGTTGAGCGGGTACGGCAATTTTCTCTGAGGGTAGTAAACCATGAATGGAGGTATCGCGGGATCGATAATGGAGGGAAAGAACGACATACCGTTGGGTCGTCCGAACCCCCAGAACATTTTTGACTTCGCTTTCTCCCTGCGGTCTCTAACAGGAGTTGACTGTTCTGTAACGTCTTTTTCCTTTTCCTTTCCGCTGACTCCAAATTTGTATCCTGGTGGGATCGGCGCCCCATCAATAGGTGCGGAAATCTTAACTTTCCCGTTTTGGTCGACTCTGGGTGTGTGGATGTCCGGAGAGGCCGACCTTCCGTCGAGGGAAGCCTTCGGTATAGCAGAGGATACCTTGATTGGCTGAACAGACCGCCTCCTATCCCTGTCCTTTTGTCGGTAATGTTCTGGGGATGGAGTTGGATTGTTAGTTGGAGGATGGCGAGGCCGGGATGGTGTTCCTTTGACATCAGAGCCACTGTCGTCGTGACCCAGCGACGAGTGTGACCGAGGGACAGAGAGAGCATGACCGTCGCCATCCAACGGCGAAGAGGAGGGTAGTGATGATGAAATAGGAGCCTCCAATGGGCTATTGCCATCCTCCTGAAGGGGTCCGTGCGTTGGGCGTCCAGGGTCATCCCGTGAATACCCCCGTTGTTTGCTGGGGATTAGCGTTTGTTCTGAGTATCCCACAGAACTTGTGCTGGAACGAGGCTGGGCGGAATCAATGCCACCGCTCAAAGCCACGGACGTTACAATCGGCGAAAGTCCGTTGGAGTAGGTGGACGACGATGATGACGGTAGAAGTTGTTGGTCGTCGTAATAGCCTCCATTGACATATCGAACCAGGACCTCTACCCAGCTGTCACGGTCTGCATCGCTCTCCGCACAAAGGACGTGTCGAGGGTTTGAAGAGTTTGATTGACCCTTCTTCACCTCAATGATCAAGAATGCGTGTCTGTATTCATTGTCTTCGTCAATGTTTTGGGAAGTGCCTGCGCGCTGTTGCCGCCCGATTTGCGCTCCTGTTATTGTAATCGAACCAAGGTGTGCACCACCTCTCTGGGAAGCCCGTTAGAGCTGCGAATACCGCTTTCAATAAAGGGCCATACCGATTCATAGTACTCCAGTACGGAACCCTGGAGAACAAAATACCTCCGCTTCCAACCCCCGAAATTTTTCCCCCGCTTGGTCAAATAACCCTCCTTGTATCCGGCCGATGCGACGGGTTGACGAGCGCGAACTATATCTGACGTGAAGAACGCAGCGATTTCGTTTCGGTCTTTGATCGGAAGGGAAAGAATGGCCTGAAGGTAGTTCTCCAGCGCGACCTTCAATATGGACAACGTGAGTTTAACGTAACTCCACACGGATACGTGTACTTGCCTTTCGTTGGTCCACCTTTGCAGGGGCATGATCTCGCCATAGCTTGCTGTCAGGCAAAGAAGGCATTTTCCTGGCAAGGTTCCGGTTCACAGACCTGGTCTTCTGGTCCAACGAGATGAAATCAGAATACGATTTCTCGATTTTCCAGGATTCCTTCCCAGATCCGGGGTCTACGATAATCACAAACGATAGAACCTCTTTGCCTCGGTCATTGGGGCGAATCGACGAATGCGAGACTTGCACCCTCGTCATCGGAAAGTCTGAAACTAGGAGAGGGAGTTGTCGGAAATGGGGCTGTACGGAGACGGGAGATTCGAGGGATGGCTTTTGCCTATGTCGTGGCTTGGGCTGAGAATTGCTGCTGGGGGAGATAGAAGATTGGAAGGACGTTGTGCTCGCGGTAGGGTCTGCCCTCGTACTCGTGCCACTCGCTGTGTATCCCGAATGAATACTCATTTGATCCGGCACGGTGGACTGCGAGTAAACGCTGGGGTCGACAGGAGGATGCGAAGTTGGGGGCATTGGGAAGTCTTCTACACTTCGGGAGGTAGGTTTGTCCTCTTCTAACTCTCCGTCCGACAGTGAATTCTCACTGCCAGTTCCACCATCATCGTTCGTGCTATCATCCATGTCTAAAAATTCCCCGTCGACACTATCGGTTTGGGTCTGATCGTCCCTCGTCTCCCACACAGAAACCTGTGATGGTGATTCGGACCTGACATCGGCAGATGTAGACGTAGGGGAAGAAATGAGGGGGTTCGAAGCGGGAGGCTCTCCAATTGTAGCGATGTAACGTTTCGCCTCCTCTGGCAGGGAGACCCTAGATTCCCGAGATTGGGGGGATGGCCGCAAAGGGTCTCCATTTTGCAGTGGTGAGTTTGCGGGGGGATTGGGTTGTAAGAGGTTCCCAGATGATGGAGGGGGTATATTGGGAGATGAGTCGGGAGGTGTGGAGGTGAAGGGTGGTGAGATAACGGTCGTGAACGATTGGGCTGACGTGAGTGCGGGAGAGAGGGCAGGAGCAGAACTAGAAGGTTGGGGCCCGTTATAGGGTTGAGTGTTAAGGTGTAGAGTTGGCGGGGCCGGGGAAGGTCCTAATGAATCAGCGCGGACGGCGACGTTTGGGCGAGCAGGGTCGTGAGGAGAAGGGGTCAGGTGGGTTCGTGGCACTTTAAAAAGGGATGGGTAAGTGATATTCGTCAAAGTCCCCGGATGGGAACGCATACCAGAGTCCTCGGATTGATGTCTGGTCATTGCCTGCCTTGGATGTTCTGGAGTTGTCTTAGGATGGTCCTCCGACCTCAAACCAGAATGGGACAAAGAGGGCTTGAGACTGTTTCCGGAATGGCTCCCCTTGCTTGACTTCTGTTTCTTGAGAATGTGGTCCGGATTTTCCCCAAGAGAAGTTAATCTGGCTTTGAAGGTGTCTCTCTCCGAACGAACTCGCTCTAGCTCCTTCAAGATCTGACTGTAACCTGACCGTTGCTTCTCGACGAGTTTCCAGAGCTGGGAGTTTTGAGACGATAACACGTTTCTCTCCGAGATAACCTGCTCGAGAGCGGCCATTGGGGGGTTCGGCGTTGAGGTGTACGAGGAGAGAACGCCAGCAAGAGTGAGGGCAGCACCGCCGCCTCCACCTGTTGACGCTGGTCCCACACCCGTAGATTTTTGGACGTCTGGACCGTTAGACATGACGAGGAAAAGAGCGTCGGGGACGACCCCAGGCCAAATGAAAAGGGAGAAGGCGAGAGATGGTTTGATGAAACACGGAGTCGTTTCAAAGTCCCGTACTGCATCCGCATCCGCACTCGCTCTCGTTCACATTCTCTCGTTTATTCTACTTTTATTTTTACATCCACATCTTGTGTACGAGGATTACGACGGAGGCGGTCTCGGCGTTCCTTGGACGTTGATCGTCTGGAATCCCACAGAACAAATAGAACACCCTCTGCGATGGCAACGAGCAAGGCGAAGGAAAGGGAAAACAATGCCCGCTATGTATTTAAGGGTGGCATTAGTTGGGAGAAGGGGTTGAGTGAAACAAGTGTATGCGCACCCATTCGTGTCGCCAGCCAGCCACCCCGGTGGCATACCAGGTCGCGGCCCCAGAGCCACCAATACTGAGGAGTGCATTGATTAACGTAACCACTGCTTTCCGGTCATTGATTTCCCGTCGTCTGTCCGCCAATGGGTCATTGGATTCCACCTTGTGAGGTGGAAATTTGCGCTCGGGCGACGTGGTTGACCCTGCGAGCAACGAAACCATCTCATACGAGCGGGGGTTGAGCGAACTTGTTGACAGTCCGGCCGTGCCCTCCACGGTCCTGGTCCATTTCGAGATTGAGTGGAGTAGGGAGTAGGGGATGATTGGAGTGGGTGTCGCCGCAGATTCCGAAGGCGTCGCGGCCGTTGAAGGTGACTCGGAGGGTGGCAACCACGGGATGGGGGCGGCAAGGTGGGGAGGGAGAATTCGCTTGAGCGGCTCGAGCCTATCAGCCAAATCTTGAGTGAACGAAATATTCACACCGACGTCGACACCGTCGATGTTGTCGCTGCCCTTGTCGTCAGCGACCATGGTTCCGACTTCCGCCGCAGCCTCTCGCGAGTCCAACATGAACAACCTGTTCTGCTCTATGACGCCCGATACGGCGAGACAGACCCTTGACGAGATCGCTGAAGACCTCGGGGGGGATATCCACGTCAGACAACGAATGGGACAAGCAAGTCCTTCCGTGTGGCCGGGACTCAATAATCTCTGGAAGACTGTTGACGCAGAAAACCCCTCCAGTAGAGACCTGATCGCAAGCCTCGCAAAGTTCACCCGTAACCTCGTCGCCGCTGTGCCAGAAAATCAGACGAAGGCCTTGTATGTCCCTCAATTCGTAGTACCCGGACTCTCAGTTAATTCTGTGTTTGAATAGCGAGAACGAGCCATTGATCAGGGATGCCCTGTTCGCATACACATCTTACTACACCACCCAAGATGAGTCGAGTATGTCCACATCATCGCCCCTCCTCGGCTCGTTGACACGTTCGTAGACTACAGGGCAACTCTACTGCTCATTCAATCCATATCGAATATGGTGACGGGCAATGAAGCCCTCCTCACCCTGTTCTGGGACATCTGGATGCACGTCACTGAAAATTCTTCAATACTCCTGTGCGTGAAAGAATCGAATCCGCGGCTGTGGCTCAGTTTGACCACCAATCAGGCGCCTGTTGGGTTCTCCGGACACGCG
>Ga0307509_10001252_pt1 | contig 43047 bp, 38 predicted proteins | sample 10_EM_MG_FD_202245 | JGI IMG/M metagenome (GOLD analysis project Ga0307509, IMG submission 202245) | Populus trichocarpa ectomycorrhiza microbial communities from riparian zone in the Pacific Northwest, United States - 10_EM | ecosystem: Host-associated > Plants > Roots > Unclassified | place...
TCGTGGTGTGTTTGTCTCGCGAAATTGCCTTTCCAGCACCCTTATGAAGCTCCAAGTTCAGGGGCAGGTCAGGATCGTGAGGTTGATTTGGTGTGTGTGTGGTGTTTTACTCCGCCTACACCTTCCCAAATAGGAAGGTGAAAAGCGGGGTAGGAGAATTGAGGGAAGGGAGCTTGCCCCCCCCTCAGCAGAGTACTGCCAGGTTTTATACACGCCTCACCGAGACTGCCAAGTGTCATGACAATCCCGAGCCACACTTTATCCGAGATGGGTAACACAGTGTAATCTTAGTTCAGAGTTACGGTGGGATCCGGGGCCGAATCTACAGGATCCAGCGATTTACAAGGTAAGATTCGGACTACCATATGGTAGTAGGTGGGATAAGGTGTCAGTCTCACCTCTCAAGCTTTAACAGGTCGCCGCTTGGCTCGAACCACCCACCGGTAGTGCCAGAGCGCACTAACGACCGACGCACTAGAATAGTTTCTCCTCTCTCGAGCTATAGCTACAAGCCCAATATATAATCGTCAATAGAAACCTAGAAAATGTCCCTTTCTCTCTCCGTCCCAATATCAAGCCCATGCAGTACTAGAGGGATGGAGCAAAGAACGAAGAAGCAAAGTACAGTATAAAAACAAGATGACCACAAGCCTACACTACCGGTATAACAAAAGCCGAATTTTCTCTATTTATTGCGGGGGGAAAGAAAAATAGGGAAATGAAGACAGAGCTAAGAAAAAAAATAACCGGAGTAGCGTAAAATTTAGTGCAACTTCTCACTACAAAGCTTTAAAGTAACGCGAAAAATAGCTTATTCAAGAAAATCTACCAATCATCAGACTCGTCCTTTTTCCCACCTCTCATAGCTTGCTGTCTATCTAGTAACTAACGAACCATATGTTAGTATTTATGCGACGGAAGATTATTGGGTAAACTTACGGCCTGTGCTAAGCCAGGTGCAAAGCTTGTTGTAGAGCTTCCAGCTCCACTACTACTACTAGTAGTACTACCCGCGACACTGCTTCTGTTCTCCACCGCCACAGGTTTTCTTCCAACAGTTGGCCTCTTTGCCGGAGGGGCTGGTGGTGCCGGCTTCTTGCCCGCTGCTGCTCTAGCTGCCCCATTTGCCGGCCGAGCAGGGGCAATAGGTGGGGGCGGTGGGGGAGGTGGGGGAGCAACCTCTTCTTCAAGGTACGCCGACGGCACCCAACCTTGTTCAGTAGAATTCTTCTTCTTAGTAAGCCACCACCCATTCTCCTCCTTGCGAATAATTATAACTACCTCATCTTTCGAAAGAGAAAGTTCGTTTTCAGTTTGACCCGCAAAGTCGTAGAGAGCCCGACAGGTAGGATCCGCAACGCGGGGAGGCGCAGCTGGAGGTGCAGGTGGCGCCGGTGGGGGGAGACGGGTCGCCGAACCAGTGGAAGAATTGCGGGAATGAGTGTTCAAAGCAGCAATGAGATTTTGAGGGACCGTCCGACCTTCTGGCACAGCCGGTTTTGGCGGGACGGGACGTGATGCATTGGCGTTTACGTTTGGAGTTGAAGTCATGCTGGGCCGGGGTGCCGGCTGTGGAATAGGTTGTGGGATAGGTTGTGGGACCGGCCTTTCAGCCATTACTGGATTCTTATTTCTTACTGGCCCGCCCCCCGGCCCGCCGGGCCTCAGAAGTTTGCCGGTAGTCACCGGTCTAGCAGCAACAGGTTTCCCCTTAGGAGTCGGTCTTGAACTACTATTAGGCGGTTCCCCGGGTCCCACATGAATAGTGGAGCTCTTGTAAAGATCGTCTCTCGGGATAGCAGGGTCTTTAACAACCTTAACAGCCGCCATCTTTCCAGGCTTTTTGGCGTATTCAATTACTGGTCCAATCCTTAAATCGAGCCCACCAGGCGTAGCCGCCCGAAGATGTGTTACGAACTCTGTTTTGAAGACGCAAGAGACGAGCGTATCCGGTTGTTGAGGAGAACCGACTCCAAGAGAAAACCAATCATCCCGGAGGTAGGACATGCTGACAAACCTGACGGACCCGAGCGGTATGGTTCTCTCAGAAGATATCGCGATTTGGCCGTTGACCATAGCTTGAACCACGATATATATTGCTTTATTAGTCTAAAGCATCAGACTGTCAGCATTTACTAATCATGAGAAGGGGCGCAATGCAGATAACTCACCATGACTAACATCCTAGGACTCGGCTTGCTGCTTCTCCCTAATTTAGACACCAAGATCTCAGACCTGCAGCTAAACAAAACTTTCTCCCCCTGCCCAATTCCTGCAGGTGCACGGATGGGCTCGAGTCGACTCCCGACATTCCCTACGCCCAGATAATCTCCCATAAACCTGCGGCTGCCCAATAGACTCATTCTCCTCCTTTCTTTCCTTCCCCCGAGTAACTTGTGCCCCTGGTCTCTGATCTTCAAAAACTCCTCCCCACCTCTCTTCTTTCTCCAAGCCCTCTGAATCCTGGTTGCGCACTCCGCTCGGTACCTCAAGTAATTCCTCCAAGCACGTTGGATTCTAATTGCCATGTTATGCCAATACCTATCTCTCATCGTCTCCAGTGCGAATAATGTCTCGGGTGTCTTAATAAATGCCTTCGAAACACCCATCTGATATTCCTCTTTCGGAATACTTGTATCTTTCAGAATCTGAAGGGTACCTGTACGTGCGTCTCCAGTCCAAGTATAGTCACCAGCATATGAAGTTTTAGGAGACAAAAGATAAAATCGTTCTATAAACTTTTCGAAGGTTTGGCGATATGCAAATCCTGCTCTCCGAATACGAACATTCTCCTGCAATCCTAGATACTTAATTTGATGTAATACTGCAGGCACGTCATACTCTGTGGGGCTCTTGTTCTGATTCGGCTTAATTGTTCGGATATAGCTAGGCTGAGCCTTCATTAAGGTAGTGACAAGATCATTTGCTGATGCCTTGATCTTGTCACTGGCTGTCGGAGGACGTCTCTTCGAATCTCTATCCACTTGGTTCGGAAACAGATTTCTCAAGAATGTATTTCCACTCTGTCCAACTAAATCCAGAAGATCCTTTAACAACTGATCCTTGTTCTTATCCGTCATCCCAGCAACCGTGTACATGACATCTCCAGCATAATGCTTGACAAGGAATTGCCCTTGGCGATTCTCAAAGTGTGGGTTCGAAGCCAATATATTGAGTCTTTGAACAAAAGTTCCATCAGCTGCCCCTGAATCAGCATGAGCCGTTGCGCAGGCATCGTTGAGGGCAGCAAAAACCCCAGGTGGTCTCTTCTCCTCAATCAAATCGCACACGATCTTATTGTCAAAATACTTAATCGGCGTCCATGTGATTTGCTCTCGTGCATATTCCTCTTGTTCGGTTCGGAGGGTGAGCTGAATGAAGATCTGTTGTAGTTTCTCGTTGACGTAATTAATACAAATTTGCTCGAAGGAATTATTCTCAAAAATCTCAAACCCGTATATATCGAGAATTCCTATTGTGTGTGCAATAGCTCCCCGAGTCTTCATGGAGATGTTTACACGATCAACGATCCACTCAAACAGATTTTGGTAGATTGCTTTCCCAAGGGCATCCCGAACAGCGGTAGCCTGGGTTGGGTTGAGAGGAACTTCGTACACTGATCCTCGCCGGCCACCGCGGGAAGTCTCAATCATCCTGGTCGTGAGAGCCTTATGCACAGCAGCGCCGTCAACTTCGAGTAAATATGCGACAAAATCAGTCACACTCGAATCGCTGATCGCCCCATTCCCCTGCTCGTCTTCAACAAATTGGATATTGCCCAGCCATAAAATCGCAGCTAACATCCGGAATATTTGATCCTGTTCCCCCTGAGACAACCCAATAACCCGCATGGCATTCAGAGTATCTTGGAACTCGGCTACATCATCAATCCCCGGGACATCAAGGCACTTTGATTTGGAAGTATAGAGGTATGTATCCGGTGTTTGAAGTCCAAATGTTTCTATTTTTTTCACCCCAATATTAGTAAGCTCTAATACATCTCCACAAACAGAAATTCGCCCTCACCCCTATAAGTTTGACTCGCGGCCTTCGTAAACTGATAGAAGATGTGGAAATTCCTCTCATCTCTGATTTGCTCAACAACCCTTGTCTTCTCAAGGAGATAATTCGTGATATTCGCACCGACAGGTTCCCCTTGGCTATTGAACTGAATTTCCAAGTACTTTCCGTGGCGGCTAGAATTATTGTTTCTTAACGTTTTCGCGCATCCAAATGACTCGAGAAGAGGGTTGGTAGCTAAAACCATATCTTTGATTTCTTGGATCGTTGTCGAGGATGTTGATGATGCCGCGGCGATATACTGCATTATTCGCTTGGCAGCTTCGGTCTTTCCAGCCCCCGATTCACCACTACCCAGATTGATTAGCACTTGTACAGGTTTCCTTCCCTAATTCAGTATCACTCGTTCTGTTGCTTTTTTCTTATCGCATGTGCCAAGCCCACCCCCTGCGGCCCTTTCGCGGAAAAAATCTCATCTCTAGAGCTTAACATACCTAATGATGATACACTGATTCTCCTTGTACCCATTCATATTATAATAGGAGCTCTCTGCGACAGCGAAAACATGTGGTGGAACCTCCAGTCGATTCTTCCCTCTATAGCTCGCTAAGACCTGGTCGGTGTAGATTCCGAGATCCCGGAACGGATTCACGGAGATAAGCACATGGCCAATGTATGTCTGGATACCCCTATTAGCACATCTCCCTAGTTCCAAGCCTGTGGAATACAAACATAAATCTCACGGTTTTCGAACCGCTTCCTCAGATTTTCATTGATAGCTTCGTTGGATATCTTGGATATTAGCGTGAGATCTGTTACGCCGACTTCCTTTTTCTTTGTTGTTTCGAATACGGCCTTCTTAACCTTGGGTTGGCCGCCGCTTGATGAAGAAGCATCCTTGCTCTTCGCCTTCCGGCCCGCGCGTTTAGTAGGTGCCTATTAAAGCCAGTCAATTAGCAAGTAGGCTCGAAAACCGTTGAATCGTCTGCTCACCATGAACTCGAGCTGAGGGGGAAGAGGGGCTCGGCCTCTCGCAGCTTAAAGCAGATTAACTCTAGACCAAAGGGAGCAAGAGATGAGTAGCCGCCGGGATAAAAGCCCTCAGTACACGGCGAAGTTGTGGGAATGAAGTCGAGTGGTGAAGCGGAAGGAGTGGGGAATCTCTGATGGTCTCTCGGGCTGCTGCTCCAGGGCGCCGGTCAAATACGTTGACCTGAAACGGCCCCTTAGTCAGCCAAGATTCTAGTAATCGGGCTTGGCGTTTTCCTCTGCGCCCTCACTGCTGACGACGACCGACCGAAGTAGGAGAGGCAACAGCCACGATACACGAGTCAATTCCATCATAATAATTATTATTATCATACCTACAATAAAGAAGCCCCACCTCAGTGACATCTTGTGACTGTTACAACCCCTTTGCACCCCCCAGGAAATTAAGGTAATATTTATATGCTCAGCAGGCAAATCATTCTAAGGTACTTTGGCTTGGCAATTTAATGCTTAAATAATGCTCGAGGTTGGGCTCGAGCCCTAGTTGGTCCGCTCCACCGTACCTTTAAAATATTAGGAATTACTTTCTATAGCGGTACAATAACGATAACTTACCATGCCATAACCGTAGTTGTAAGAAACAGTACCTGGCGTATTCCAAGCTCAGAATTCCTAATCCATCATAGGATTATAGTTGCGCATACCATAATAACACTTTGTATCCCCAAAGTCCACTGGCAATATTAGATACTACTACTCGTATAAGTTCGAATAAGCTTCTTAGTAAAATATCGCTTTAGAAGACAACAAGCTATGCGCTATGGCTAGTATCTCCTCTAGTAGCCATTAGACTCAGAATTACAAGACGACGGTTTCAGGGAGGAACTTTATTGCTTCCAATCTAGAAACCCTTTCAGTTCATCTATCCCTTATTCTTTGTACAGCAGACTCCGGGCTTCTATTAGCATGGAGTGGAGACCCTAGCACTAGAGCATCGCACACCACCAGACATCCCTGACTTTTATCCAAATTACTTCCCGCCCATGGAATGATACCATATACCGCGGGCCTCCTTGAACCAATCCCCACAGAGAGATGTATGGTAGAGCCGGGACTCTACGGAAATAAATAACTACCCTCGATAGAACCTACAGCGATGGTAACCTAATTCTCCCTTTGGAAAAACCCCTGCATAGTGCTTGCGGTATCAACCACTTATAGTATACAGGGGCATGAACAATTACCAAGATACCACAGTGCTCATGAACACCACTCTAACCAACCCAATCACCTCCAAACCATACCACAGAAACAGCCAAACCCCAGATCGCAAACTTAAGCCCAGAAGTGGGTTAAAATCTTCGCCAGCGAGATCGATCAGCCCCAGCGATCTCAAAACCCATACCCCACTGCCCGAGATATATAATCCACCCTAACCTCAAACTTAGGTATGTATAGTACGATACAGCACTAGGTACAGCCATAAATCGATCATACCATATCCCTAGTTCCAAGCTCCATTGCTGTCACGCATACATACCGACAGGAACCATGCCAGGGAGTCCAACCCTCCCAAAATCCAATGTTTATGCCACTGTACTCCTCACGAACATATCCCCTCATTTCGCAAACCAAAGACATGAATCGCTACTCATACCAGTAGACCCTGATCTGCCCGCTTAGCCAAAGCTCCACCATGGGCCAGAGTTTACAATAGCAAGTTATCCTACGGCGAAAACTCACTTTGATGCTCACAAGAACCAGCCTACTACCTACGGCGATAATAGTACCGAACTCCCCCACATTCCTCAAATATCGCTTACCGGGAATGGCGGTAACCCGATTCCAGAAGTGTGGCGCTGCAGTAAGTGACATAACTCTTCCCCGACCATGTACCTTCAGTCTTCCGACAAGTCCGGGCTATGAGTGGCCGCACTCTATCAAAACCAGGATGTCAACCGAAAAGAGCCTAGTGGGCTCCCCACAATATTCCTGATTTACGATAACCCCATTCATTCAGGACATCCCCCCGGGCTTTAAATCCAAGGGTCACAAGCATACAGTTGCTAAAGTGGGGAGTGCAAGACATGCTCCATCCCAGCGGGCAAGACTCCCGCTTGGCCAAAGAGATATCCTGCTCATGAACGGGACATCCTCTTGGCCAACCAAAACCCTCCACAGGTGGATAAAACACGTACATGCCTCCAGAAAACAAACACAAAAGAACATGCCATAAAGCCATATGAGCATAAAACAACCCCAAAACACTAACCCCCCGCTTACAGCACTCCCAAGAAATAGAAATAAATAAAAAACCCCATTCCCGAGTAACCGCAAAACCCACGCCAAGAGGCATAGGGCCTCAAAGGGATAGACCTCAAATACCCATATGCTTAACAGTAGAAGGTATGATAGCAAGCAAATAAAAAGAAAAACCCGTATGGCTAGAACCAGTACCCTACGTTACAAACTATCAACATTAAGCATTCCTAAACGAAGCGATCTTAAAGCAAAAAATCTCAATCAGTCGTAAATGATCTTGCATTCCCTCCAGGCACACTTATCGTGCCCCAAATGGCTTGCGCCCTCCCTGCTTTGCCAATCAAACGGCCGAACCACACCCCTAAACACTAGACGCATCTGTTTCCCCCCAACATGCTGTGATTCCTGCTCTTGTGTTCTCAAGATCCTCCAAACAGCTCCTGCCCAACGGTTGCTGTGGTGATGTGAGACCGACCACTGTTCCGGGGAAGTGTCTTGGTATAAGACAGGGATAGCTAACAAGCAAAATAATCCCTTTCTTGTATGAAAACATCTCCCTTAGCACTCTATTTGTACCATAAGAATTCGAACAGCAGACAAATGAGCTGGGGCGTCGGAAATTCACTTCCTCGGTCATGCGACAGCGAAACACCACAAACTCGGACCTTAGTTGAGATAAAATGAGGGGAGTCCACACAGCCACTTAATAGCACATTCATCTCGCATTCACGCTCTTACAGTAGGTTTTGACAGTCCAAGCTCTAGCGACGGCACCGCAAACCTTTGCGCCCGGTCCCGCTGTGCTTCGCTAGTGGACTTTCGGAATGGTGGTTGGGTCTACGCACTACCACCCCACTTGAGATAATACGCACGGCGGTACTTAACGTCTGTAATAAACAAAACCCTAAGCCTATAATAGCAGTGATCCAATCACAACCGCTCACTCGTGAACAATGTCTCACCCCACCTCACCTATCATACTTCAAACCGCATCATATGTCAACAAGACCCATTCACAAATCCCACCAGGTAAACAACCGCACTTTCATACCCGGCACCCCTGCGAGTGTCCCGAGCCTACCGCCCCCACCCTGTACTACACGCCCAAGCGCCCCGACACATGCCCCCCCCCAATCATCTAGCCCTCCTAAAAAATCGCCTGATATTGCCCCGCCCTGTTGTTTATCCTGCTGTGATTCTATCTGCAGAGGAGATACATTCCTTTTTGCAACGAGCCGAAGATCATACAAAGCCATTCGGGGTAGTCTAGGATAACTATACTCCATGGCTAAAACTAACTTGGTTAGGACACATCGCGCAACATCAAAGAGTATGATACCTAAACCTAAGACACACCAATCACCACTTTTAGTAGTGATACACTTATATTACTCTCCCTCTCCAATCGTAGAAGTAATTATTCCTACTATAGCACTAATGGCAGCACTGCGGGACCCCGCACATCCCTATCCACAACCCCCCTGTCCTCTCTCCACCAGTAAGAGGCCCCCAAAATAGATTATAAATCTGGGGGGTCTATCCATAAGTATTCTTAGAAGGAGCTCTCAAACGCGCTCTAATAGAGGGGTAATTCCAGGAACACAAGCCCGCGGGCTACCGCTTTGGCGGTAAATTAGCCTATGCCAATACAGAATCCGAAAAAAGAGCTGTTGCAGGCGGACAGACACCTTCTTGGCAGGAAACGTTAACCTAAACCTCTAGCCTATCGGGAGCCCCTAAAGGCACCACCGTAGATAGCGATTGTATCGCCACAACCAACTCCGGGACCCGGAAATTCACAATTGAAGGAACATACCGTACATCCTAGGCAATACCGGTATATCACAAGAACCCATTTCAGAAGAAAGAAAGAAAGAAACTCCACGCAAGATAACCTAACCATCTAGAGAAACGCTTCAAGCTAGCTCACCTGTCAATGCTCACGGACCACAAAATCTCAGGTATAACGAACTCGCCTGGACCGGCCATGCAGCGAAGCCAGGCCCCCCAATTAAAGGAGAGCTTGCGAACAAGGCCAGATAACATAAGCAAGCCTCTTTTGACGTCCTCTTGGGCCATTCAAAGCTCTGAGAGTTGCTGCACGACCAATACAGGCGAGTTCGTTATATGATACCTGATATTTTACGGGCATATAGAATACCCCCAGGCTGTTATCTACAGTGGCTGCAAGCGCGCTGAGCTGCGCCTACCATCCACTTAATCCCCCACTGAACCCCACCAAAAATTCCAACACTCTCCTGCCAACTATGCATGCTACCCTCCCCCCGCTTTAACGGTCCTGTCTCAACTTACCCCTCCACCCCTGCTCCTCCTCGGGGATCATACCACGCATTCTACAATTCTACACCCCCCCCCGTTCCCTCGCACTAGCGGACATTACCCCGGATCTATAGTACTCGAGTACAGCACACTGACGAACATATACTAATCAACCAAACCACCCGAACGCCAGGGCTCGAGCATGAATACCGGTACATTCCATGGGATCCCTGATTACCAGCGCACCTGCTCATGTCTCCCGATCGGAGTCGCGTTTTTTTTGTAGCGAGGCACAAAAAAGACGACGCCCATCCAACAATCCCATACCATACCTTACCATAGTAGCCAGATAAAGCTATCCTAAGTGCTTGTACAGGGCAGCCAATCGAAAGACTAGGCACAAAGCCCCCAACCCACCCCATCATATATCAAACAGCGAAAGGCAATCCCGCAGCCCCCAACCCGAATCCAACCTTTACGAAAAAAAAACATTATTTCTCCTTGCTTGTATGATATAGAACGAATATCATAAGTAGTAGCATTATTGTACTGCATCGTCAATGATCCCGACTTCTTGACACGATACCTACTGTACGAGTACTTTATCCCGCGAAGCCCAGTGAATTTATTTATACACGCACACCACAAAAGTACACCACGGCGCTCCCGCACAAGAACCAGGCCGGTCAGATATGTTATATCGCCCCCGCAGCCCCTCCCCTCCCCTCCCCTCCCCTCCCCCTCGCTCGGTAATTCCCGGGAATGGTATTCTCCGTGTCCCGAAAAATGCCACGAGCACATCATCCGCGTGTGTCACACCGGTACCGGCAATCCAATGCCACCACGCACAACTTCGAGTATCGGTACTACCGTACATTGCACTGCTCCGCATAACCGAAATCTGCCCTTATTATGATATTATTATTATATTATAACCCCCAAAAACCCTCCCAAACCGGGAATGGGCTCTACTTGAAAAAGGTATAATACGGTTTCCTCCGGTTTACAATTATTCGAGCCCTAACTTACTTGTACAGTGTGCTGTTTTTTTTTTCCGTTTTTTTCCACCCACGTTTCTTGTTAATATATAAATAAGTTATGGCCGTGGAGAGAGAGAGAGAGAGAGAGAGAGAGAGAGAGAGAATGTCGCTGTCAGGGTCGGAGTTGGGGTCGATGTTGCGCATATTTAAGTTATCGAATAATATCTATGTATCATAGCCTGCTTCAACAAACAATGATTCCGGTCATTGATTTCAAACACATTAGTAAAAAATGAAAATAAGATAAAAAGTTCTCCCGGATGGAAAGCGACCGTCACTTCTTAATTGTTGCCTCTAGGCTCAAGGGAAGTTTCTCCGCTCTAGATCACCGGTTCGGTGTTTCCCACAACCTACTGCTTGTACTTGTATCATACCGTCAGAACTCGAATAATTGAACCTCGCGCTAAGGCGTCCGAAATTCCCTCTCTTGGATAGGGGTACAAGTACGAGCGCACAGCGGACACTGACCCCCCTCAGCCCGAGCTCAAGACAGGGAAAAAAAGAAAGAAAAAAGAGCTGGCCTGACCGGCAAGGGCAACAACCCCAACGCCGTAGCTTGAGGTTCAATTATTCGAGTTCCTATAGTACGGTGCAGTTTTTGCTGCTACTACTACTCGAGTACCGGCACCGGTATTTACCTTGAGGTAAACCAAAAGTGACGGCCGCCAGAACCGGCAAAGGAACCTCTTTAAGGGCCCCTTCCAGACTGCTGAGAATTCAGTATGCCCAGGGTTCCCAAGAACTTGGAGTCGGGGGCAAGCTTCAGTTGACCCCCAGCATAAACTCTAGTATGATATATTCTATCATGTTATAATACATGAGCTTCACCATGCAACACCAATTTTATTGTATGACTTCCAGTAGACATTTAGACCGCCCCCTAAACTTCCGCAGATTATATCCCTACAACAGACTGCCATTGAAGAAATTGTGCCCCTATATTATTGAAGAATTAGCCCCCCCAATTTTGCACAGACGAAAACACCGCACTGTACCTGCCGTGATTTTGGTGACTGGAATTTAGAAATTTAGGGATTTACGTTTACAAAAATGCCATCCGTGGCAACTACCAGCCAGCACTTTTGTCCATCAAGGAAAACACACAATAGCCTAGCGGCAAACACGATCACCCGCGAAGCTCAACAGCTCCCTTTTTTCGCTAAAATAGACACCCTCATTATGCATTACCAACTAACTATAAATCCCCTAAGATGAACTAGATAGATACAACAAATGCCTGATGTATGATATGTTTGGTATCCCCCAAAATCCCAGCCTTTCGCCTATCTTTCCTTGCCTCTCTCCTTCCCTACTTCCCAACCTCCGAAGAAACAAGGGCAAATTATCCCTCATGCGAAACACAGGAAAATAGCGGAACAAAAAACAATCATACTTCTCTTTTTGGTAAAGGAATGAGGTTCTGTGACCTTGGGTGATGCTAAACATTTTCGGAGGAAAACAGAAAATAAAATAAAAAGATAAGGAAAGTTAAAAAGAGTACCTCGATGCATGTATATCTGGCGCGATGACAAAAGAAATAAAGTTGCGAAAATGGGAGAAAAGTGCTGCCAATTCTAAAGGAAAGCGTATTTTTAGTTTGTCCAGCTCCTGAGTCCAAGGAACGTATGCCATGGTGCCACAAAGGAAATAATCAGGTATAGATATAGAAACGGTGGGAGGATAGAAGAGAAAACTCCAAAGCAAACTGAAAACCTCAAAGGCAGTATGCGTAGATCAACCAACGAGAAAGCAAGTGAAAAGTTATGAAAGCAAAAGAAATAGTATCCTCAAGACTAGACAAAACCAAGACTAAGGCTAAGGCTAAGCAAGAAGGGACAAAGGGAGTGAGAAGGAAGGATCCAGATGTGAGTTAGAGCCTCTGGAAACTCACGCCCTGCCTCACATAATTACACAGTCCTTATCCTCACCGTCTCGGCTCTTTTCGAGAACACCTCTATTCCCAGTCCTCTCCTTCTTCTTGTCCTTCTTCGCGGGTGAGCCGCCTGACGCGGCTTCCTGGATGACCTTTAATCGGGCGACTGCACGCTCGTCGCCGTGGCCCGCAGCCTTGACATACCAGACGTTAGCCTCCAATGGGTCTCTCCGACATCCAATGCCCATCTCGGTGAAATATCCGACAGCGTACTCCGCCTTCGGAAGACCTGTGAGGAAAATCATTAGCCTACCATCAAAACCGGCCCTCAAAGATAACGTACCATATTCACAAGCTTTTAGAGCCCATTGGTAAGCCTCGTCCTCATTCTTTTCCAACACTGGCTCAGCGCCGACAAGGTACCAAGCACAGAGAGCCATCATAGCCATGGCATGCCCTCTCTGTGCAGCGCCAGTGTAAAAATGAACACTCAATGCTGCATCGCGCGGGCAATTCAGTTTGCCATGCTCGTACGCATCGCCCATGCGATAGTAGGCATCTGAGTGTCCCAATTCTGCTGCTTGGGTGAAAAGTTGCGCGGCGTAACTCTCATCTTGGAAGACATCATCGCCATATCCGGTTTCATGCATACATCCCAGCTCATACGGTGCATTCGGGTACTGAGCATCCGCTACATCAGTCGCGCGCTTCAACCATTTGACACCCTCTTTATAGCGGCTTTGCAGACCAAGATCCGATCGCAAACAGGCCATCCCTAACCGTGTCATGGCACCAGGGTGATTCTTGCTCGCCGATTGACGATAAAACTGAACAGCTTTTAAGGGATCCTTCCGACAACCCCAACCAAATTCATAGCACAAAGCCGCCCTGTACCCAGCCTCTGCATGGCCGTGTTTAGAGGCTGCCACAAATAACGGGAAAGCCTTGTCATTTTCTTCCTTGCCTTTGCTGAAAAGTCCAGAGGCGTAAGCGTCAGCGAGGTAATATTGAGCTTGCGGCAGTTTTCCTGCCAAACGTTCCAAAATCTGACGAGCTTCGCGGAGAGTCTCATTCTTGGAAGCACTAGAGCTTGCTTCATATGGATTATTCAAGTCGCTCTTACTCCCAGACACCCTTGGAGATGGCGTCCCTGACTCACTCCCACCACCAACACCCTGAGCTGCCTGTACCATAAATACAGCCAACTCGTATTGCAGGTAGGGATCTTGTGACTTCTTAGCATTCGCTCGGTACATCTCCAAGGTCTGCTTGTTCGTGAGAAGTGAGGCATTCGCGCCAACCTTGTCCCTCAGATGAGAATTGTCGAACGGAGCAATGGGAGGTGGGGCTTGCATGTGTACAGGCTGTGTCAAATCGGTATAGGACGACCTCCGACTGTCATACGAATGAGTACTAACAGCTCGCTGGTGTGGCGATCCAGGAGACCTTCCACGGCCGTCAGCAGACAAAGACGAGTACATGGAAGAAGGCCTAGAAGGGTTTCTTCGATAGTTAGGTCCTGGGGCGGCCAAATGTCTCCCGCTGGGCAGTTGACCGTCGGAGGATGGTGGTGATGAATTCCTCCCGGGATACGGACCCGTTCCACTAGCACTGAGCGCCCCGCTTCCGTTATTTTCTCGGTAAGAACCGTTCTCGGAAAATTGGTTGTGATGGTACTGGAGTTGTGGATACATTCTGGCCTCTTCGCCTAAAGAGGCCTGGCTGGCGGGAGATTCGCGCCCTGGACCCTCATCCCCATAATTAGACGAGCTCTTCGACGAACGGCGGCTTTCCCCGGAGGATAATATCGCCATCTGGGGCTGAGGTATTGAGCCAGCTTGGTGTGTAATGTGGTGTGTGAAGGTAGGAGAGGAAAGAGGGGCCTGTACAGGCGGGTCTTCTTCTCTTCTGGCGTCGAGAATGAGGTCGGGTGATGGGGTTTGAAGGTCGCGAGACTCTAAGGATTGCACGGATTGCACACGTCCATGGAAGGTTGGCAATCGTTGTTGGTACTGCTGAGCGGTCCCTTGCATGGGCCAGTCGTGCTGAGCATGCTCAGGCGAGGGGTAGGGATTCTGTTGTGTAGTGCCATGTTCATTGATGCCCCCGAGACTTTGCTGTCTTTGATGGACAGGGGAGGATGGCGGAAGACTCTTACGGCGTACCTGCTGCATAGAATTTCGTGGAGAAGATACCGGGGACGTTGGCGTTCGTGGCCCGTAGTTATCCCTGTCTGGTGACGCGGCGATTGTTCCGCCGGAAGAATCATGGGAAGAGGTATTTAACGGATATACCGGGGCAACCGCTCCAGTAGTCATTGTGATTCTTGTTGGTATGATACTGTTTTGTTTGTCCCCCCGCAAAAGGTTATGCCGCAAAACTATTTATATCCCTAGACCTTTGGGGCAATTGAGTGGTCCTAGGGCTCTAGGTTTGCTGCTGCTCAACTATGATATCAGGACTCGTCCCAGGGCTTTCTCGAAAAAAGGGTGAAAAATGAAAGAAATTGATCTGTGTACCTATTCTCCTAATTCCTCTCAAGGTCTAGAACTCCAAGCCTAAACGTCCAGTACTTCTGTGGTTCAACCGTTTTAGGGGTTGGGTTCGAAACCACAGAATCACCAAAACACAAAAAGCTTGGATAACCAATTATATCGAGAAAAATACAACCTCAAAGCGGGACGTATGCCGGTAGAAACAGTCGCTCGGGTGCTTACTTCCGCCTAAACGTAAGGTCTCGACCGCGGGAGGTACTATAAATCTAACAACTCAAGGAACTAGTCAGCTCTTAATCCACAAGACAATAATTTGTCTTTCCCTTACACCTACAGACGGCGATTGCTGCGAGGGAGGTAGATGGGAAGAACGGTTCTAGAAGAGTAGCTTACCCCAGAATTTCCACAGAACTTCTTGCTGACACGCGGGAAAGGGACGGTATTATGAACTGCTGGAGGGCGAGAGAAAGTGTTGGTTTCTTTAGAACGGGAGCTCTAAGCTTCGACCTCTTGAGCTCCGATCAGTAGGCGCAACGACCGGTACAAATTGTGCAGGTTTAAGAAGCACAAGAGGCAGTGGTGTCCAGGTTCAATCGCAATGGGGGGTTGTAGTGTATAGTACTATGCTGTAATAGCCTACGGTAGAAGCCAGAGAGAATGAACTTGAGGCTGAAATGGGTCAAGGATTATTATTTTTGATTTTTTTTCCCTCCCTTCAGGTTCTTGAACCCCCTTCCGCTCCGTATATGCAAGCCTCCTGTGTTGCGGCACAGGTATTTTTTTTCTCAGGTCCTACAATAAATAGGGAACCTTTCTCCAATCACTAATTAAGATCCTTGGCTCGTTACTCCCTGGGACCGGGCGAACCCTTCTCCCTTCCGAAAATCAGAAAAGCAAGGATGCCACTCCACACGAAAGCCCAGAAGAAGGAGAGAATGTCTTCTCACCCTTCGGACACCAGGAGATTCCGTACGAGTCGGAGGTGGGGTAGACAGATTTCGCAGATTCAACCGAGGGTGCTCCAAACACCCCAGCCTACTTGACGAACAGGCAAAAGCGAAGTGGAGGTGGCTGGGGCAGAAGTACACCTCCCAGAATGGTGCTGCTCAAGGAGTCGGGATGAACGAGTGTAGGTATTTTTCTTTCTCAGTTCCGTTTACCGTCTGCACACCACCGTGTCGGAGCAAGCGAGTGACTATGAGAGAAGAGAACGAGTGTGTTCAAGGGACGTGGAGTGCAGAGAGGTGAGAGGAAGTTCAAGGGAAAGAGCTCACGGAGTAGGCCAACGATGCTCAAGATGGTACCGGCACTTTACAAGCGCTGATGGGGGAGCGAGAAACAGAAGATGAGAGAATAGAATACAAATGCGGTAAAGTCAAGACAACCCATTCCCTCCTTTTGCTAGGATAAGCGGGTGGGCTTGGGACAAAAAAGAGCAAGAGAAATCCAAGGCCAGAAAGCCATGGCAGAAGGGCGTGGGTTTGGCTAAGCCTGGCTGGGCGGGTGGGCTGCACAGGGTATAGTATAGTACGCTCGATCTTTCAATGTCAAGTCATTTTGGAGAGTTGAGAAATTGAGATGCACGAGTGCCTTACAGTACTCGTACAATATGTATCGTACCGGTATCCCTCTTTACACTGGGTGTTTCAGGAAAGGATGACTCTAGGAAAAAGACGGATGGAGCACTGTGCTCTACGCACTCTGTATGTATGTGTGGTGTCTTCAAAAACTAGAGCCAGCGAAGTTTATTATCATACATATTGAGACCAGGGCAGCTACAATCGCTTTGGGAAGGGCGGGAATACCGGTATCGGTACCATAACACGGGAGAAATGGCTTCGAAAGGTACTGCGCATACAGATTGATGATACAGTATTGTGCGGTATGCGGAGAGAAGGCGGAGGGGATCCGGGTAAGGAACTAGTTGCGGTCCAAAAAGATAGAATTGTGATGACGAAAAGCCAAATAAATATTGCTATGGGTTACCGGTAGGAGTGCTGGTACAATACCGGTATGGTGCTGCCCTAATAAAAACAAGCGATGCCTCATCGCTGTACTCGAGTAGAAAGGGTGAGGAGACGCCTAGTGTTACCCGTAGAGCATTGCTGCGGTTACCGTTACTGGTACTGTACTCGAGAGTACAATACTGGTAAGTGTGGTGATGATCAGTGACGTGCACTGGGGGTAAGATCACAGCGGCAGTGTACTCGAGATACTGGCACAGCACGGTGTAGTCGCTCCTCCGAGTCTGCTTGTGACTCTGCAAATGCCAGACTGATACCCCAAATTCCAACTCATCACCGGTAACTCGTACTTTAAGTGTCGTTTCGAAGACCCTGGATTGCGTGTCACGGTATGGGCATTGGGCAGTAAAATGAGGGGTGGCCTCATAAGTTAGGTACGAGGCTGGAGGTTTTGGTGCAAAATAGGGTAGGGCCTGCATGCAGTAAAGCTTTCGTGCACCAGCACAGTACTCGAGTAACCGCCGGGCAACTCAGGCAGGGGGTGAGCCAATGAATAGCAACAAATGTGACATACCGGTGCGGTACCCGAGTAGGGTGCGGTGGGTATGGATGGTATGGGAATATGCGAATCCACGGGAAGGGTTCAAGAGGGATGGTGGCTTGTTCAAAGCGGAAGGGCTGTCGCCAAAGAAGGGGTGTAAAAAAGGGCGAAAGAGAGGGGGAAAGTATCTTACGAGGAGGTGTCTCTCTATTTCTCTTAGTCGGATCTTGGGTTCTCACTCACACACCCGACGCGCGTTTTTTCTTTTTTTGAGTCCTTGCTTCTGGCTGAGAGAACACGTTTTCCGCCGTGAAACCAGCATTTCCCCTCGATATTCCCTCGGATTCTCCCCTCAAAAGTGGCTGCTAGCAGAGCTAAACAAAGAACAGCGAGGTTGGGGACATCACCAGCAGAATCATAACTGACGATCGGCAGCCTTCGCGAATCAATCCAGGCAGGGATCTGTTCGAGCCCCCCTTCCCAACCTTAATGTGTGCTGAACGGGGAAAACCTATTCTATCAGCCAATCCCGGACCCTCCCTGTGAAATACTGTACCACCAATGTTTTTTATGCCGCCGACGGTGGAAAGAAAAAAAAAACCGGAAAACGTGGTAAGGAATTCTGGAGTTTTTGATTGGTGAGTTTAGCGGCTCGAGCCACTCGATTTCCGTGTTTCTAACCCCCGTTCCCCGACTTTTCCTGCTGGAGGCGGTGCCACCAAAACACATCATTTCACCCTCAGCCAAGAAAATAATGCTGCAACTGCCAAGCCGGAGAACACATCCATGAAGAATCCGAATATTTCTTTAGACAACCAGATCCAGGCGTATTTATTCAATTACCGGTGTTGAAAGTCTTAGAGACATGCCGTAGGATCTCATACAATCTGCTATTCGCAATTCAAGTAACCTGTCAAAATAAACCTATCGTGGATCAATGCCCCAATCCCCGCTGATAATGTGAGAGCGGATTACACTAGATTTTACGGGATTGGGCAGAGAGAATGCGCCGATCTCTTAGCGCCAAACGAGGTGAGCGCAGTCTCAACACAGCTTGGTAGGATACCTGTCCAGCCATTTTTCTAGGGGGATTCTGAAAAACTTTTATGCAAAATATCCCATCTATATATTTATCCCCTAATATTAGGTAGTGTCTCTGGTTCGCCTGCCCTGATTTTCCATTTAAAAATTTTAGTTTCAATGATTTGGGAGGTTTTTTGAAAGTATGAATGTCCTTATCACTTATTGCTGGCCAACTGCTTGTGCCCGTGCTTGGCGTTTCCTTGGCTTAAACTATACCAAGACTTCAGGATACTTTTGGAAGGGGCAAATGCCGGTATTGGAGTGCGGTAGAAAGGCTGAAACCTTGATGGCAGTCGAGCGCAGTGCCGTATTCAATGGAGCGCTCGGGATTGGCTTGTACAGAACAATTTTTTTCGTGCTGGACGCGTGATCGCTGAAAATCCTTGGTGCCAGCCAAATTCGCCCTGGAGACGATGCACCAAGGCATAATCAGCCGTGGTCTGTAACTTACTCGAGTATCTCCCCTGTGACACTAAATTGTTCTACTCTACTAGTACATACTCTTTGCATTTACGTCTCATCAGGTCTCCTGAGATGGAACATTGTGCTCGAGTGCGGTGCCGGCACCTGAACCTGAGAACCCTGAATTCAGGTCGCAATATAGTGGTGAACCATGCCTAGTCAGGAAGTCTCTTGGCCAGCTATTCATCACAAACTCCCCTTGGTATCGTACACTCAGGTACATACGGTACTACAAGTACTGTGCTCGAGGTTTCTATAGCTCTGGCTAGAAAGCAAAAAAGAAACCACTCTATAAATACTAACACCAATTAGGAGGATTTTCAGAGGGTATCATATTTTAAAAAATTCTATTCGCAGCTGTTGTTGTCGTAAGCTTAGTCCCCCGATGTGTAGTGCCATGAGGATGGGCTTTCAGCCGCCGGCGGCATACAAGTATCGTACAAACATCAGAGGAACACCCTCCCACATCGAATCCCGAAGGAGTCAGCAAAAAATGGTTAAGACTAGCAACCATTAAGCTACCTTCCCGCATCAGGCATCAGGTTGTTCCAAATGGCCAAAAGGATTCTATCGTGTAACAAGTTTGCTCAGCACAGGCAACCCAGTCCACTGCTCGAGTACTTGTTTGCGACTACTCTTTTGCCCTTCAAGGATCGGTGGTAATATGACGTGTATCAAAACAGAAAAGGAAGGAGGGAGAGGGCAATATCGCATTTCTGTGCAGATGACATATCGGAATGATAGTTAAACAAGGGGATTGCTGCAATAATACGGCTCATCGAGAAAACGTGGCTCGGAGGTCTACGTATGGGGGCATAGAAGACCCTATTGGGTACTCGGTCTGATGGACCTTTGCTATTGCGTTTTCCCGAGAATACGAAGGTGGACTGACGATATTCTGACGCCTTGCTTAGGTTATCATTGCCGAGGAGCGATTATGCCAATCAATCCAAATAATCCCTCCGAGCGCGTGGTAGGACAGTGAACTCCTACAAGATGGCTAACTTCCCGCCCTATCATTCCGAGCCACAGTTCAGTAGGCGGAGGGATTTTACTCAAAGGGTTAAATGGCCCAAAAAGCTCGCTAACCTTAGACTAGTTATCCGGATGTTCTAAGCCTCGGAAACCACGCTGATCGTGTTGTCAGGACCACCGGAAGGAGCTAAAATTCAATTCCTAGTCTCCGGTCCGAGAGGGGGATATGCTATTCTAGTACGATGCCTTGCCGGTATACTCTAGGAGTGCACCGTTCTATTTACTCTCGAGAGTTTTTAAGTTGCCAGAGATGCAACTCGGTTACTAGCCGATGTCTATCTCACCAACCAGCGGCCTCTAACGGAAGAGCCTCAATCGGGCTCGGGTTAATCTTGTCTCAAAGCACAACCAACGGGATATTCCTACCGGCCAACGGCATTACGGCAATAATGTCTCTACCCATGATGTGGTGACGTTTGTGAACACAGCTGCTACTGCATACTCACCAGATTCAGCTATGTTCACAAATGCCAACCCACTGCGGGGCCCCAATTGATCGTCTCAACTGCAAGGTCAATTGCACAATTGCTGATGGCATGCGAGGGTGCATCATTTCCAGCCAAACATAGGAGAGAAACTCTCGACACATTGGCTTCAGCGCCTAGAGTCCACCGGGAAACCCTCAGCCCCTCCGCATTAGTCTCACCATAGTTTCTACTACTTGGAGAAATGATTGCCCCAGGCCTCAGGTATCTGGAGCTTGATATGAGTCTCAACTGCCAACTCACTGGTACTGAAGAATGACCAAACACGTTTCTTCGGTTTATGATACGACGCCGATATATTTAATGCCCCCCACGGCGGAGGCAGGGGACGACATCCTACACCAACACCAGGTCCCCAGGATACCTGCATATGGTTAAAGTGCAGATTTCTATATGGCGCACAGCACCGTAGCATAGGTGTTCAGCTTCCTCTGGACTGGGGCACAAGCCTCTTATCTCTGAGAGCACATACAAGTCCCCTTTCAGCCTTGCTCAACCCAGGACGCCTTGAGGAACTCCTGTTACATATAACTTATGCAGTGTACTCTAAGGAAGTCTGCAGCAAGATCGGACAGTCCGTATCGGAGCCAGAGTATCGTATAGCGTGTTTCCCGATCGCCCCGCATTTACAATTAATTTTGGAATCGGAAAGCATAACCCTTCTACGGTTCGCTGTTGGATCTCTAAGGCGGGTAGCACGAATTAACGATCCCGAGTGACACTATGTGACCCTGGCTCCGCCACGAGCTAGTGGCCCAAGGAAACTGGATGGAGCGGGCAGCAAAGTAATCGGAGATAAATTTAGGGCCCTTTTCGGCACGGGGCTTACACGCAATATTTTTGCGGCGAAAAACTTTTTTATTGAGGCTGTGTTCAGCATGTGCACAAACACCGGTAGGATACATGTCATTCTCAACTTTTTGTCGCAAGATATTTTCATTGGATAATGCCAAACAGGAGCTAATTGGAAAATCCTGCCCAAAGAGGGGGAGGAAGAAAAAAAAGTTCAAAGCACAATTCTAACAAGTGGGCTTGATACCGGTATTACGCCATCCTTTCCCACCCGCTTACCGTCCGAGGGGCGTATTTTTCGGTAGAACGATAGATTACAATTCACACCTGGCCCAAGCGCTCTGGAGAAACTCAACGCAGGAAGTTGGCTGGTGACTGGGTGTGACCGGGATGATTAGTGTTGGGAAGTGTGTTTGCAATATTATTTTCACGGGCCGGAGGTATTCGGTAATTGACGATACTTGCCGGTCGTCATCTGTCAGAGACAGGTTTGGGTTTGTTGGGGGGATTCGGGACTCGTGAGTTTGCTCTCCATCCCCTCGAATTGACTGGGGGTTTTTTTCCTCCGCCCCCACCATTATTACCCCTTTGGGGATGAAGGGCTGGGAAGGTGTCTGATGGAGTAATTCGTATCATAGGAACTTCGCTCATGCCAAAAACTCCCCCTGGCCCCTAGGAGAATACTGGTGTTGGCTACGGGGTAGATTGCTGTCGCAAGGCCAACGGCGTGGGGTCCAGGCCCATGAATTATTTAAAGATTTGTTGGGATGTTCTGATAAGAGCAAATCTGGTGATGGGTTCGATCACAGAACCGCCAAGGAATCCATACCGACACCTCAAGTCCATTCCTGAGTGTTGTAATAAGAACACTGTCGCAGAGGAGCAGCCCGTGAGGACGCGTATTCTAGATCCATATGAGCAGTGTATACGCAAGTTCCCTAACAGGAAAGCTTATAATAAGGTACACGCACGCTTCCCGAAATTCTCCGGGCGAATGCTTATCCATGTCGCCGGTCTAGTGGACTACTTGTATCAAGTGAGCACCTCCGCGTATCTAGCCCTGATAGGCTTTATTGGTACAGTACACCGATAACCAAAGGAAAAGGCCCCAATCGACCTGGTCCGGTATCCACTTCGATCTAGACTGTGGACTTTATATTAGGATCTCCAGAAGCTTGTTCTGAAGAGCACACCTCTGCTCCGACTGATATCTAGCTTCGCCATCCGGTTGTCCGAGAATCACAAAACCTAACTGTACAAGGAACAAAAGCTACGCTATCCCACTACCACCTACTGCACTATGACCCCCCAATTCCTCACCTGTTCCCATCATGAAACCCCTGCTGAAGCACTAGATCTAGTATGCTACCACTGCCATTGTTACCAGCAATCCACCCTCCCACTCCCGCTGCCAGCACTCCAAACAATTCCACTCGCATGCTGGTCACCTCTCTCAGCACTTGGCACACCCAAGCCCGCACCAGGCGCACCAGGAGCAATGCACGAATTCAGTCCATGGATCCTGGAACCACCATCCGAATCCCCGGCGGCAGCTGCAGGGCATCTCTTCTGTGGGTAGATCCAGCCTTGCGAAGGGTGCTAGGCTGTCGGCGTCTGCTCGTTGGCCGCTCATTTTGGTAACTGAATAGAGGAGTGGTGGTGGTGTTGAGGAGAGACGGTATGTTTGACCTGGGATAACCGGAGGCAGTTCTTAGAGGGGGTGTGTGAGGTCGGGGGTTTGTTGTATGTCTTTTCTCTCTCTCTTTTTTCCCCTCCGTGGGGTTCGTTCGGGGGTGCGGGCTACTGAGACGTTAAGGGTTTTTTTAGGGGTGACATGGTAAGTGCGTAGTGCGCGCGTGCATTGAACTGCGAATAGGCTCCGTATTTATTGGATTGGGGCGGTAGGTGATGAGCTAGACGAGGAGATACTAGATCTTAAAGACCCTTTCCGGTGGCTGCAATACGCCGCTTGGGGAGACACACCCCATTTCTAACCTTTTTACCAGAGCGGAGGATTCGTGCTTGGAGAGTATAATTCCGTATTTAGCAGCTGATGGCGATGTACGGTAGTTAGCAGGGGCGTTCGCTATCCATAGAAAAAAAAAAGAATCAAAGCTTGACCCTGGTTTCCCCCCCAAGAGTGATTCTCGGTGAAGCGTAAAGCATGCTAATAGTTCATTATTACGGTGATTACCCCTGTATCCTCTGGACTACTCTGACCTACCACTAAGCACCTCACAGACCCTACAATACAACTGGGTACGGCCCTCCCTATCACTAACATCTCGAATCCGTCATCGCCGACGGAGCCACTAGATATCGTAGACCACGGAAAACAATAACCCCCCCACCGCCACAACAACCTCCTGCTACAAAGCAACCGGCATCCAAGCAGCAGCAGCAGCGGTGCTCCCCGTGGGCTCCACCTCGGCCCACCTCGGCCCGCCGACTTTTCCACTTTTATAAACCTTCCCCGCAGGGTGAAAAATAAAGACGGAGCGGGCAAGGAATAAGACCCCGGGCCAAAACAGTGACTAAGAAGCCAGGATGCATCAAGCCCCGGGCAGGAGGCCACACTACCCCCCGCCATGCACTCTGAACTTCACATGGCTTGGGCAGGATCAGTTGCATGCATTGATTTGCTTGCGGAGCAGAGGATGGCGGTAAGAGCTTAGTGTGCTTTGAAGATTGGATTCCTAGATCTTGATGTTCTCTCTCTAGGGATAAGCTATGGTGGCTGGACATGTGCTTGGTGAAGTTGAACTCTTGATAAAAAACCGGTTTCCTATGCTTTTGTTATTCCAGATTTCGTCTCGGATTCTGCTTGTGCTCACCTATGGATCCGAGTGGTGGCTTGAGGGGGGGGGGTGTGGTAGTGGAACTATCTGTGAAAACTATCCAGGATTATCACTCGGCCTGGTGGGCATTCATGGCCCGGGCCGGCCCGGGCTTTTGTGGGCCCGCGCTAGCCCGGCCCGCGATAAGCACTGGTCGCCGGGCATTGTATGATCTGGAAGTGGCAACGCAGATAAACCTGGCTAATAAATTCCCTACTTTAATCGGTAGTGTGGATCGCCTCGTGTCGGAACAATGCCGGTAGTGGGAAAAAAGAGAGGGGGGGAAGAAAAAAGGTTTAGTCGAGGGTGGAAAGGATCGGCCCCGCCCATTTGTTGATACACTGATAACCGTACCATGCTCCATAAAAATTTAATAAAAATAAAAGTGAGAATAAAAAAAACTTTTGTTTCATTTTTTGTTCTGCTGCCCCGCCGATCGCGGACCTCATCTTTAAGGGGTGAGGTCCAGAGTTGGATTCTACCACCTCGCAGCAGGTTCTGATTTGCGCTACAGCCCCATCGAGGAGGGCTAAGGTCTTCAGTCTCCTAGTTCCCGTAGGGCAAGCCTACGTGACGGATCGTTCGATAATAATGACTCAGTATGAGGGGGGGAATCGAACTCCTGGGCTCCTGCTAAATTGCACAGGGGGTTATAATTGTTTCTTGACATGTTGACCACCACTGCTCGAGCTAAGGCATTTTCACATCATATCGCTACGAGAACGAATACTTATCCTGCTGTTTTTGGCTTTTCGCTCTCTGGGTTAAGGATAGAAGTGGTATAATATTTATTAAAAGGAGGAAAATTGTCAACGTTGGTCAATCTCGCTCAGGGTATTGTGGTTGGTTGGTTTTCAAGTCAAGTCGGGGGTTATGAGCACTTCGCCTATTGTTGCTGGGTTAAAGGTAGCAAGCAGGATGGAAGTTTGCGCAGCGAGCAGGGTAAATTTAGAGGTACCATACTTGATCTTCGATCTCCTAGCTCCTACAGGTAGGTTAGGACCCTTTTCAATTCCCTTGCCTTGCGCTATGGATTCTACGTTTATAATAATAGTAGCTCATGATTATGTCGGGGTGGGGGGGGGGGATCCATACTGATTGCGGGGGATTAACTGGTTTTTATGGTAACTTAGCAATTGTGCTAGATAGGTATTTCGGCTATACGCGCGATAGTGTATATCTATAGAGAAAAAGTACTGTACGGTACTATACTTATACTATTGGCAAGTGGATTTGTATTCTTCTATTAGGTCGAGGCGGTATAACAGTTCACATTACTCATCAAGGGCGCAGGTAAAGTTATATTCTTAAGAGGACGGGGATTCCAAACATTGGTGACTGAGAGCTACTTGTACGATAGCGGCTGCGTGCCTCCCGTTCAAATGGGTAAAGATCCCCCCTCTTCTCTATTGATGATGAAAGAAACGGTGGTCAGGTCGAGAGTAAGACTCGGCTTGGAAACAGGGGTATACTCATAAGCGCATAGCATAGGTAGGAGTGCTCCTATGTCTCCGACTTAATAATATACTAATCCAATTCAAGGCATTCCATCTCACTTTCGAATTAGGCGCCGCGAGCGCATATTATTATTAGAGAGTGCATATTATTGTCAGAGGAAGAGGGGCAAAGTTCAGGTGAGTGACAACCTGTGATTGCGGGCTTTATCACTTTTTCTTGGAAATGGTGGTTGCGTGTCGCATGATACTTTCTATATACTAGCTTACATTAAAAATTACCCTCTCGTATAAATTTACTAGCTTCATTCCCGCAGTGGCGTTTGCACAGGAGAAGACGTCGAACTGCTCCGGATCGGCATTGAAAAGGTGGGGCACGTGGTGTCGGATGTCATCTATTCGTTTGGTTTGCTGAGGTGGAAAGCGGGAGTGAGGGCTGCCCGTATGACACAAGTTCCTGCGGAGGTCCCCGGAGGGGGGGTGGATTGGGGACGTCGCATGGAGGGTCATTCTGGCATGGTCGAGGGGCTCTATTTCTAGCCTGACGTCTAAGCAATCGGTCTTGGGGGGTTAACACGTACGGGCACTCTACCAATAAGGGAAAGGGGACTATTTAGCTAAGGAAGTTTCGCAGCTCCTAGACCTTCCACCATGGGTCTTACTTACGGGATGCCTTGCTTCAGAAGCATTCACATGGTGTTCTGTACATATTCGAGGCACCGGGGCGGGAGGAGGAGGACAAAATAGTGATTACGCATGCTTGCCATACGCTGATGACGACGACGGTAACGAAACAAAGCTACGGTATTGCCTATCGTTTTATATAATATGGTAGTCGTGACTCCAGTCAGACAACACACCCCTATTCATAACCTCTCGGATAAAATAACGTCACACGTATCCTGAACCACTTGACCGAAAATGTCCGGGCACACCTCGGTCTTGAGTAAATTTAATATGATATCATACCACCAATAGAAGGAAAGGAAGGACTCACCATTAAGTTAAGGCCAAAACATATGGAGCTCCAGCACCCCCCCTGGGTGAAAGAATAGAAAATTCATCATACCTGGGGGTAGCTCATTGTTCATTCCGCGGAGGCCTTCACAGTGGGCTCGAGGTACATACCGGACAGCATGCGTAGGCTCCAAAAACATGCAATACTTTAGTGGGCAGTTCTTATCATACTTGAAGAAAAAAACGAACCACTCGCATACCGCGGGCAGCATAAATTTACAATGACCAGATATAGCGCCCAGTGGCGGTAACTGGCGGAAGGACTCGTGAAATCCACAATCTCCGTCAGGCCTTTTAACCTCCTGATCCTGAGACAAAAGCCCGTGAGAAGGATTAGCGTTTTCTCCAGCACACCACAATATCAACCTTCGGGATTTGTTGGATCCCCATTAATCGGTATTAGCGATTCTGTTGGTATGTCAAACCAAACCCACCCTGAGGTGACGGAGGTGGTGGGTTTCACGAGTTTTTAGATATAGCAATCCCGAACCCACGTTTTTGTAATAATAAGAGCCCTGGAAAGCTCTCGGATCTAGTACGCGTAAGTCGGTCCGATGGTGAGCTTCTGAAATTACTGGATGCTTCACGTAATATTATTATTATATACAGCCACTGCACACATGGCGCGCATCGGAAACACACAGCCCCAGGTGCCTATGGACTTAGACTACTATGTTCGGGTAGTATGAGCACACATGTAGCCATACCTTGCTTTAGTCTTAGCCTTGCCGGTTCTATGCCGCTGTCAACCCCCCCTCTCCAATGAAACCAGCCACCATTGTAGACAGTAAAACTAAAATCGAATGGGCTATCCCCCATAAACAGCTTTCAATACCATCGTCACAGGAGCTCTCTTGTCGGGGTTTATCTCACCTCCCCACTTTTCCCCATCGGTCCACGCCCCCACCCCCTCTACACTAGCCACGGCTCCCAACCACCGACCCACAGCCATTTTGCAGTCGTAGTGCTTTCCACGCTTTCGGGGATGAAGAGGGTTTCCAAGGGAACCGGTTTTAATGTTTCGAAGGGTTCAAGAGGTAGAAGAGCGGACGGGGGATGATGTGGACAAGATAGAAAGATGGCTGAAAGAAATGAAGACATGGAAAATTAGAAATACTAGTAAAACGATTCTGAACCAGGAACCCAAGCCAGTGGTATCCATGGATACATTCAAAGTGACCCAAAAATCAGAAACAGCGCATGCTCAAAAAGAAGTCAAACACAATGCAATAGGGATGAACAAGAGAGGTGGTGATCATAATGAGAATAGCTTTTGCCCTGGTCATTTCTCATGTCATCGTAGTCATCGTCACAAAAGATCACTCGTCTGCGAGTTTGCTCCAAACTAGCGCTCAGGCGGGGTTGGTCCGCAGACCAGTTTCTCGAGTCACCGAGCCCAGCCGGGCAAGTACCCACAACGATTCCCAATAAAAATATACACCCGTGATGAATGGCAGGTGTCGTATCGGGATACGGGGATGACCTGTAATTCTGCGACCAAGTTAGCCGGCGCCGTCCTCTGGTCCGGGGCAGCAGGTTTTGTGTTGTGCTTTGTTCCTTGATTTCTGGGATTTGTACGTCGGATGTCATGCTACCCCTCCCCCCCCCCTTCCCTTTCTCCAGCGGGCATGACAGAACAAGACAGGGCAGGATCAGGATCAAATCTGCTCCCTAGAACAGAATGAAGTACCGGTACGCTTAGTGTCAGATTCGGTCGGAGCGCCACGAGTAAGGAGAGGCTATGCGGCCTCTCTCCGGTAGTATCAGGCCAGCCAACGCACTTTGAAGAGCTGGCAGGCTACGAGGACTCCGCAGAAGAGATGTAATATAATAGAGCGCCACGTGCTGCACTGTACCAGGGATTTTTGCAAAACTCTTGCTACCAGAATCCGCGTTGTTTTACCGGGCCGGCGGACAAAGAAAGTACTATACTACGCACCAAGCCAGGTCCAGTTCAATCCGATATATATTATGCTAATTGTATCCAGCCGGCGCCCGTTAGTGTAATACATCGAATCCAACTAGAGCCAAACAAGAAGACGAACGCCCCAGCTTTTATACTATACCCATGTCTAGGGTGGTAGAATTCGTACCGCGTATCGGTAACTAGACGTTTTGGAGTGGTCGATCAACAGTTATAATACATCAGTGATGCGAGTGATCTGCTGTCTGAAATGGTCGGCTGAGGAGGGGAGGTTGGTGGGTATAATCTTGAAGTGTGTTGGCTGCTGAGGATTTAATCCACTCCACTCTCTTTTCTTGGAGGAGGGTACGGGGGGGCATTCAGCCGCTCAGTTGAAAAACGCTTACGCAAGTTTTCGAGTTGAAAGACTTTGGTGTGTGTAACACCTTTGCCTACAAATCTGGCGGATACACTCGAAACCTGGCTCTCCAAAACGCCATCCAACCCCAAGGCCAAATGTCTCTACCGAAGTTATCAAAATACAGCACAGTGCTTGTGCTCCCTCCAACGTCTAAAGTTGCACGGAAGGTGGGTGCTCTTGTCAGGGTGGGCTTAACCAAGCTTTTGTCGATATTAGCCAGCACAATGCTGACATCCACCCGCCCGCCGGTGAGAAGGCATATGTAGGCAATTGCATCGAGCTGAACCAATAGCCAACGTTGCCAACTAGATAATGAGTCAGTTATCATATCATACATAATTAACAATACCGTCACGAATTATACTATAGCCTGAATTTGACTTTCTCTCAAACTCCTTCAAACCCATGGCACGAATTTAGTGAGCTATGGCCAGCAAAATACGACACACGCATCGTACAACATCGCCTTCCCCTTGGCGGAAATTCCCATAACAAGCACAGGACCAAACGAGGAAGGAAGATTGTACTACCTACCAGATTTCACCCGATCCTCCGAGGCGCATAGTCAGGTATCAACCAGCGTGCGGATATAACACCATGCCGTATGGTATGGTACTCCCCACCACGATCTCCCATCACAAGATTTTTTAAGAACCCTCACGGTAATGTCCTCCACTGGTTGTCATTCCGGTTGTCGTTCTGGCACCGGCGCCGGTTTTCTGGCAGCCGGAGAATATCGAGAGTCTAGCTACGGTCCCCCGCTCTTTCCAATCCCCCCTCCCCCTCTCTCGCAAATCCCACGATGCAAAGCACCTCGAATTCATTCCGCCCCTCACTTCAGGATGGAGGCGATTGATTGAGTAAGATCACCTTTATCCGCGGTGGGTGTGCGCGCTCGCTCGAGATTTGCGGGGTTAGGATTGTTGGAAGAGGTAGTAGCGATAATATTTATAGCAATGTCCCATATTCAGCTCAGACTGATTTTTTTTTTTATGTACTCTGATTTCCTCTGCTGTGCGTGTAATTGCGATAGTAGGTATTCGGTATACCGGTACGGCAGTCTGGGAGACTGCCCGGTCAAGTATCGAGGGGAGCGCTCCTCCGTTTTTATAGCTGTGGTACCCGTATAAAAGGGTCTATGAACACAGGACAGAGTCAAAAGGTTGTCAACGCACAATAATATACTGTACCCACAGGCACCTACAATACCTGTCAGGCTGCGGGTGGTGGCGGGCAACGGAGTCAGTATCATACTTGTATCATGCCAGTACTAGTACCGTATGAGAAAAGAAGCCACGGCACTCGAGTACTCTAGGATGTGGCTAGGCTCCCACCCACCACCACCACCGCCGCCACGATCCTAATTACCCCACTGTTACAGGACTATTCCTATGTGGGGGTTTTCCCTTTCTTCCCAAAAAAAGCTGCAGCGCAGAGGAAGCCTGGAAAAAAGAAAAAGAAAAAATTTTCTCTTCCATTCTCGTGAAAGCGCCACCACGCGAGTGTGAGTGGTTTTTCGTCGCCGTCTGCACCCAGAAAAAGAAAGGAAAGATAGCTCCCTTAACTTGCCCGCACGCCGTACCGTAGTCGGCTAATGCCCAAATTGAGCCGCTATGATAAGATCGGTTCTTCTAGAGGAGAGGGAGAGGCCTCGGGATTTACGTCACTAGAGTAGAGAATGACGCCGGTAGGGTCGATGCTAGGGCTGGGGGGTCGAAGTTTGAAGAGTCTTGCATTTGTTTTTAACCCCCGAGAATTCCGGATGTAGGGCGAAAGGTTCCACCCTTTTTTTTTTTTCAGTGCTCCCTTCGGGTTTTGGTATCACGATGGAGGTAGTCGGGAGATCAGATGTTATCGGGACAGTCAGCACTTTGTGTCCTGCCGGGATGAGCGCCGCAGATAGAACAACCGTGGGCAAGAATGCTGGGCGAAACTAGGTGCTAGGCCGGTATTTCACACTGATGGCCGGAGAGCAAGGAGTGACAAACTTTCCCCCCGTGCCCCCCCCGTACTTTGTGCCAGCTCAAGCAATTGACATCGATAGGCTCACTCACTCACTAACGGCCCCCAAAGAAAAGCCACCAGCCCCGCCGTCCTAACGATTTCCTCCCATTTTTCTTCTCACCCGACACCATCCCCTCATTCCTCCGGTCCGGGTTTCGTGGGGTGTGGACGCCGACCAGGGGCTGAAAGCCCCTCCATCCTGTCAACGCCACGCGAGCTATCCTCCGCAAAATCAGCTGGCAGGCCCAGGCTGTTCCTGCTTGGTTGTACCGGTATGCTGCCCGGAAAATGTGGATAGCAAATGGAAACCTAAACCCTCAGGGGAGAGAGGAGCTAGGTTCCTATGAAGTTGGGAAAACCAGCCAACCGGATAACCTATGTGCATGCGCGTGGATGAATATTCTGGCTGGAGAGATAGGGTACCATGGTGTAAAGAAAGAGAGGAAAAAAAGAAGGCATGCTGAGGTGAACTGAGCGTGGTTGGGCAGCTCTTGGTGTGATGGGCGATCCAATACTTGGGCCGATATCTGAAATGTCGCCAAGAAATGAGTTACAGCCACAACTTTGAAAATAAGAATAGCCTGCTTGAAATGGATGTTGGTGTGGAGGGAGGGCCCTATGGTATTATTATTATTATTTTCCTCCTTACCGGTGTTGTTCTTTTCTGTTCTTTCGCAGTGCTGCCTGTCCTTCCATGCCCTCTTAACTCCGCCCCCAGAGCGCAGATAATCTTGGCTCCCAAGGCCACAGGCTGTGAAGTGTTGTTGTTGGATTGAAGCTCACTGTCTACCGGCACGGTATTCCACAGTAGCTTAACCTATGTAGTTACTGAGAGCCTAGATCGAGTGCCCCGGAGCACAATGATAGTACCGGCGATCGTACTCGGGGAGACAATAGAGGTCAATTGACGGCCAGTGCATGGGGGACACTTTTGTGAATTGATATTGTGTATCATATGATAGTAAATATTGTTCTCCCGCCTCTTCGCTCTAGTTTACTATAGTATTCAAGATATCTACGATTGTGTCGTTCGGCCACCCGAAATCTACCCCGATAAACCTGCTCCCGTCGGGGCAAGGAAGACCCGGGCGCAGGCAAGAAGGTATCGTATCTGGTATCATACAATAGGGAATTAAACTAACCACCGACAAACTATATACCGGTACCCTTTTGATACATTTCGCCCAATCTTCCCCTCCTCCGTATCCTTCCACCTTCCTTTAAACCCCCCTAACAGTACCGGCTTTTTCCTACCCACAATATTCCACGTTACTCTACCATAATTGGTTCATGCAGTAATCGCTTCTCCATCTTCACCTCCACCACCGGTAGTATCTCTCCCCAAATCTTACATCCCCTCCCCCCCCCCTTTTGTCTTTCTCTACCATCGCCGCCATCCATCACACCGCATCGGTCGAGTGGAGTGTCTTTCTTGGAAATCTAGTTCCCATCTGTTCACTGGATCCTCTCCAGCCACTAATCTGCTACCATCCGCCCTCTCTCTCCGCCCTTCCCAAACTCCTTGCCCGCTGGATTGCCGCCCCCACTCCCCCTCTCACCTCCCTGCTGGTCTCTCTTGTGAAAGGGCTATCGTTCAAACCTTCTACCGACTCATCCTCCACATTCCTGACAGCCGTGCGAGAGGCGATCGAAACGTTCCTAAACCTGCTAACCTCCCCCTTCTCAGACTCTCTCGCCTGCAGTTCCAAACGACAACGAGCAGAGCCTCGACAATTCACACCATAGGGGATAAGGAAAAATATATCGCCCTAGAAAAAGGAAATCAAAAACTTTTACTCTCCAACCTGCTCCTTCTCCTATTTCGGAGATAGCATTTGTCGCTCGAGATGTTGAGCTCCTTTAAGGGCCTATCATGGATGGACCGTTCGGTCAGTAACCGTCTCTCCCTTTTTCTTGTTGTTTCCTCAGAGTCCGACGTTTCTTCAAAAGCCCCCCAGACACCACCCCCCTTGGCCCACCACCCTTCTGCGCGTCTGCGTTCCGCGTCCCTAAGCGTCAAAAAGTCTTGGGTGAAGCTTGGAAGCGGGCCGGGAGATGCGATGGGGCTTGTTTTAGAGGGAAGAAGATGCGCGCTGAGAGAGTGTGCTGACACGCCCGATGTTTACCCAGAATAACCACCAGCCTTCGATACAATCTCCTACGAAACAGAAGGCCGAATCTTCGCCAACAGGACTACACTCCCTGGCAAGCGATGGCCCACCCAGGCCAGATGGCAGCGACAAGTATTTTGGGATGGAGAATGTAGTTGGCGTATGCCCCAACTTTTTTATCATTGTACTTATAGGAATCATTAGCTGACGTTAGACTCGATCTACGAGTGCCCCAGTTTGGAAATACTTGGTAGGCTAGCTATTGAGCTTTGGAAATTGTTTTTTCCTTGCTACTTCTGATTCTACGTGAATTGTGATAGCTGACTTTCAGCCGCAGTTACTGTAACTCAATCCTACAGTGTTTGTACTATTCGAAACCTTTCCGAGAAAACGTCGTCAAATTTCCCCAGAGATCAAGTCTGTCAAATTCGAGCAACAGCGATGGAGCCCCGCTGCCTGGATCGGATGGCCGAAACCTCTCCCGAGTTAGCACGGATCCCCTACCAGGATCGTCCGGCCCCCCAGGCCCAGTCGCGCGGAAGCCATCGTTAACCCCCGCGATCAAAGAGGAGACCAAAAAGCCAAGGATACCGGTCACAGCATCCCTAACACAAGGACCAACCTTCGGCTCTAATGAGAACAGGGACACCCCTGAGGTGAAAAAGAAGCTCGCGTTAGCGACGGGACCCGTGTTGAATGTCGATCAGGGAAACCATGCAAGCTACGGGATGGAGGAGTCGTTGTTCTCGGCATTGAAGGATATCTTTGAAAGCATCGTGGCACACAATTCGCACACAGGTGTTGTCAGTCCGAATAGGTTTCTAGATATTTTAAGGAGGGAGAACGACATGTTCAGTGGGCAGCAGCATCAGGATGCTCACGAATTCCTGAACTACGTCCTCAATCAGGTGATAGAGAATGTGGAGGACTATCAAAAGAAGCACGGTTATAAGAACGGCAACGCAGTGACCAATTCAACCCCTGCCAAATCATCGGGCACACTAACACCTGTAAACGCCTCGTCGGCCGCCTCCACAGCGTCCCTTACTTCCACATCTTCCACCGGCTGGATCCATGAACTATTTGAAGGTCTTCTCACCTCGGAGACCAAATGTCTCACTTGTGAGAACGTTTCACGCCGGGACGAGCAGTTCCTCGATCTGTCGATTGACTTGGAGAAGAATTCCTCTGTGACATCATGTTTACGGAATTTCTCCGCTTCGGAAATGCTATGTGAACGTAACAAGTTCCATTGCGACAGCTGCGGGGGGCTGCAGGAAGCCGAAAAACGTATGAAAATCAAACGGTTGCCAAAAGTCCTTGCCCTGCATCTGAAGCGTTTCAAGTTCATGGAGACCCTAGGGCGATTTGAGAAACTCCATTACCGAGTCCTTTACCCATACCACCTGAGGTTATTCAATACGACAGACGACGCTGAAGACCCCGATAGGCTATACGAGCTATATGCTGTTGTTGTGCATATCGGCGGTGGACCGTACCATGGGCATTATGTTGCGATTGTCAAGACTGAGGATAAGGGTTGGTTGCTGTTCGACGATGAGTTGGTCGAGCCGGTAGACAAGGCATTTGTAAGGAACTTTTTCGGGGAGCGGCCAGGGATAGCATGCGCCTACGTTTTGTTTTACCAGGAAACCACATTTGAGGCCGTGCAGCGGGAGATGTGGGCGGATGAGCAAGCGGCGGAAGTGGCTATGAGAGCAGCAGCGGAGGCGGCGAAAACGGAATCCGCGAAATCTAAAGGACATACAAATGGAGCTAACGGACACATTGTAAGGACTTCAATGGCGGAGCACCTACCAAATCTACACCCTTCTAGCTCTTCGCCATTGCCAAAATCTGAGACACCAACTAATGTCACCGACCAGCAGCCGGCCGAAGCCGCTGCGAAACACCCGTTCCCGCCCGTCCCTAGCGCCGCCAAGTCGAAGAAGGGGAGGGAGAAGGATAGGAAGGGTGAGAAGGGTGATAAGAAGGACAATCATATGAGCGGCATGAACAGGTTCAGGAACACTAGTCGTAGTCTCCGCCAGGCTCCCAAGTGGCTAGGAGGCAAGGATAAGGAGCGTACCAGCGCTCACGAGGAGAATAGCGCAATCCCAGATTTACCACCACTTTCCGTCACATCCGGGCTTCCGTTGGGGGACGACAAGAAAGAGGCCCCGAACGGGGTCAACCACGGGAGTGGGGCGGACGATGAGAAGAGTGGGGACGATTTCTCACCCAAGACCGAGGTGCCGCCGATTGCCGAATCACCGAAGGTAACTGCTCCCATCGTCGTGCCGGCGGGAGTGGAGGAACCGCCGGCGGTGCCCAAGGAGGAGGTAGCGGTCCCCCAGGATACGGAGAGGGAGGATAAGAAGGAGAACAGCAAGAAGGAGAAGAAGGATAAGAAGGATAAGAAGGATAAGGATAAGGATAAGAAGACTCGCCACAGGTCTAGTTTCTTTGGTCTCCGGAAGAAAGCTTCGATCGCCTTTCATTCAGAATCATAATTCATTTATTTATTTTTAATTTCTTTTCTTTTTCCCTTTTTCTTTTTCTCCTTCTCCCTTCTTGATCCTTCTCCTTCCCGTGTTTCTCTTCTCAGTCTCTATACAAGGCATGGCGTGGTCTTCTCCTTTCATTTCCTCCAAATGTATTCTGTACCGAGTAAACGGGAACCTCTTCTCCTTCATCTTCTCCAGAGGAATTGATTAAAGTTAAAGTTAAACCGGAGCCTTTCTTCCTTTCCCCCACTTGCCCGTTTCAGGAACTTTAAACAAAAACAAAAACAAGGCCCAAGAATCCAATGATTGTTTCTTCCCCCTCCCTGTTCATGGCCTATTTCTCGCTACCTTTCTTCCGGGGTTGTACTGGTTAGAATGTTGGTATTCGATATAAAAGTTGTGTTTTGCTTCACGGCGTACGGTGCTTTGTAACGGGGTCATTGTATGTATGATATGTATTGTGTTGATTTGCTCGGGTCTGCCTTGTATTAAGGGCCTGGAGATGGCGTTGAGGATGACCAGCAATGCACTCTGACGGAGCAACTAGAATCCGTAAACCTATTATCCTCTCCCCTTCTTCCTCCCACCAAACCCCACTCAATCCATATCCAATAGCAGTGTCATACACTGCCAGATTCCCGAAGCACATGCACAAGCACACCAACTCCACTCACTCACTCGCTCGCTCACTCCATTCTCTCCCCTCTCCTCGGGCAGTCACTCTCACATGCCCCACCCCCCCCCTCCTTAAAAAAAAAAGGAAAAGAAAAAGAAAAAACCCCTTTCCCCCGACCAATCCCTCCCTTCCAACTTCACCCTTTGCGCCTTTCGACCGCAACCACTTCGGCACTTGAACTCACAGAGCCCAATCACTCCCACACACCCCCTTCTGCACTTTCGTCAAAATCCGCCAACCCACATACCCACACCACCCCGTCGCCCAATCACCTTGATAGAAAGCGAGCCTGCAGGACAAAAAGTGAGCCTGCGGAAAATGTTTCAGGCTCGGTCCTGTTTGAAATGTCATTGTGTGACCGAGGGTGGGTATATAAAGACCTGAGTGCCCACCCTGAGGGGAGGAGGATGACTGGTCACGTGATTTGAGATCGAGGGGAGTTGTGGTTGTTGGTTGCCGTAGAGTTCGCCGTGATATGATACCGTTTCTATGTTGTCCATGCATCACTAAAGTTACTCCCAGAGCGAGCTGTGCAGTCCACAAGAACTCTGTATGATAGATAGTCCGGTCATCCCTAGGCATGGCCCTGCTCGTACCGTGCGAATTGGTCTGGCAGGAAGGGCGGAATGGGCGGCAATGCAGTGATAGTATGGTATGCAGAAATTGAGCTGGAAACGCCGTCTAAGGAGGTATTGGTAGTGCAGTACCGCACACACTTCATCAGAAGTCACCGCCGCCGGAAACTGTCTTAGCAAGACGGAACGACCCCATCTGTGAGATGATTGTACGAAGTCGTCGTGGACCATTTTATTTCATATCATCTACTCCATATCTGGTGACCTTTTTTTTTTCGCCGAAACGCTCAAGGTCCTAGCATAAAACCCCCTCCCACATAACACAATATCTCCCATACAGAAGGAATGTGGTAAATCGCGGCTCCAGGGGATGGAAAACAGCAAGCACGCCACCGTGAAGCGAAACATATACAGATTCGTTCTTGTGGGTGGTGAATGAGGAATACCGCTCTGAGATATTTTAGGATTCCCGCGGATGCTTGGGTATCTTAGCTACGGTTGTGCGGTGCCTTTTTACGGTCAAGTATCAACCAATGTTTGGATATCCATCCTACAGTAAAATAGAGAGAGAGAGAATGAGGAGTGCTTCTCGCTTTGCTGAACTAGTGGCCTGGATGCCTACTCCCGGTTCCCGTCCACATGTCCCAAGCCAGAAGTACGATCGTACTGGTACACTACTCGAACACAGGGGGTTGTAGGTTTATACAAGGGCTCAAATACTCACGTATTTTTGGCATATATTTTGCGAATTCCTATATTCGGGTATAATACTTCTTGCCCGCTACGAGTGCACACAGCCTGGGACAGGACCTCACCAGCGGCGGTGGTGGTAGATGATGGAGGAGTGTGTACGAGCAGCCCTATCTGAATTCGAAAGGTCCGGTAGGCATCATGGCATCTGCCATACGTGGGGAGATTAGCCCACCGCCGTTCCGCCAACATAAGAGCTTTTTCCGTGGTCTGTCTCGAGTCCGCAATAAAACGCTGGGACAAGGTCTGTATTTTGAACTGTAGTTTGACCGTACGAGTACCGGGTGTTTTACTTCAGCCGCCTCTATAGTACTTTATTTCAGCGTACTAGCGGCAGGAGGATCTTGCTAGACAGTGAGGTATGTGTGAAGAAGAGGGGGGGGGGTTCGGCACAGTACCTATCCCGGTCGATAAGTGGATACTTTTTAGACCTCGGGCGAGGTAAAAAAAACAGAAACGGTTATCAACCGGTAGTTTGTTCGAGACTTTTGTGCTCAGTCTTAGGTTTTCGATGTGAAGACCTCCGGGAGGATTCCTTTCGCCATACCAGTATATATACTGTGCAATGAAAAGACAGACAAAACGTGATGATCTATAAGATCTAATCCAATATCTTTCATTCTTTTCCTCCTTCCACCCCATCCACTCGTGGAAGGCCGCGCGGAACGGAGAGAAGGGGGAGAGGAAGAGGCAAAAGAGGTGGAAATGGAGCGAACAAATATTATCTCTGACTTGGTGGAAAATACAAAGGGAGGCTCCCTGCGAGGTCCCTAGATTACCCGGAGATAGGTTAGGTGTTGTTAGGCTACAAGGCAAGGCTAGCCACAAATTGAGCAAATTGTTTCTAGCCCCCTTGAGATCCCAACGATCTCGCTCTACGGTAGTGCTTCTGCTTTTTTGTTGTCATTTCACTCTCCTCCTACTCTTTCCCTTCTTCCCTTCATTCGGCCCCGGAGTGCCGGGCACGTCCCATTACCGTATTGGCCGGCAGGCGGGAGGGAGGCTAGGGCAGGGGAAAGGAGCGCGATTGGCGGGCTGAGTACAAGTAGATCGATCTGATGGTGATTCCGTCTTTCTTTGTGCCACACTATATCATCAGTCTATATGGGGTTGGGACTGCAGTACGGGATAGGATGCCAAGACTTGTTCTGGAGGAGAATCAGGATGGAGGGAGGATTAGCGATGGCTCTTTCATTGAGGGTTTGTATTTTTACTTATTTTTATTTTATTTCACCTTACTGGAGTATGGCTGTCCAGATGGTGAACTGTATATTTCCACTCGGGCTTCGATCCTCAGGAGTTAAGTCGAGGGGCAGAGCAGATGTATAGATGGGAGCGTTGGCCACTTGGAGGACTGGGCTTCAGAAGGCGGCTGCTAGAACAATACCTGGATTGGTAAACCCTGATATCGACGGTGACTCCTTGACATGTAAGCAACTAGCTAGTGTCTTTCACCCCAACCTGCATCTCAATCTCCGCCCTGAAGTCCCCACCCAAGGCCGATACATTCGCCGTACGGACGATACGGCCCCCCCTGGTGGAAGCTAAAGGGTATATAGCATAACCAAAGCGTGGCACACAAGAAGAGTGAGATTATACCGCCCCCAAGCCACCCTTCCAGGGACTACAGGAGAAGAAAGGAAAAGAAAAACTTTCCCCCACAACATCGAGTGATTCTCGGTGAACACCTGTAAAAAAAAACTGACCCTAAACAAACCCCGGACACGTCAGCTCTCACGTATTAGCCCCAAAGCTGTCACTTTAAGGGGAGGTCTAAAAAAAAATCCCACGAACAAAGTTTCGCTCACCGGTCCTACTTATCTGCTTCCCTCTCGAATGTTTCTTCCCCCCCCCCTATCACGCTCGATAACTACACTTCAACCATAACCACAATCGTTTCTTCAAACAAACTTTAAGAACAAGCTCTTGTTCAGCGAAATTCAAAATGGTAATTATTCCCCCACCACCTCTTTCTCCTTCGCCCCATCTTCCCAAAAAGCTCACTCCCCACAGCCGATCCAACTCCCCACCCCAATCGCAACTCCAGGCATGAATCTCACCTGCACTGACAACCACAATACCTTCCTCTCTTTTAAATGCTCCCACCCCATCGCCGTCTACACCTCCGTTCCCTGCGTCCCCGGTCGTGACTACGAAATTCTCAAAGACCTCATCTGCCGCGAGGCCCAGCTCCAGGGAATTCTCACCATTCTCGTGAGCGTTATCTTTTGCCTTTTCCTAATTGCCTTCATTGTTTTCGGGACCTACGTTATGAAGAAGCGTATCAACCACGAGACCCCGTTGGTTTGGGCGACTATGGTGAATGAGAAGGAAGGGAAACAATCTCAGAGGGTTGTTGAAGAGGGGTTTGGCAATCGTTTTGGATGCAAGGCTCCGCCCAAGGCGTTCAACCCCAAGAATAGGGTTCTTTGGAATCACTCCTCCAGGGTTGATACCGTCTTCATTCATATTAAACCCCCTCCTGGCTCTATTGATGCGCACAAGAGATATGGTTGTGGCTGCAAGTAGCCTCCCATTAGGATGTAAGCCATCAGGAGCAGCTTCTCTGGAATGAGGGTTAGTATGTGGATTTCCTTTTATGGGTGGCTTTCTCTTATATTTGCTTTTTTTCCTGGTGAGTATTTTCTTTTCTTTTTTTCAGTTCGAGGAGATTGAAATTTGATTTTCTAACTCCCGCCCGTCCGTGAATATCCAGGACTTTTATAAACACATGGAGGGATATCATCTCGTGCCTGTTCATTCGTGTGTCCGTGAACTAGGTCTCTCTTGTGATGTCGACGAAACCGTGAATGTTTGGTTCGGCAGACTTTGCATAAAACGGGGATCCCGCAGTCCTCAGCAATGAGACTCCCAGAAGGCTAAGGCACTACTTCTAACCCGGACACATATCTAAGGAATCCCACACCCACAGCCCAAACATCATACGCACCTACACCATTCACTCCTCACTCACCTCCCCAGCACTCCATCCCTGCCAGAACAAACTATCACAACCCACTCGGACCGAACTAATGGCAGTCCCACCAAAAACCATTCCGAGAAAACGTCGCCAACTCCCCCCACAGATCGAGTCTATCCGAGCCATACACCAGTAGCCAAAGCCGCTACCACCTCCCCATGAGGGCTTCGTACGTAGAAAGCAAACCAGGTGTATACAGGTGAAATTTTGCCGATTCCTATGACCCTTAGCATAAATATGTGATGGTATAACCTGCAGGTAGCAGCACATTTGTAAACTTTTTGCACATGTTTCTGGAAGCTAGGTGGTGAAAGTATACTGCCCTTGTTCACCTGGTTCTTGTTTTTTGGTTTTTTCTCCCTGGAGGTTGGAGGGGGGGTGGGGGGGCTGCCCCCTCGCGAAGGTTTTGCTGTGAAGGGACAATAACCAGTTTGAGTCAATGTTTGCATAGGGATTGTCTTTTTCTAGAGGGGCTACGAAGTTTGCCTGTGGATGGCTGGACCATGATATTATACAGAGTTCTTTCCTATCGCAATCTACCTATCTTCCCACTTGCACCCGCCCCCTGCAGTAGTGAAAGCCTTGGCTTTCTCTATTGGGCATTAGACTTTCATAAATGAATCTCCAATAACGGGGATAGCGAGGGTAAGATTAAACCGATATTCTAAGAGGCAGCCACTCCAGTGTCTAAGTTGGCGGGAAGAATACTTGCATTGTAATTATATCAGAACCCCCACCAATCTTAATTAAATACAAAATCAAGACCCGCCTTCCGCGTCCTGGAGCAACCGCATTTTTTGCTGGCTGGTAATATAGCAACCCACACATAGCGGCTCAGGAACCCAAAACTGATAACTAGAAGGCACCGTAGCGGGATATCATCCACCCGCTTGACCAGACAGTTCAACAATACCACTTCATACCACCGCCGCCACCCCATGTATGTCATAGTCCGCAGGGTGGATCGGACTTTCGGACGTACGGTACCGCCTTGTGCGACTCCAGTCACCACACAAAAAAAACATAAATCTGCCAGTGGAACCGAGTCCTTCGCGCTGCATATATTAACGTTGGCAGGTTATGTTTGGCACAGTGGCAGACGATAGAAAGAGAATTCACACGGAACTTAGACACCTCGCTCAGCTCTTCAAATTCGCTCTTAACTAAAACAAAAAAAACTCATGACAGAAACAAGTGTATAAGTAAAACATAAGTAGCACTTCCTGATCCTTCCGTTGATCACCACACCTATCTCCCTATCCCCGCCATGCCTTTAGCCCTCCGTGCACTCCCGTGATAAACAAAGGAAAGACATGGCTATCTAATCTCTTTCAAATCATTAACCATTCTATCTCAATCTCCCAAATCATCAGCAAGTATCTATCCAATCTTTCAGACTCTCCCGCATCTTCCAAAGACAACCACATCCTTCCAACACTGCAAAGGATATAAGTTAGGATTTCCTGTTCCACCTCCGCTAGCTTATAGCTCTCGAGGTTGATAGGACACCCGTTCCCGAGGACTTTCTGTTGGCAAGTAGTGGATATTGCGAGGCTTGCTCTCTTTTCCTACTCTCTCTATCTTTGCTCGTAAACTCATGTATTGAATTGCGGTGCTGTTAGGATTCGTCTGTTGGCCAGTATTATGCTGGGTACAATACGATGTCGTATCATACATCCGGAAGAGTACAGAAATTACAGCTCTCTCTTGGTCAATCAACCGCGAGCGCATAACTTATCTGCTAGCTGCCTAGTATTTCCGCCCGGTATTTCTAGGGATCTGTTAGTTAGTTGGCCTAGACCCCCCTATACATTTTTCCTCCAGGTCCTCAGTTGGTACGGTAAGTTGTCTATCACTATTACTACTCCCCCGAGATATATACAATCGAGTGATATACTATGATAATCGACCCAAATATCATACCACACCATAGCTTATAAAAATTTTCCCCTGGCCAGGCCAACACCCCACACGCCCTCCCAAAGCCTAATAACTACCCAAGCACGCCAAAAAAAAGTCCGCTTCCAGCCCTCTGGCATCCCGGGGAGAGCTGTCCTACTCCTTAATCAGGACAGTGCCGTTCTCTGAAATAGCCTGAATTCTTTGCGGAAGGTCACGGGTCGCAGCACCCCCCCCCCCCCCTTTTTTTTTCTTTCCCCCTTCTCTTCTCTCTGTATCAAAGTTGGTGACTTGGGATGACTGTTGTACCCGTACGAGTACTGTTTGGTTTGGCTTGGGGGTAAACAAGCAGGAACCGATTTGGGATAGAGGTTAGGACACTTTGTCGGGCGATTATTAGATACTAGGGAGCGTTCCGCGATACTAGCACTGCTAGTAACTGCCAGTCTATTCCACTGTTGTGAGACCCTGCCATTGATGGTCCACAAGGTTCCATACGTTTCGCTAACCCTTTCTTCCTTATTATTTGGTGGGGGGGGGGGGGGGTAACCGAAAAAAGCTAAAGTATAATAGCCACTTGCTATTATATTT
>Ga0307509_10001253_pt1 | contig 43044 bp, 45 predicted proteins | sample 10_EM_MG_FD_202245 | JGI IMG/M metagenome (GOLD analysis project Ga0307509, IMG submission 202245) | Populus trichocarpa ectomycorrhiza microbial communities from riparian zone in the Pacific Northwest, United States - 10_EM | ecosystem: Host-associated > Plants > Roots > Unclassified | place...
CTTTGTCTCTGTTTGACTGCGGCAGTGGGCAGGTAGGGCGGGGGGGTTTTTCAGTACTGATAAGTGTTTTTCTTATGGGTTATAAGGAGGGCTTTATTTTACTTTTCTTTTGTGAGTCATCGATGGCGATGCAACAGGGTTCTGATGATCCCGCTTGGAGAGTTTTTGCACGTGTTGTTTGAGTTTTGTTATTTCCTTTGTTAGTTTTTGGAATTAAGGTTTTCTATATGCCATAGCGCGAGCTGCATGCAGGATTTTGTACCTATATCAATAATCACATGATTAAAAAAAAAAAGAAAAGAAAAAAAAGAAAAAAAAGGTACAAAGACAGCCATCCTCCGTCTCCTCTACACACCCGGCGATTGAAATCTCAACACCACGTGATTATCACCACTTTTCTGTTCTCCACCCCCCACCATGAGTTCCCTCTAGGGGGTGGAGTCATACATCCTCTACACTCCCCTTCCCTTAGGTTTATCCCTTTGGGCTTTCTTCACTCTGGGTTGATGGTTTTCGTCTTCTTTTGATGATGTTTCCTCTCCCTATCCCGCTTTTGCTCTACCTCGCTTAGAGCATTTGCACGGTCGGCAACCCCCTTACCTCGTCAACGGGTCGGTCGCCGTCTCGGGCTATCGGTGAAGTAGTGGCCCCGGTGGCTCTGCTCTCTGGTATCGCACTATCTCCTGAGAGTCCTGTCCGGTACGGTCGGCATCGTCGAAAAGTCGTGATCTCGTTTTGGTCGCCTTCCATCGCACTTCTCGGTTTGGGTCTACCTCTCCTTCTTTACTTCTCCTCACGGTCGGATCGGCTGGCACCCTACTGCTTCGCTCTTTGGCTGGCACCCTACTGCTTCTACACCCTGTGCCTCTGTTCCCTTCTGATCTCTGGGCTTGGGTGATTGTCATGGCTGCGTGCGTGGCTTTTGCCTGTGTTTGGAGTAGGGGTTTCATGCCTGGCGCCTCTGTCGCCTCTGGGTAACATGCACTCCCTCCCGGTATTGTTTCCTGTGGGCCTAGGGTCGCTACTTCGCCCTGCCAGACACTCCTGTTTGTGTTGGTTTCAGTTACCGATCTTTCTCTTGGAGCTCTTGTCTGCCCTTGGGTCCGGGACGTAAGAGCCCCAGGTTAATCTACCTCTTTGTGTGTGATCATTGGCCTACGGCATTGTCCTGCTGGCTCCTTGGCCCATCCCCTGCTCCGGCAGAATGGGGTAAGTCGTTGGGCTATAGGTGGGTTGCTTATGGGTTCGGCTGGGACTTTTCTTCCTTGAGTTTTGTTGAGGGTTCTGTACTTTCCTTGGTTGTTCACTATTGGGGTAGGGGGTTTTTCTTCTGGGCTGCATGTCTGTGGAGGTTTTTTGGTTCGTTGGATTCAGGCCTGTACGCTCTTCTGTAGTTTCTACTGATAGTACCGGGTGCTTTGGTGTCGGGCAGGGTCCGAGGGTTTTAGCACAAGGGATGCGGGATGGACTGTAGGTGGAGGTTTTTCCTGTCTTAGAGCGATCTGCATACGGGAGTTTGTATCTTAAACAATACTAAAATGATACTAAAAAAAATAAAAAAATAAAAAAATAAAAATGTACAAAGCCAGCCATCCTCCGTCTCCTCTACACACCCGGCGATTGAAATCTCAACACTACGAGATTATCACCACTTTTCCAAACTCCACCGCCCGTTATGGGTTCGCTCCAGGGGGTGGAGTGCATCTGCCCTTATCTTCTCCAGCCCTTAGGTTTATCCCTTTGGGCTTTCGACAGGCCACGGTCAATTTCTCTACTCTCTTTATCTTTAAGAGGCTGCCTAGTCAAGACACGAATGCGATTACCGATAGTTTCTACGGCACAGAGTTGGGTCTACACCTCCTTCATCTTGTTTCTTTTTCTTCACGGTCAGATCGGCTGGCACCCTACTGGTACTTCACCTTCCTGGCTGGTACCCACAACTACCTGGCTGGTATCCATAACTACTTCTTCTTCACCATTCAGACTATGACCACAGTCCATCATGGCTTGCCTCTGTGAGGATGGTATTGCACTATCTCCTTCTTGTTTTTGAGTGTCTTGCCAACATAGTTGGCATCTTCAGCCTCCCTAGGACTCAGATCATGCCGAGCCTGGCCCCTCCCGCGCTGTGTGTGCGGAAATCTTTTACGTGGTCTCTGCTACGTTTCCTTTTTGTTTTTCTTTTGTTCAGATGATCGTGCCATGGGTTTTCCTGACTCTTCCTGCTTGTTCTTTGATTTGATTTCTTTCGTCTATCTTTTTAGCTCGTCAAGGATTTCTTGTTGGGGGCGAGATGTGCGGTTGGTTCCACACAAGAGGGACATGGGGGGTTGATTTTTTCCCAGGGGTATTTGGGGGTTTTTTTATGCCATAGCGTAAGCTGCATGCAAGATTTTGTACCCTAAAACAATAATCATATGATTCAAAAAAAAAAAAAAAAGGTACAAAGAGAGCTATCCTCTGTCTCCTCTACACACCCGGTGATTAAAATCTCAACACCACGAGATTATCAGCACTTTGCTACCCTCCACCCCCCGCCATGAGCTTGCTCTAGGGGGTGGAGTCATGCCTCCTCTACTCTCCGCTGCCTTTAGGTTCATCCCTTTGGGCTTTCTTCTCTCTGGGTTGATGGTTTTCGTCTTCTTTTCATGATGTTTCCTCTTCCTACCGCGCTTTTGCTCTGCTTCGCTTAGAGCATTTGCATAGTCGACAACACTCTTCTCAGCGCCCATATTACAGACGGCTGGGAACACGGTTTGTAGTAAGAGAAAACACTTCAACATACCACGGTCAATTTCTCTGTTCTCTCTTATCTTTGAGAAGCTGCCTAGTCCAGACACGAACGGGGTTACCTATAATTTTCACGGCATAGAGTTGGGTCTACCCCTCCTTCTCCTCTTTTCCTTACGGTCGGATCGGCTGGCACCCTACTGCTTCTACACCCTGGGCCTCTGTTCCCTTCTGATCTCTCTGCTTGGGTGATTGTCATGGCTGCTTGCGTGGCTTTTGCCTGTGTTTGGAGTAGGGGCTTTATGCCTGCCGCCTCTGTTGCCTCCAGGTGACATGCACTCCCTCCCGGTCTCGGTTCCGGTGGGCCAACGGTCGCTACTTCGCCCTGCCACACACTTCCGTTTGTGTTGGTTTCGGTTACTGATCTTGCTCTTGGTGGTCTTGTCTGCCCTTGGGTCCGGGAAGTAAGAGCCCCAGGTAAATTTACCTCTTTGTGTATAGATCTATGGCCTACGGCATTGTCCTGCTGGCTCCTTGGCCCCTCCCCTGCTGCGGCAGAATGGGGTCAGTCGTTGGGCTATAGGTGGGTTGCTTAAGGGTTCGGATGGGACCTTTCTTCCTTGACTTTTGTTGCGGTTTCTGTCCTTCCCTTGGTTGTTCACTGTTGGGGTAGGGGGTTTTCTTATGGGCTGCACATCTGTGGAGGTTTTTTGGTTCGTTGTATTCAGACCTGTACGCTCTTCTGTAGTTTCTACCCATAGTACCGGACGCTTTGGTGTCGGGCAGGGTCAGCGAGTTTTAGCACAAGGGATGCGGGATGGACTGTAGGTGGAGGTTTTTCCTGTCTTAGAGCCATCTGCATACGGGAGTTTGTACCTTAAACAATACTAAAATGATACTATAAAGAAAAAACAAGAAAAATAAAAATAAAAGGTACAAAGCCAGCCATCCTCCGTCTCCTCTACACACCCGGCGATTGAAATCTCAACACTCCGAGATTATCACCACTTTTCCAAACTCCACCGCCCGTTATGGGTTCGCCCTAGGGGGTGGAGTTCATCTCCCCTCATCTAGTCCCGCCTTTAGGCTTATCCCTTTGGGCTTTCTTCTCTCTGGGTGGATAAATTTCGTCTCCTTTTGATAATGTTTCCTCTTCCCATGCAGCGTTTTCTTTGAGCCTCGCTTAGAGCATCCGCAGGGTCGGCAACACTTTTCTCATCGCCAATGTTACAGACGGCCGGGTACACAGTTTACAGCAAGAGAAAATATTTCAACAGGCCACGGTCGATTTCTCTACTCTCTTTCCCTTTAAGAGGCTGCCTAGTCAAGACATGAACGCGTCTCCGATAGTATCTACGGCACAGAGTTGGGTCTACCCCTCTTTCTCCTTCTCCTCTTACGGTTGGATCGGCTGGCACCCTACTGCTTCTCCACTTTTTAGGCTGGTACCCACAACTACCTGGCTGGTATCCATAACGACTTCTTCACCATTCGGACTATGACCACAGTCTATCACAGCTTGCCTCTGCGAGGATTGTATTGCACGATCTCCTTCTGCTTTTCGAGTGTTTTGCCAACACAGTTGGCCCATTCGGCCTCTCCAGGACTTCGATTATGCTGAGCCTGGCTACCCCCGTGCTGATTGTACGAGAACTTCTCAAGTAGTTGCTGGTTTGTTTGATTTTTTGATTTTTCTTTTTGTCCACATGAGTGTGCCATGGGTTTTCCTGACTCTTCCTACATGTTCTTTGATTTGATTCCTTTCGTCTATCTTCTTAGCTAGTCAATGGTTTCTTGTTGGGGGCGAGATGTGCGGTTGGTTCCACACCAGAGGGACTTGGGGGGTTGGCTTTTTCCCAGGGGTATTGGAGGTTTTTTTATACCATAGCGCGAGTTGCATGCAAGATTTTGTACCTTAAAACAATAATCATATGATTCAAAAAAAAAAAGGTACAAAGACCGCATTTAGCTTTAATACTATGGCCAACAAAGACTATACCCTCCACACCCCAGGAAACATCCAAACCCCCAAGTGCCTCTGGTATGAGACCAACCACACATCTCACCTATCGCCCAACCAAACCCTACAAACATACACGTACATACGAAGGAAGTGGAAAGGAAAGAAGCGAGCAGGAAAGAAAGGAGAACCCTTAGTGACATCTACTACGAAAGTATAAAAATATAGAGAATCAATGAACCTCTGACAAAGGAAAATCATATCTGATAAGTGAAGTGTATTAGCCTGAGCTAGTGAGTGAGAGTATGGACCTGCACACCGGAGCAATGCCGGGGGACGAAGCTGTGCCAGATGGCAGGATGGAAAGGTGGATGGAGGTGACTCAGATGAGGGGTTGCCGGTGGGTATGCCAAAACGGCATTAGCAGCACCCAAAAGGACGGGCGTAACTGAGGCGGGTTTTTGTATAGCGAGCAAAGATTAACCGCGGAAAAGGAAGCAGTAAGGTGCCAGCTGAGGAGGTGGAGAGAGGGGAATGGGTGTAGCTGTAACTGAGCAACGGGACGAAGACCATGAAGGTGGAGGAGGAAGGATGGGGGTGGAAGGCAATCCAAACGCTTGAGATGACCGACTAGAGTAACCGCTGCTCATGCTTTTCCGAATGCGAAACGAAGAGGAGATGCTGAAGTGACTAACCGAAGCGTTCCCCGACAGGACCATGTAGCCGAGACGGAAAGGTACTTCACAATGGGCTTGGAGAGCTCAGCGCCGACCGTGAACGAAGAGAGTAAAATGGTTACCGTGCAAAACCTAAGCGAGGTGCAAAGGAAGTGCGGTGTAAAGGGGGAGAACCGCACTTCATGAGCGGGAGTCAACGATGAACGGGAACAAGAGCCCCGAGGTGCAAGGGGAAGACCCCAAAAGGAGAGGAGGGGTGATAGCATCACTCCCCTAGGCGGAAGCCATCAAGGGGGAGGAGAGGGGGTGGTGGTGGATCCCACAATGATTTCTCTGGTGTTGAGATTTCAATCACCGGAGGCGTAGGGGAGATGGTTCGTGTGAGCTGAGCGGGCTTTTTTTATTTTATTTTTTATTTTTATTTTTTTAAATCATATGTTCATTGTTTCTACGGTACAAGAAATGACATGCACCTTTAATGATATGGCCAAAACAAAACCGACAATCAAACAAACAATCAACACAAGAAACAAACATAACCAGTTCCTCCAACGCGACCAATAAGTGTCACAAAGCAGCCGAAGCTAAAATAGTAAGGAAAAATTTAAACCGCTAACTAGTCTCGAGGGCCAGGGGCGGATGTGGCGGTAGGGGGGAGGAGGGGGTTCAATCGGGGGGTGTGGAGGGAGGGGGCAAGCGGGGGCATCCCCAGAGGGAAACCGGTGGCAGTGGTGCGAATGAACTCAGCCAGCGCAAGGAGCAGCTGTTGGTCAGACCAGATTGGGGCCTCAGGGGCCAAGTCCGAGACCCCTTGGAGGAGGCGGGATCTCTGATGGGAGGAGGAGGGGCAGGACAGGACGGCATGTTCGAAGGTCTGTGGGGCCTCAGAGCAGAGTGGGCAGGACGTGTCGGCCTCAGGATTTTCCCATGAGGTGTGAGCCGCGAGATAACTCTTCCCAGAGCGCATCTGGTGTATCCTCCCCGCAACGAATTTGCCCTAGCCCATGAAGAGATGGGGTCGTGTCGAGGGCGGATAGGGGTAGTATGGGGGGGCTGGGGTGGAAGACCAGTCAGAAAGTAGGAGTTGTTTAGCCCTCAGTTTGAGGCAGGCATAAGATGGGACAACCCCCGGAGTCGGGGGCAGGTAATCTGTTAAGTGGAGGGAGATGGGTGGCAGTGTGGAGACATTGTGTATGAGAGGAACGGCCGTATTTGCCAGAGCCGTGACGGCGGTGTGTCGGTATCTTGGGTTCTTGGCCTTGTCCGGAGTGGATCGCCAGTCGAGGTTGAAGAAGAGGTATGGTTGGGAGGTAATCTTTCCACGCACCAACAATGGGGCACGGTGGTGCGAGAAGGTAGGAACAGATTTCGGGAGGCGTGCCGTGGCAGGGTCTATTTCCGGGGGGGAGCAGATAAGCCTTAGGCCGGCAAGGCGGCGCTGGTGGCGTATAAGAACAGGTAGGGGGGGAAGACAGGCTTCCCTGTGCAAACATATTGTATTGGTGGTGGAAAAACAGTTGGTGATCCACCTACAGATCCGACGCCAAAAAACGGACATAGGGTTCAGGATAGACGGGGGAGGGTTCCAGACGGCTGACCCATATAGGAGGATTGGAGCAAGGAGCAAACGCGCCAAGGCGAGACAAAGGTAGGGTGGAAGGCCCATCCCGGGGGGGGTGAGACGGCGAATCGTGGCCAGGGCTGCATTCGCAAGGACGTACCTCCTGGAAAAGAGGGACCTTGGGTCAAAGGAGGGGGTGAAGATGAAGCCCAGCCACTTCAGGCGGGATTGTGGGTAGAAGAGCTGATCTTCCAGTTGCACCGGGAGGGAGCATGGCGGCTCATTGCTCCTGACAGTCCTCCAGTGGATCAGTTCGGTCTTCGGAACGGAGAAGCAGATGTTGATAGGGGAGGCCTTTCTTTTGAGTGCTGAGAAGGACTTCTGAAGGAGACGAACATTGGTTCTATAGGAGGGTGAGGCCACGGTGACGGCAAGGTCGTCAACGTAGAAGATAATAAGTGACCTGGAGACTTCCAGGTGGAGTGAGGAAACGTATATGACGAAAAGCAGAGGGGAGATGGGAGATCCTTGGGGGACCCCAACCGAGACGGGAGCGAAAAGACGAGGGGACCCTTGCAATGTGAGGTGGCAGGTGCGGTCTCTGAGGAAAGAGCCGACCCACTGAACCAGGTATGGGCTGTCCCCCTTCCTGCGCAGGAGAGAGAGGAGTGAGGGAGCCTCTACGTTGTCGAATCCTTCTTTCACATCGAGAAAAAGGGTGGAGACTTTGTAACAGAGGCGATGGAAGGACTCAACGTTATGTTGTAGGACTAGGGCGGCATCAGCGGTGGACCTCTCAGGGAGGGACCCGCACTGAAGGGGGTGGATGAGGGAGCATATGATTGCTTGGGCTGAAAGGCGGGAGGTTACGACTCTCTCAAGGATTTTAGAGAGTGTTCGAAGGAGGACGATAACCCTGAAAGAGGAGGGCGAGTCGTATGAGGGTTTGCCCGGCTTGTCGAGGACAATACCAAGCGCTTTCTTGAGGGAGGGAGGGTGAAAACCGTGGGCCAGTAGGGGGTCCAAGAGGGAAGGAAGGAGGGAGGGCTTAAGGCGGTGTACAGATTTCCACACGGAGTACGGGATGTGGTCGGGGCCAGGGGCGGTGGTGTTCGCGGATTTGGAGAGGGCCCTGGATATCTCCTCAGAGGTGAGAGGGGTATAGTCCTCATAGTGCGCGAGGTGGAGGAGAGGGGGAGGTGGAGGCTTGGGAGGAAAAAAGTGGTGAAGAAGCGTTTCCGCGACCTCAGCCGGATCGGAGGCCCCTGGTAAGTCCGGGAACCTTTGTGGTGGGCGACCAAATACGAACCTCTTGGCTGTCCAGAGGGATCGTGGAGTGGCCGAGGACAGGAAGTCCGACCAGTGTGACTTCTTGGCTGAGGCAATGGCCGTAAAAGTTGTTCTTCTCGAGCTCTTCACATTGCTCCAGTTGAGGGGGGACGGATCGAGGCGAGATATCCTTGCAAAGTTGTTGTACTCCCTTCTCAGGGACGATAGGCGGGGGGACAATCATGGTTTCTAGTGGGGGCACGGGCGCTTGCTCGGAACATGGGAGGTAAGGAGGGAGGTGAGGCGGGCCGAGGAGATGTCGAACTATCTGCACAGGGAGCTGGGTGTAGGTCTTGCTGGGCAGGGTAATGTGGCGAAGGTGTCCAGTTCCTTCCCCACCGCCTCAAGGTCAAGGAGGGCCCAGTGAGGAGTAGGTGGAGGTAGCATGATCGCGGGTGGTTTTAGTGTTATCACACATGGAACGTGGTCTGAGCCAGTGGAGGGGAGGGGGGTGTCCCATGAGGAGACAAGGGGGGTGAGAGCAGTATTCGCAAAGGCCAAGTCCAAAACAGAGGGTCGTGAAATGGTGTCAAACGGGAACCGAGTATAGACCCCGGGGGTGTTGAGAAGGTGGTATGGGAGGTCCAAAGCGATGTCAAGGTAGCGTGCAGAGATTGTAAATTCTCTATCGGATAGGGAGTGGCCAGGATCTGCCAGTGGGTGGTGTAGGTTAAAATCACCTAGAACTAGGTGAGGGTAGGGGAGAAAAGAAAAAAGCCGTTCAGGCGGTATGGAGCGGTAGGGAGGACTATTTGTACGAAGAAGGTATACTGAAGTAACCGTGAGGGAGTGGTGGGAGAATCCAAAAAGACCTTCCGGAGAAAAAACATCCATTGACAGCATCTTTGAAGAGTCGTGAAAAACAGTCAAGGAGGACAAGTGCTGGTTTAAAGCTTGAGAAACATAAATGGCTACCCGTGGGCGGCCAGGAGGGGGGGGGGCGAAGGAAAAAAATCCCGGAAATGTTGGGAGGACTGACCGTCTAGAGGGGGGGTCTTGAATAGGAAGAAGTAAGGGAGGGTGAGGCAGCATGGTAAAGCTGTGAAAAAGTGAAAGGAAAACATCCCAGCTCCCAAGGCAGTTATGTTGAACGATTGGAAAGGACGGGAAGACAGCACTGCTGTCGGTGTAGCGAGTGAAAAAATTCTCCATTATCGGGCAGAGCCCTCGGAGGAATCGGAGTCTAAAGATTCATCACCTCCCTCTCTTGGGGCGAGATCGGTGATGGTGATAGTGCGCTGGGCTCTCTGCCTAGATGGAGGAGCATCGCAGGGGAGTACAGGGGCTCTCGGTGTGTGAGGTGGGGCATCTGGAGCTGGGTGAAGAACCGTCAAAGGGCCAGCCTGGTCTTCAGCGAGATCCATGCTGTCCTGCGTATGTCGAGATGGCACTTTAGGTGTGTCCGGGGTGGTTTTTGGGCGAGAGGGACAATCCCTGCTGCGCGCAGAGTGCTCCTCCTGGCAGTTAGGGCAGCATGCCACCGAGGACGGACAGCAGGCGAGGATCGGTTGGAGATTGCCACCCTTTGGGCAGGCAGGGTTAGGGCAGCGATGCTCCGCTTTTGTATGGGTGAGCGAGCAGAAGGGACAGATGGGTAGCGAGCTGGGACTGCAGCCGGAGATGTGGCCGAACTTCCAGCACCTCTTGCACTGGGAGTTTTTAGAGGAGGAAAACATTTGTTCGACTCTCCGGTTTCGGGAGAAGAGGTTGACGGAGGGGAGGATGGCGTAAGCATCGGGCGGGACCACTGTAACAATCACGGAGGTGGCCCTCTTCTGTTCACGAGATTCCGGGTCCAGGTTAAGGTAACGCGCTGAGAGAATGGAGACTCCCCTGGCATTGCGGATGGACTCATGAAGGGAGGGGAAAAGTTGGTAATCGTCTGAGGGGAGGAAGTCGAGAGGTATAGAGTGAATCAAAAGCTGTGTTTTATTTGGAGCGGGCTTAAAGATATCCCAAGGGGAGTTGGCTACCGGAAAGGCCTTATTCAACCTCGTGGTAAGGGGAGCGAAGTAGGGGGTGTAGGCGGAGGCGGGAGTGTGAAGGTCGGTGCTGAACAATGACACTGAGCCTTTGTCGTTGACTATGCAAGTAAACGAAAGGGGAAGGGAGCAGTTGGCCTCTCTGAGGACAGAGGCAGCGATGTCAGGCAAATGGGCTGCTATCTTGAGCGCTTCTGGGTGGGGTTCGAAGGTGGTTCTAGAGGCGAAGAATCTGCCGACAGCTTGGGGGAGAGGAGGGGGAGGTTTCATAAAAACCTCTCCCGAGGCAACCGCAACGGAGGAAGCCGAGACAGGACTCTTAGCCTGACGACCCTTCTTTCCTTTAGCAGGGGGTGCGGCAGCTTGGGCGTAGGTGGGGGTGGCCTTGAAAGTCATGGTGGTGGGGGGTCGCCAGCCGGGATCCATGTGACCGGGGGTCCAAGAGGGACTGGGGGGGTATTTCCCTTTTGCGAATTCCTCCTATTCCCAGGTGTGGGGGTATTTTTTGGCAAACGCCTCGGGGTTGCCATATAGTGTGGGAGGGGAAGTTGACATGTCATATCTCGGGAGATCTGGGTCACCTGAGGGGGAGGGCCAGACCGTGTTAGGTGGCGGTGGGGGTGGAGCCGGATGAGCTCTTTCTTTCCCTTTCTCTTGGTGAGCGGGGTTGGTATTACTGGAGGGGGTGGGATGAGACCCACTAGGGGAGTGTGTGGCCTGTTGTGGGACGTTTGGGCGTTGGGGGGGAAAAGAGACCTGAGCTGCTGACGGAAGACGGGAGGCAATGTCCCGGAGGGATGCCTGGAGAGGGGCGAGGTTAAGGGGATGTGGGGAGAGGTCCAGGTTGGCCACCCCAGAGGACAGGTCATGGATCTCAGTCGAGCGGTTCTCAAGAGCAGTTGCGATGTGGACGCTCGATTGAAGCGAGGTGCAAAGTAGAGGGAGGAGCATTTGTTCTCCGATGGAGAGTGTGGAAATGTTTGCTGGAGTGATGGGGAGAAAACTTGGGGCAGGGAGCCCTAGGTCAGCGGCAGTCTGGTGGAAAGCCGAGACCAGATGGTCGAGGTTTCCAGTGGATGGGAGGGGAGAGAGAGGGGCTAGAGTAGCGTTTCTCGAGGGGCCGCCTTGGTAGGAGGCCATGTCTGGAGGTGAGGGTGGGGAGGCGAGGCCCAACAATGAGAGCGAAAAGTGTGGGAGGGGAGATCGTGCACCGAAAGAGGTGGTGTTGAGAAATGTAGGGGGGGGGAAAGAGGGGAGCGGAAGCGTGTGAGCTGAGCGGGCTTGAGTCTCTTGCTATATACAATTGTTGGTTGTTTTGAATGATAATGGCAGTGTGTACTGGACATTTTTTTTAGTATCCGGAATCTTGGCGCTTGTTTGTATGGGTTTTGGCGCCAAGCTGTCCAGATACTAAAACAAAACGTCTAGTAGAGAGGTATCGTGGCCACTCCGGACTCGAGCCTCTTGGTGGCTCGAGCCCTCAAGTCCAGGGGTGCCTCGAGCCGGCTCGTGAACAACACTAGCCGGGATTCGGAGAGCTGGCGGGGAGAAAAGGGGGGTGGGGCGGCTAGCATTGCACTCATAGCACCCGAGCGCTGGCATTCCTATCCGGCAAGTATCATATTTGTGCTACCGTATAAGGTGTACCCTCCGGTGATTCCAAGGGATCGGTTGGGCGGTGGTATTACAAAGCTCGGGTATGATAGTCCGGTAGAAACTGCGCGTGGCGACAAAACCACGAAGTGCCCGAGGTAAAAGCTGGCAGACCAGATGTCCAGGCAGAGCCTCTTGATTATTCAAAATTTCAATCTGGACTACGTGGCTTGAGGATGCCCCGGTGCGATGGCCTGCAGATATATGTGAAAGGCCTCGGAGGCTTTTCAGGGCTAATCACTTAGAAATATGAGAATAAAACAAGGAGTCTACGCTGTAGATTTCGCTTAAGATACATCGATGGCATGGACTGATCAGCAACAATGATCTATTTATCCGCAATACATGAACATGACCCTACCTCCAGCCCTTTGCACAGATAACTTATCCTGTTATCGTGCGTGGACAATATTAAGCCCCCAATCACGATTGAGAGCATCACAACACTCCCCATCACTCTGCACTTTCAACCCCACCCAAAAAATTTTCTCTAGATCAAATAATAGTTTCTTCTATGTATTCTCCTGTGAATTTACATTTTCGATTTGCTTTTTTAGTTTTCATGAAATTGGGGTTGGCGGGGGAGCGTATTTGTCATGACCCGAGTTTTTCAGGTTCGTTAATGCGCGGTTAATTTTGTCCCATAACTTATTTTAAGCACAAGCAGGCCAATTCAACCCGCACATCTAGTGCATCTAGAAAGCATCCCATGAGGTCTGTAGTAAGGGGACCAATCCTTCGGGGACTCGGCTAGAGCACGGCTATCTCAAAAATACGATGAGTGATGAAGATGGTCTCCGGGATCTCAGTTTGGTGAGGAGGTAATAGTTTTAGTATTGGAAATGAGGCTACTCGTCGTACTCTTAGAATAGGAAAGCTTTATGGGAAAGCGCATCGTTTGTAGCTTCGGAAATTCGCCGAGACTTCGGGCATGGGTTTGTTTTCGGCGACTCGCTTTGGCTTTCGGGGAAAGGATTTCCCGGGCGGGAATGCATTAGGGTTTTCGATCGATGCGGCTGCCGGAAAGACGGTAAGGAAAGCCGGGAAAGATGTAAGGAGAACCGGAAAGCTTGTAAAAGTGTTTTACGCTCGAAGGGAACATGTGCGGAGGTTGTGAGCAGCGATGTTCATTCTGGCACTTCGTTAACTCGGCAAAGGTGGGAAAGGAGTAATCTGTGAAAAGGACCTATGTGGTAACCTGGAAGAATAGGAAGACTTTGTCATGGTATATCTCCTGTCTTTGCCGTTGGTTGGGTGTTTTTGGTGTTGCCGTCATTGGGAGTGGGGCGATATGGTTGTTAGAGAAAAGTTTTTCCCCACCAAAGAGTGGGGGATTGTTTGGTTGTGAGTTGCTTGGCGTTTCGTTTCATTTCACCTCTCGTCACTCCCTGCTTATCGTTTTACAGTCGAAGTCTAAAAGTTGGTTCCGGCTGAAAGGAGTCTGATCTAGTGTGCGGTGCAGACTCCCTTTATGCGAGTTCGTGATATCACCCTATTAGGGAGGTTTTGCATCCCGTATAAAATAACAATAACAACCAAGCCTTGGCGCCGAGGGTGGGGCTGGTAGTTGTCTAATTCCGAATGACGGTAGGAGGTTTTGCCAATCGAAGAAGATTGGGGAATAAAAAATAGAGAGCTGCTTGGCCCGCCTTAGCCGCAGTCTGTCGTTGAGAAAAATCTTTCTTGGGTACAACAATTACTTAAGCTGTGCTGAGATACACACAGCAGTTGCTAGTGTTATTTTTATTTTAAACCCACCATTATCTGGGATAAGTTAACTTGGGTACCAATCCCGGATAATAGAATTTTTGTTATCAACACATCAACATGTGGCGGGTTGCCAAAGCGACAACAGAAAACGAGGGTGTTGGCACTCGAATTCTCTTTGCAAAACCTACCAACTCAAGACAGTCCAAAACTCCGCCAAGACCAATGCTATAGTACGTTGACAAAATTAACCCCGATTCAACGATTGATGGCAAGGTAACCCTCCTCATCACCCTGCACTTTCAACACCTCTTAAAGAACTTTCCCTAGCGGAAATATTAATTTCTACTATGTATTCTGCCTTATACTTACACCTTTGATTTTTTTCTTAGTTTTAAGGATAGTGGGGTTGGTGGGGGAGTGTTGTTGTCATGGCCCAAGTTTTTCCTTCTTGATTGAGAAGCGGTTAATTTTGTCAACGGACCATACATCCATAGCTCTCTTCATAATTTCTCAATCAGTTTAGATACAGAGGTCTAAAGAGCTTGAAATTAAAATGCAGGGAATCTTTTCGCACTTGATGAAGATTTGATTTAGATTGCTTTACAAGAGTACTGATTAGAGGGAGGGTCGTGAATACGACCGTTTTCTGTGGCAAACCCCACACTGCCGGTGATCGCCATCCATGTACAGTACTCGTGCCAAGGTTGTGGGTGAACCACAACCCACAATTGCTTGCTGGCTTGCAACCGTGGGCACTTTAAAGAGTGCCTGACGGCTTAATGCAAATTTACAACTCAACGCAAATTTGTGGCTTACCACAGAAACTGTGTGGCACAACGCCGCTTTGTGGCTCAATGTGACCTAAAAAATATATTCAATATAATACTCTCATTCAAATCAATTCCTGAAGCTGTCCTTGTCACTTAATTATTATCTTAAATATTCTTTGAGCAATATGGTTACATCAAACCAGAAAGCCAGTTAAGCCACTAAGCTGGGTTGAGCCACAAAGTGATGTTGAGCCACAAATTTACTATGGTAAGCCACAATTTTGCATTGAGCTGTAAATGGGCATTGAGCCGTCAGGCACTCTTTAGAGTGCCCACAGTTGCGAGCTAGCGAGCAATTGTGGGTTGTGGTTCAACCACAACCTTCGCACAAGTACTCGAGTATCCAAGCCAATCCACCCCACCCCCTGCAAATAAATTACACATCCTCGCCGCCCCCCTGAATACTGTGGTTGAAGAAGGATTGATAACCTATCCCATCATTAACTCTCCTAGTATACGATACTCGTATAACAAGAACCTCCTCCGGATTGTCTATTCTTTCCCGTGACATTTTGAGTTCCTTCGTTCTCGTGCTAAAAACCCACACCCAAGATACCTAACTTTCCCGAAATTATTGCAGAATCACACTGCACTACTCAATTAAACTCACTATTAGTGACGGACACGATCAGATTATGGTTCTGCTCCACTAGATCATGCCAAATCACCCCGATCATACCAGTCCCACAATCATGGTCTCTCACTATACTAATCTGCTGTTAGTAATAGGGAATGGCAGAGCTTGGCGCTATTTTTAACTTCAACTTTACATTATTGTGTGCCAAAGTAGTCAGCAATTCTTTAATGAACTGTGTGTACTTGAGGAAATATTTGAAGGAATTTTGTACCATACTGTGAATTTCTTTTGTCTTTTCAACTTCAGAAGGTATTAAATGGAAAGCGCGAAATTAACTAGTTTAGGTAGGGTATGCCTACGGTGGACCATAGTGACCAAAACCGCCACCACCCACAAATCTTGAAACTTAAAAATGTTAAAACTTAAAATGTCCTTCAATCATCAAAATTTCACAAGCGATAAGCCTATTTATAATTACCACTGGTATCATTGGGTATTGGCCGATATTTTGTTGTAGAATAATGGAAAAAGAGGAATTGAAGCGAACTTGAAAAAAAGAAAGTAGAAAAAGAAGCAGTAACACACGAATTACAAGGAAGAAAGTATACTACCAATAAAAGATACTGGCTTTTGTTACAAGATCTCCAAGGCATGTTTTTTTTGAGATCCCTTGCCCCTGCCCCCCCCCGCTCATTCCTCAGATGGGTCCCTGTTAAAAATAGGTGGTGAGACTTCCTTCCGTCCTGTAGGCACCTACAACACTCGAGTCTCGAGTGTGTGTCCCAAGCTATATGGCCAGGGCGTCCGTCCTTTGGGAAAGAGTACTCTCTAAGAAGGTGACTGCAAGGTACTACAGTCCTCTAGGAATCAGGAACTCCTGAACTGTACCTGCAGCACTCATCTTGCATCTGCCGTCCTCGTTAATTACTTATACGGCCGACAAATTAACTGTACAGTCCATCAATTGCCTACCTAACCCCCTATTGTCCGTAGAGACCACTTGCCATCCTTGGGGCGCGCCTGTCATGCCAAGATACTTGTATTTCCCCCGTCCTTCCTTGTAGGATTGGGCAAGGGACTATAGTGATAGCGACACTCTGATGGCAGCTCGCTCACAACCCAATGATAACTGGGGTAGCGTAGGTAACGGTGCGAAGCACGGAGAAAAGCAGGTAGGTAGTGGTTCCACTATGTGATGATAATCATGTGGATGTTCGATGTACGATACAGGAAGGTCTCTACTGGTAGCTCAAACCAAATACAGAAGAGAGCGCACAAACACACAAAACAGAAAAAACCCCCAAGTGGCAGTCACGACCCTAAACCGGTCGTACCCCAAACTAACTATCATACCCTAACAACTATGGGATTCCAGCTATTATATAGAGGGTATCAGAAGATGGTATGGTGTAGGCAAGGACTGCGGGGGGTGTTGAAAATCATGCTGGTCGCCAGACTCTCAGGATACTTCCTTCATCTTTAGATAGCTTCCGGGGACGCGCTTTCACTTCGGGCATGAGGAGGTTTTGGCTTCGGGCTCGAGTGTGTGTTTGGACGGTCGGGGAAAGCATGTCTTAAGTAGGAATGTCATGACCGGACATGAGGCGGAAAAGCTGTAAGGAAGGCTGGAAAAGAAGGTAGGTGGGTGTGAAAAGGTTTGACACTGTAACAAACCAGCCTTCCACGAAGGTGTTCGTAACGGGAAACGACTATCTGACTATCATAGGCTATCGACATAGCCTAGGTAGTTTGCTTCGTCTATCGTTATAGACTAACATCTTGCGTACGTTGTAGGTGTAGTGATCGTAGGAAGTCCTATCGTGTAGGAATAGAGTACTCGCATACAAGCGAGGTATCATAGAGATAAGGGCATTAGGTATCTCGAACATATTGCACCTATGGAAGGTCACTGTTCAATGGGCTTGGCCCGTGCCCCAGTATCTGAGTGGTGTATTACTTAGATGGTTGCGTGAAGAGCTCTAACTACTGTGACCGAGTCTCCTACTTATAGACCCTTCACGCCAACAACCCTAACCCTAGTGACTCATAACTCGAGTCACGCCGTCCTATGACTCATAATGAGTCATGCCCGAACTCCATCAGATGACTCCTACGAGTCACTGCGTAACATGCCGTAAACCAATCATAAAACATAAAACATGTCAGGTGCGCAAAGCGCGTCACCTGCGTGGAACTCGTGACTCATAATGTGAGTCACGCGCGAAAGTCATTACATCATTATGACTCACAATCGTGTGTCATATAAACATCAACCAATTATAATATAACGATGACACGCAAGTGCCAGTCATGTGAGAACTATGAGTCATCTGACTGCATAGCGTGAAACATAAACATACCTTATGACTAATAACTATTAGTCATGTGAAATCTGCTTTGCTTAGTCACGATTTGTGACAGACACCCGGAAAATGGGTATGAGGATATATGGACAACGGTGTTTGTTCCTGCATTTTGTTAGCATGAGATTTCGGAAAAGTTGGGAAAGGAGGAGACAGGGGCACACCCTTTCCCGATAGGAAAGGATGATATATACTTATCCTTTTGTCCTTAGTTAAGATGGATGTTGTTGTTGAGTGTCGTGGATGTGAGAGACTGTTGTTGTTGTTAGTGAAGAGATTTTTCCCCCTCTCCTGTGTGCAATTGTTTAGGTGTGAGTTCCTTGGCGTTTCGTCTTCGCCGTTTCGTTCCAATCACCGTTTAGTTCCGTTGGCGCCATACTGTCGTCGTCGTCGATCCTAGTTTAATAGAGGGAGGACACAGATGGCAGGTATTTGGAAAGACGGCTGGGCACATGTCGACAAAAATGAGAGGGACGGCCAGGAGTCGGTGACAATGGCCAGGGCTGAGTAATGACCGCTGGGGACAGCAGACGAAGTGTTGGACTTAGTTTTATATGCCGTACAGAGGTAGTTTTCTTTCACTCTTGTTTGCTTCCTTAGTCTCCCTCTACTTTATCAATTTCTAAGTTGTGCATTGTTGAAATTATACTTTCAGATATGTACTTTCTATCTTTTTGAGTATGACGGTACTTCCTAGTTCATACTAGTTTTACTTCAATGCCATCAGAGTTTAACCTCAATTCATTTGTTTTGGATCTTTCATTTATTTCACTACTCAATCAGTCAATCATAGATGTAACTCTATACGCATTAGATTTTTCTTTCGTCTTCTTGTGTTTTCATGAGGTTCTTTTCTATAGTGGATATGTATTCTTGTTGCACAGCATATATAGCCTGCTCTCCGCTTCCTTAGAAAATCAAGCTTCTTTTCTCTGGTCCGGGAAACATATACATTAACACAAAGTATGAGTGATATATGGTGATGCCCTTTAACTGAGATTGTAAATAATATTCCTTCAAGAAAGAAAAGGTTAAATAGATTATCAAGTGCTGCAAGTGTTAAGATAAAACTAAACAAATCATTCTACTACAAGCTTTATTTCTCTTTCGAATACTTCTCTAAGTCATTGCTTTAATTCTTGTGATATCCTTATATATAAAAAAGGGATTGAAGTGGTAATGTCGCAAAGAACTGATGGAACAGAAGTTTACTGGCAGCCTAACATTTGGGATTTTCCTCGGATCCAGATATTCTTCCTTGAATAAGTTACAAGCTCACACACATGACATATCATTTGCCGGATTACAAAGCATGAGTGAGATAAAATCATGAACTTGACGCCTCCAAGCATACGAGCTCGAGGAGTGTGACTGAAAAACTCTACAGAGAGTCCAGTCTTCTATCCATTTGTAGTGTTCGCAACAAGGCAGTCCGTCCGTCCTGAGCTAGGACGAGGGTGGAAGGTAGTTTGTCGTCCCGTCCGGTCATTTTCTAAGGTTGCCCGACAAGTAAGAATCAAGGACAAGGACGGATGGGATTCTGTCATCCCATCCAGGCTTTTCTGGAACTTACCCCACACATCCGAGTGAAGGACCGTCCCCCACCGTCCCCCACCGTCCCCCACCGTCTCCAGCCCTCCCATGCCGTCCCCCGCCGTCTTCCTCCCTCTTCTGCTGTTTTCCGTTGTTTTCCGTTCTTTTCCCGCCATCCCCCGCCGTCCCCCACCGTCCCCCACCGTCCCCTACTGTCCTCTACCTGAAATGTCTCAGATCGTAGGGTTTGTGGTCCTTCCCAATGATGGCCCTCCTGTGAAATTCAAGAACGAGGGCTGATGGCATTTTGTCGTCCCCTCCAGTGATTTTCTCAAGTTGCCTGACAAGTAGCAATGAAAAACGAGGACGGACTATATTTTGCCGTTCCGTCCTGTCCCGGGCCCTTGACAGTCCCCCCGCCGGGCCCTACGGAGGCCCCGGACGCCTGCGAGCACTGTTCCTTTGCTCTTGTCCGTCCATGGACTCGAAAAATGACGGACAACGACTGGTGGTCCTTCCGGTACTACCTGCAGGACGGACAGACTGGACTGTTCGGAACGCTGGAATCACAGCAGACTTGGAAACAATGGTCATTGGGCATTACATATTAAGTATCTCACTCCAACTAACTAACACCAAAATTTTCCCGAAACTCGACAAACCCTGATCCCTTTCAACCATCCTGAACTATCATGGTCCTCAGTTGTCCCTGAAGCCTATGCCCTCCAAGTGTTCTAGTTCCTGTATTTGTAGTAGCGTGGAGTATGAAAGTGAAATCATGAAAATCAGATGTCTCCTGGCTTGTCTTGAACTAGTAGAGGGAGGAGCTAACCTTCACTTTTTCTGCATGGGAGAGGCTTTTTTTCTTCGTCATATTTTTTTCAACTTTAAGTTCATGAATGGGGGCGGTTATTTTGTGGGGTGTATGCTATGTATCAGTATCTAAGGATTGCAGTCATAATTAAATTTATTGCTGACAAAACTCTGGTTGTTTTAAGCGATATTTTAACTTTTTCAATTTTCAAGTTTTGATTTTCGGGATTTGTGGGTCGTGGCGGTTTTGGTCGCTGTAGTCCGCCGTATATGCCATTCTACTAGTGATTTTTGTCGCCAGCCAAGTACAGTTGTGTAACAACTGGACAACGCAACAAGTAAGCAATCCCCGCATTTCTTCCCCAAGCGAACCAGGCACCCATCAACATCTTTGACAAATTGCCTGACTGTTATACTATCATTTCACCTAGTACCAAACCTCGCCCACTATGAGTACATCACCGACAGGAAACGGAAGATCAAGCTCATTTCAGCATGGCATGTCGAAAACGCAGGCCGACCATCGCGTGACCGAAAATATTTTCGTTACCTCGAACGCGAACGTTGGAAATGTGTCAAACAGCTATAACAATATCAAGGTGGGACCGGATGAAGAGACTTTGCGGATATATGAATGGTTATCTCCACTCGAACCCCATAAAAGGCATCAAGATGTGAGGAATCGTCGAATTGATGGGGTTGGGGAGTGGGTTCTGCAGAGGAGCGAGTTCCAGTCATGGTGCGAGAGTCGGAGTGGCTTAGGAAATCCTACATTACTATGTTATGGGGGCCAAGGGGTCGGCAAGACCTATATAAGGTAGGAGAGTATTCTCCTGGAACAATGAGCGATGTTGACAAATAATAAAATCAGTTCGTTGGTGATAGGCACCTTGCAGAAGCGAGCGCGGGGACAGAATGTTGCAGTTCTGTCCCTCTATTGTGACTACCAGGCGCAGAAGGATCAATCCGCCGTGAATCTGATAGGGGGTCTACTTAGGCAGGTTGCATTGCGAGCACGGGGAATTCCGGAGGAAATTAAGAGTGCTTTTGATGAGGCGATGAAGGAGGGTGGGAAAGGTCTGCGATTGCCTGACATGGTGAAACTGTTTGTCGAAGCAATAGATTCCGTTGAGCTGGTATACCTCTGTGTCGATGCAGTGGACGAGGTGCTGCCGCAGTGTCGGCCAGAGTTTCTTCGCGCCTTACGGCAGATCATTCGCGATACACCAAATGTGAGGCTATTTCTTACTGGGAGGCCATATATTCGCAGGGAACTTGACAACTATCTCACGAAGGAGGCAAATATTATACGGGCTGTGGCCAACCAAGAAGATATCACGAAATACCTGAGCCGAAAGATCGACAATGACAGTCACCAAGATCCAGACTTGATGACGGAAGATCTGAAAAATGATATCATGAGAATAATGTTGGAAAAGGCTTCGGAAATGTGAGTGAGGGAAGCTTCATTACAAATATCTATCCCTAATTGATATTCTACGCAGGTTTTTGCTCGTTACCCTAAATATCGAGGCAATCTTGGGCGAGACCTCCTTAGGGGGAAGAAAGAAAATGTTGCAAAAGGTGGCGACGACGGGCGTGGACCTCGACAGTGTGTACGCCCAAACACTGCGGCGGATAGGGGAGCAGAGGGGAGACCGATCGAGGCTCGGGATGGAGGTGCTGATGTGGATATCCCACGCGGAGCGGCCCTTACGGATTGATGAACTCCGTCACGCTCTAGCAGTAGATATGGAGTCGACTGATCTCGACCTTGAAAACATCCCGCCACAAGATGCCGTGTTAGGGTCATGCTTAGGACTTGCTGTGGTTGACCCGGAGACATCGGCAGTGCGGCTAATTCACTACACGCTTCAAGAATACCTTTCTCGGCCTGGTATCCTACCTGACGTCCACAAAACACTTGGGCAGAAGTGCTTGACCTATCTAAATTACAAGTTGGTCAGAGGCCTCCCAGCCACTAATATTCCGAACCTTGAAGATATGCCCTTTCTCGAGTATTCTTCCTTGTTTTGGGGGAGCCATGCAAAAACGGAACTCTCAGATCGATCGAAATCACTGGCGCTGGAACTACTAAGCCTGGCCGGCAATCATATATCCGCTACGTTACTTCTCAAACAAACAGGGAGTTCCCATTCTTGTTCACTTCCCCATCACCTATGGCCTGGCCTGCACTGTGCAGCTTACTTCGGAATTGTTGAGGTTCTGGCTGCTTGGACAGAGAGGAGAGGCTTTGATATCAATCAAGGTGACTGTATGGGTTTTACAGCGCTCATGTGGGCTGCTCGGCAGGGGAATGAAGAGGTGGTGAAGCTGCTGCTTGCGCAGGGCGATGTCGATCTCGACAAGCCAAGAAAGGAGGGCGAAACACCACTATGGTGGGCTTCCCAGAAGGGGCATGAGGGGGTGGTGAAACTACTGCTCGCACAGAATAAGGTCGATCCTGAGAGCCCAGACATAGGTGGTCGAACCCCTCTCTGGGGCGCTTCTCGGAATGGGCATGCCGGGGTGGTGGAGCTGTTGCTCGCGCGGAACGATGTCAATCCGGACAAACCGAGCAACAAGGGCGAAACCCCGCTGTGGTGGGCTTCTTACCAGGGGTATGAGGGAGTGGTGAAGCTGCTGCTTGCACGGAACGATGTCAATCCCGACAACCCAAATCTAGACGGTCAAACCCCTCTCTGGCGCGCTTCTCGGAATGGGCGTGAGGGGGTGGTGAAACTGCTGCTCGCTCGCAACGATGTCAGCCCCGACAGACCAAGCAAGAAGAACCGAACGCCATTCTGGCGGGCTTGCTACCGAGGGCATGAGGGGGTGGTGAAGCTGCTGCTTGCGCGGAACGATGTCAATCCCGACAATCCAAACCCACGTGGACAAACCCCTCTCTGGGGCGCTTCTCAGAATGGGCGTGAGGGGGTGGTGAAACTGCTGCTCGCTCGCAACGATGTCAACCCAGACAAACCAAGCAACAAGGGTGAAACCCCGCTCTGTCGGGCCTCTTACGAAGGGCATGAGGGAGTGGTGAAGTTGCTGCTCACTCGCAACGATGTCAACCCAGACAAACCAAGCAATAAAGGCAAAACCCCGCTGTGGTGGGCTTCTTACCAGGGGTATGAGGGAGTGGTGAAGTTGCTGCTCGCACGGAACGATGTCAACCCAAACCAGCCAGACAGCAAGGGCCGAACACCACTCCAGTGTGCTTCTGATAATAGGCATGAGGGGGTGGTGAAACTACTAGAGGAGCGATGCCAATCCTGATGAACTAAGGAAGGGTAGCCAAATGCCGATGGGAATAAGAGGGTGGTGAAACGTCCGCCTCTTTCTCCCTTTTCTTTTCTTCCTAAACTCCATCTTTGAACTTCTCTTTCACATCCGCTTGCGGCAGGAAAGCGCCTTATTCTCTATTATAATATATGCAATTAAATTTCTCTGGATTCTCTACTCGTGGTTTAGCATGCTGCTACTTCGAAGGTGTTTGTCTTTCTACACATCTAGGTTATCTTCCTTGCACTGTATTATAATTTATTTATTCTATCCTTTGCACTTGAACTATAACTTCTCATACTTACGAGTAACCGAGGCCAACCAGAATGTACAAACACAGAAGAGAGAGCAGTAAAGAATTATGCTAACACTCGCGGGGTTACAGGCTAGACTTACTCCCCCATAAGCGGTTCAACCAGTGCATGTCTGTTGAGCTCGTGGAGGGATATTGCAGAAATTTTTAAGATTTCCCTTGTTATATAAGTTAGCATGTAAATACGTAAAGACCATCCGTATGCTGCAACCAATCACACCCATTCTAGAGGCGGACTACTCCGGATAAATGGAAGGGCCAAGAGCAGGGAGCGTCATAGGCAAGATCATTCTTCAGGCTTATTCACCTTGCTTGGTGTGATTTTGTGATAACTGGTGACATTTTACCTCACATGCTGGGGCAATTTTTCTTTCTCTTGTTAAGGCAAATATATAAAAATAACAACCGGAGAATCCTTGTCTTTTTTCCCGCTCATGATTTTGTCCCCTCTTCAACTTTCTGCTATGCCGGGCGACAAGCGAGCCAGTCTTCATATTGGAGCCAGATAGCCCTAGGGACGTAGATGTTAGAATGGGTGCAATAGCGCTTCCATTGTTTGAATTATCCATTTTTCTTTTCTTCTTCTTTTTCCTCTTCTAACCGACCGGGGAATCTTGGGAAAGAACTGTCGGCTGTGTGCTATGCAATCCAGTGTTCCCAACGGGGCAGTCCATCCGTCATGAGTCAGGACGAGGACGGACGACTTTTTGTCGTCCCGTCCCGTCCTCCAGCCAAATTGCCCGACGATTCTGAGCGGAGGACGTCGGCCCTACAGTCCCCCACCGTTATATTAACCCCTGTAATGTCTCAGTTTGGCCATTTGATTCTTGCACCAGGATTTGTTTTGAAACAAAACGCCAAGGATTAAGGCTACACAAAATAGTAAGCCCAATTCCCACTTCCTCTCTCACTCGAGTTTGAGCCGCTTGCCATTGTCGGGGTCAGAGGCCACTCGGCGCACAACTCAGAATACTCGTAGTCGGGCTGCTGTTATAACCAAGGGACTCCTCCATACCCTCAATTATGCCGAGGTCGGGAGTGTTGAGATACCTGGAACTGTGCTAACATCAAAATCTCAGATGGTTTCTTCTGATGCGGAATCCTCAAGTGGAATCCTCAAGAATTGACATACTGGATAGAGATTGTAGAAATTGTGGAATCGAGATATGAAAAATAGGTGAAGTCAAACTTGGTGGTGTATTCCTGTATCAAGTCGATCTTGCAATTTGTATCAGATACTATCTTCTATTTTAAACAACTGGCGACTTTACACCCTTTTTATTATCGATATTCGATTAGTGATGGGCACGATCATGCTCGAGCAGAAAATTTAGCCCATGCTCGAGCATAAATCGTGCTCGAGCACACGAAAAATTTATGATCGAGCATGATCGTGCCCATCACTATATTCGATACTACCATAACATATTTCCCCACTTCATACTTCCATTTGATCTATGAAGACTTTATTGCTGATCGGACTCCTGATATGATTATCCTCCACATGAATCCACCACACCAGCATCCCATCATTTATTCCAGTCACCAAACAGTGTTCCGCTGTCCCCTACGGCCCCCCCGCCTTTCCCTGCAGCCACCCACTATCCCCTGCCGTCATCTGCCATCCCTAGTATTTCTTCATAGGGACTGCGGTTGCCGACCGTCACCGGTCGTCACTTGCTGTCCCCTACCATCCCCCGTCGTCCCCGTCATCCCCCGTCGTCCCCCGTCGTCCCCCTTCGTCCCCTTCGTCCCCTGTCGTCCTCCACCGTTGACTATAATTCCCACAACAAACCCCCAGTCTTCATGCACACCCTGCATATTAGTGTGTCAGATTGCCGGGCCGTCGTCCTCGCTAAAGACGGCCGTCTTTAGATTTTGCAGACGAGGACGGCATATTTTCTGCCGTCCCGTCCGGTCCCGGGCTGCCTAGTTTCTCTGAGAGACTTGGGGAACGTGCCTTAATGGGAGAGACAGCTCCAACGATAGAACATGGCTCACCAACCAATCTAGCTCCTAGGGGATGAGGCGAGTGATAGTTTGTGATGCCGAGTCATGGAGGAATCTGGCTGGCTTTCGTGAATAAGATGATTTAGGTGTGCATGGATTAGCGAATATCGATGGGAATGGAAATTGGGAGTGTAGTCGGTAAGAGAGATACGTGGTGCTGGAGATTTGTGATTTTAAGGGAGAGAGGGCTGGTGGGGGTGGGTAGATTAAGATGGTTATTGCCGGTAGGAGACGGTTTTTCTTTCTTTAGTTATGGTATCAAGAGTCGGCGGGCGGGAATTGTTGGAGGAAATGAATCTGGTGGGAAGTTTATCCTCGACTTTACTTTCCCAATATGTCAGGTTTAACCTCGCAGGGGTTAGGATGCTCCAGGTTGAGAGTGTTTGTTCCCAGAAACTAGGGTCGTATTGTATTGTGCAAGCAGAGCTATGATATCCAAAACGGCCATCTGATCTACAGCTTAAGAGAGGAGAGAAAAAGATCTAGCAATTAAAGGGGTAATAAGGGAGGTGTAGTACTGTATAATAGCAAACCTAGGGAAGAGGAATTAGTATCCGAGAAAATGGTGAGTATTGAAGGTGGAGAGAGCACACCACCGGCCCCGGATGTGCCGGGATGTGAAAACAAAACAAGGATTGCAGTCGCAGCTGTATGGCTTGGTCTGCTATAGCCATATCTCACACCCCTGGCCCCATTCTCTTCCCCCGTGACAATAGTGGGATGGGCTTGAAAGGCCCCATGAGTCATGAAGAGGAAAGGGAGGCCGAAAAGGGGGGGGGACCGAATCAATAAGTGTCTTTGGAAGTGGATAATATTAAAGAATGCTTCTTGCGAGGCTCCTACAATACAGGGAGATGGGCGTTATTAGGCTGCAGATGGGGGACTAGCTCTGGAATCTGTTGTTATAGCAAATTGTCTCCAATAAACCCTCCAGATCTTAGGTGTATTACATCCTGTTCTGCCCTTAAAGATGAAGGTGTGTGCTGGTAGGATGACTTAATAAGGGTTCCGTTAGTTGTCTGGATATATTATTAATACAGTAGAATCTCATTAAAGTCTGAGCGGCGTTATTGCGGATTTCCTTGAGAGGCCTGCCCGACCGTCTCCCTCCTGTTGGGTTGTCTTAGCTTCACTTTAGTTTTCTTTAGCACAGTTCCGACTTTCACGGGATTCTACAGTAATGTCGGGTGGGGCCCCATTTTTTGAAATCTGAGTGGGGTTAGGCCTGCGAGGGCATTCATATATTAGGGCAACTGAAAAGCCCATAGGTGTGCGTTGCTGGAGGTGTGAGGCACTAGGGGTGGCAGACTTCCATTAAGCGAAGCGATATTAGATTCTGAGTTTTTATTACAAAAGAAAGGTATAATAGCTATACCATACAAGTACTGCACCTAGAGCACGAGGGTTGTTACAGTACTGATACTCTGTTGAAAGAGCACTCTTTGACTCCACGTTATCGGGCAGGATTCATGTGGGAGGGGGGGTGGCATCTCATCGCACTCATGACATCCGAGGACTAGGATTTCTATGTGGTAGGTATAATATCGTGCGTTAACAAAATTAACCGTACACCACGGACGGCCATGGCAACACCACTACCCCACCAACCCCACTATCAATGAAAAATTAAAAAAAAATTAAAAAAATGTAAATACATAGTGGAAATTAATATTTGGTATACCATCCATCAGCCTTAATAATTGCTTCCACTCTATCCACCATTGATCCTGCCAAAGTGTCAAAAACCTTTGGGTCAAGAAGTTCCCAACAATCAGTAATAGCTTCCTCTATTACTTTTTTGACCTCATTGACAGGACCCTTTATAAGATGTAGCTCAGGATAGTGCCTGTGAAGCTTATCTTTCACTAGAGACCAGACATCCTCAATTGGATTGAGGTCTGGTGAATAGGCAGGAATTTCCAGAAGAGTAACTCCCTGCCCTCTGAGCCATCTTCTAAAGGGCAAGTGAGTCTTAGCATTGTCAATGATAAGAAATACCTCTTCTTCTCCAACCTGTTCTCTGATATCCTCCCATATCCCCAAAAAGTCATACTGATCATAAACATCAATAATTGACTTTCCAGTAACTCCACCCCTAGCAGAAGTAGGATCAGGAAAAACAGGCAAAAAGAGACCATGAGTTTGACCATAAAAAAAACCAGTCATCATCTGGCTAATCCCCCTCTCTCCTCTCCTAGCAGTAGGTTCAACACAATCCTTATTCCACTTCTCTTTTGGATATCTAAATACCCATTTTCTCCTCTTTCCCCCTCCTCTTTCTACAGCTACCTCATCTCCCCACATTGCCTTCCTTCTCCACATCTTTCTTGTCCAATTCCTATGAGCTAATGCCCATTCCAATCTCTCTTGAGCTAGATCCTCATCCAAATGAACCCTCTCTTGTGCCAGCCATTTTTTCAGATGCTTTTGTGCAAGTCTTCTCCTCACTGTCATAGCAGAAACATTGGGAGCAACTTTGTTGGCAATCTCAGAATAGCTAGTATTGCGATTACTGAGAGCTTCCTCCACCATAGCATCATCCTGCAACTTGGTAGTTTTAGGATACCTTCCTCTACCCTTTCTCTCCTTCCCCTCTTGATCTTCTTTTAAGATTGTATCTTTAACTGTGTTGAGAGGGATTTCAAGAAGGTGAGATATTTGGCGATAGCTCATTTGAGGCTCGTATAACCCGAGAATTCTCCCCCTGGTAAACTCAGAGAGGTGCTTAGAGGGAATAGGCTTTTTGTCATGGCTGCGAAGAATAGGAGGCATAGTTTCTTAAAATAAAAGAATTAAACAAAATGGTTGGGTTTTGGTTGAGGTAGAGAAATTTCTTTATGTGGTGTTCGAAGTGAGGGGTGATGAGAAGGGTTGCGTTGCCGCCGATCATGGGTGTACGGTTAATTTTGTTAACGCACGATATCATATTTGCGCAGCAGAGTGCAGGCTCCAGTAATCCCAGGTGTCAGCTAGGCGGAAGTTTTTGAAACCCAGAGTTAGGAGGGTGAAAACTACCAGTGAGGGCAAAACCACGAAGCGACCAAGGTCAAAGCTGCCAGATGCCCTGGCAGAGCCGCATGATTGTTCAAAATTTTAAATTGGACTGCATGACCTGTAGATCCCCGGGGGCAATAGCCTGCAGATATCAGTGAACAGCCTGCAGGAACTTCAGGGCTAATCACTAGGAAGATGAAAATAAAACAAGGTGTCTATGGTGCAATAGATTTCGCTTAAGATCGACAACGATCATCTACATAGCAGCACTGCAGGTACTCGAGTACTGGGTGTGCAGGCCCCTCCAAGATGCGTCCAAAGGGGGTAAACTTTCACTCATTTTTAGGCCCGAAAAGAGGACTCCTTCATCTTTCATCCCTTTCTCTTACTCGAGTACCCAAAGACTCGCCCAAGGCTCTGTCCCGGTGTGCAAATCATTCCGACAAACCTCGGCGCGAAGATGTTGTACGAAAATGACGTGACATTCGAGAGAAACCATATCAAGCTCTCCACCGCGAGTGTGCGCCAGCAGTACCTTATCACGGTCTTGTACGATATCCCTACCTCGTCCTTTAGAATCTGTTCGTATTGCTCGCCTTCATCGACGAAACGGCGGAATGTAAAGACTATTAGGGCGAAGACGGTGCCGATGTCGAAGAGGATGTGGAACGCATGAGAACATTGGCCTGGGGTATGCTGGCCGACCAGTGCTACGACTGCGGTTGGGATTGTGTTCGCTACAAGATAGACCTGTTTCACTAATCAACTTGATAGGGGTCCTTCACTCTTGCTTGTTGGGGCGAAAATATACCCCGAGGATCATAAGATTTGTGCAGAAAATGAACCAGCGGTTTCTTGTGCCTTCAGGGCGGAGTGCTGCGGCTTCTGCGCAGGCTACGCTACCAGACGGATACTCCACACCGATACCCACGTCAGTGGAGAAGCGACAGGCGGCTAGGAGGTCAATTATTCGCGGGGTAAGTCCGGGAAATGGGATTGCAGTCAGCAGGGAGGAAATAATAATAATGATCCCGGAGGTCTTCATGCCATTGCGGCGACCAAATTTGTCCACAATCCAGCCGAAGCCGAATTGCCCGATGATGATACCAGAAAACGTGGCCTAGGGGCCCTCAGTAATAGCCCTTCACAGGAATAAGAGAGCTACCAAAGTTACAGTAAGAATCGTTGTTTCTCTGATGTATATTCCTCCGGCCACGCTCTCCGGATAAGGATATTCACAACACCAATAGTCTGAAATGTCAACTCCCTTCCTAGAATTCAGAATATCCGAGCGAGGGAACTCACCCCGCTCAAGTATCCATCAGCAAAGAATCCGAATCCCAAAACCGATATCCTCCCATTCAAGTTCTGAATTTCCATCGCCGCCGCCATCTTGAGACTCTTTGAACAAGGTTAAGTTTGGCAGTACTAGCCTCTGAACTTTCAAACTCAGTCTCTTGCCCCGTTATACAATCCTCTTCCTCTTTGCAGATGGGCTTAGCATACCGTATCACATCATTGGCAGAAAAACTTTTGATCGGTTACCCGACACGTTACTCGCAAATGTATGACGTTTGTGAACATAACAGCTATTGCATCACGATGAAACTGGGGTCGTGACGAACGAGTAACTTTCTACAATCCTAACCCTGACGGTTTCTTTTTTGCCCGCTTCGTCATGGCTACGGTGAAGACTCTCATGGGAATAGTCCGGTTTCCGTAGCAAGGTTACCCTACAAACCAAGGTAAGTGGAACACATTTAACCCAGATTTTGCGGGCTTAAACCTCCATCCTCCAAACATTCCACTGGTATACCGTATAACATTCCACAGGCGTCCCACACCACAAACACTATGTTCGTCACCAAAACCCGTTTACCCCCTACCACCGTTCTTTTTTTCCTTATGGAAAGTAAGGTGAGTTTTGAATGAGACTACTGGCGCACCAGCCTGGAGCAAAAAGTGATTGGAAAAAAAGTGGTGTTGCACTAACTACTTTTTTTCCGATCACCTAGCCTCACACCCAAGTACTTACACTAACCAGTCGGTGTGATAGGCTACCGGTTTGGTTCGTGGCATCAACACCCGTCCCCGTCTACCCCCCCGCCAACGCTCGCTCTTTCATGAAAGCCAAGGTGAGTTTAGTGAGACTACCAGTACTCGTAATTCTCTGACGTTTGCAAACACGACCGCTATTGCATACACCAAAGTTTTGAGGCTCCGGCCTACTTTTTGTATGTATGTAATAGCAGTTGTGTTCGCAAACGTCAGAGAATTACGAGTACTAGTGTACATATACTAACTAGGTGTGCTAGGCTACGCGTACGGGGGGGACGACAAAAATCAAGAGGAGAATTTCCGGTTTCCCAAGGAAGGGACCATTGCGGACCTTGTCCTGAAAGGCGAGACGGTAGGAATTACTATGTCTGACGATGAAAGCAGGTGCTAACTAATTTATAGGAGATTGCTCGTTTTGGCGCCAGTCTAGGAGAAACGAAAGCCACCATTGAGACCGGATTTGCAAGTCTGGAGAAACGTTTCGACTCTATTGAGGGTCTTTTTGATCGCATTGACAAGAGCTTCAACGGATTCGAGGCGTGGATTAGATCTATTATCATTTTTGGCATCGGGCTCGTCGGCAGTGAACCCGAGCGTGCAGTCCGTCCGTCTTTGGCTATGGACGGGACGGACCGCGGACTGGGATGGATGCCCGGGACGGACGGAGGTTGTGGCGTCCGTCCTGGTGGTTGCCCTGGACGGACTGCGGGGAAGGCAGGTGTCTTAGATGGAGCAGTACACTAACTGAAATGGGTTTCCCCCCTATAGAAGATAGTCGGGCCTGCAGGGCCCGGCCGTCCACACCTAGGACGGCCGTCTTGCTGAGATTCAGACGTTTTACCCTGCCGTCCTTACTCCCCTTGCCCCGGACGCCCGGGACAGTTGGGAACACTGCGAACGCTCCCTGACGCTCGACTTTAAGAAAGTTTTCGATCGTGACCATGTCAAAGGTGCGCTTGAGGCCAACTTCGGGTTTACACCACTCGATCTTTCCAAATGGGTTGCGGCCATATGGCATCATGGTCAGTGAACCCAAGCGTCCAGTCCGTCCGTCTTCAGGTCCGGACGGACGGCAGTACCTGGGAGGGCGCCAGGGACGGGCGGGGGGCCCTGTACGTGTCTTTGGTGGCGCAATTTTCCGGGTAACTCCGGATGACGGGCGGGCCCTATGAGCGACGGGTGGGCCCTGCAGGTAATTGGAGAGGGCTGCAGAAGACGGGTGAGGACTACATCTACCGTTCGGGAGTTACCGATCCGTATAGGACTGTAGGAACCTACTGTCACCCTCTTAGACGGTAGTCTTTCACAAAGGACGGTCGCCCTTGCTCTACAGCGAGACAGACGCCCGGGACGGCCGGGATTGGAGTCCTGTAGGTGCCTACAGGGCGGACGGGACGCTTGGGAACACTGCTCGTCCTGCTAAACATTTTGGGGGTATGTTTGCTGGTTCCAATGAATATTTTCAATTCTAAGATACTAACGTGTTTTTTGGCAGGTAACTCTCAAAACCATGTATTACGACAAAATGACTAAGGTTTATCTTGTTAGGACTGCAAGGCAAATAGTGGACGACTCCGCAATGGCCACCGAGAGCAAATTGTTGTTGGCTGTCAGAGATAGCCAAAAGCCGGCCAAGGGAGAGGAGAAGTAAATAGAGGGATTCTGCTAGAGAGATGAAAATAAAAATAAAATAAAAATTCTAATGTGAACTAAAAACTTGTGTACTCGAGTAGACGCTATTGCCCACCCTGTGTGAACAGGGGCCCACACCAGTTCAGCTGGCTTGCACCCTGCTGCCTACTCCGCGAATCACTTTTTATTCTTTCTCCTGTGTCAGTAAGGTACGGAGTTACCCTTAAAAACTAAAATAAATGAAAAACGTGCTATATAGAGTAAGTCATATAAAAGCAAAAAAAAAAAGACACTAGGCCTTATGATACCAGAAATCCCCATTGCACTGATTATCACTCGGAAATCAATTCATCCTCATCTTAGTCCCGAGCGGGGAAAAGTCAAAGTCCAATTACATGATTGCTCGCACCCCTCGTACTCTTGCCTATCATAACGGATTGGGTCATAATCAAGTGGCAAATGGTACAAAGAAGTAACTTGTCCTGAGCTCTTTTACCTACGATTAATGGAAGTATTGCACCATCGTATCAATGGAGGGGCTATTATTCTCTCTCTCCTTTCCACTACCGGTAAATTTGCGCTATATATAAGGATCCTACCCCGCACAAGTGCGAAGGTGGAGTGGAAGATCATGATATCCCCCCCACGGACATGAGAGCTTCCAATGTGCGCGCAAAGTCAACAGAGGGTTATGAATGAAAGCATGTTTCAACCCTGGCCTTAATACACGGAAATTGATTTCGTGAACCAAGGCGAGGGTTGAAACATGATCTTTGTGCCTTTGCATACAGTAAATAACCGATTATCGCGATGCAAAGGGGGCCACCTAAATTCTCGACCTCTGAACGTCTGCCAAAACCACAATTAAAAAATATTTAAAAATAAAAATAAATACATAATCCTGATTAGTAGGCCGTCCATCTACCTAAATTATAGCTCTGTGTCGTGGTAAAGGTACGGCGGTGATCGGGAGTGAGGCGGAGGTTGCCATGTGGCGCAGTAGAACGTTGCGGAAAGCAAAAAGTTCGGTTATTTATGCTAAGGTACTATAAAGTATATAAAGTACCGGTATGATACTTGTATTGCCGTTACTTGTTTTAAGCACAAGCAGGCCAATTCAACCCGCATATCTAGTGGTGCGTCTAGAAAACACCCCATGAAGTTTCTAGTAAGGAAACCAATCCCCCCAGGACGACTAGAGAACGACTATCCCAAAAATACATCGAGTGATTAAGTTGGTCCCCGGGATGTTGGTTTGGTGAGGAGCTCATAGTGTTGGTTTTGGTTGAAAGGACTCTAATCTAAGTTACTCGGGTAGTGCGTCACGGCACTCTCAAATTCGTTTCCCCCTCGGGTTCGGTTTCTGGGCTACACAGGTTGATGCGAGCCGCGCCGGTCAGAACGCGACTAAAACATTGCGCATTCGCGATAGATTACCGGTGTCACTTGATCCGTACAGGCTGGTATGGCTAATACCTGCCTTGCGTAGCCGAGAAACAGAATTTGAGGAGGAAACGAATTCGGGGGTGCTGCGATAGTATTGTATAATATCTTACAGTAGCATAAATAACCGAACATTTTGCTTCGCAACCTTCTACTGCGCCACATGGCAACCCCCCCCTCACGCCCGATCCCCGCAATACCTTTACCACGACACGGAGCTATTATTTAGGTAGATGGATAGCATGATACTAATTAGGATTATGTAAATATTTTATTTTTAAATATTCTTTAGGTGTGGTTTTCGCGTCGCTTATTGAGGAGTCGAGTAACTTATTGAGAAGGTGAGCGCTGTTGCGTCGCGATGTTCGGTTATTTATGCAAACGTCCTCGAGTACAATACATGCGGTTTTCAAAAGTATCCGGATGCCCTGGGGTCCTAAGTGAGAGACCATGATCGCACGCGCTCAGGTATGGTCGAGTAGTAAAGTTACCCCAAATCGAGTAATGGAGCTAATGAGTACTGCTCGATGAAGTGGTGGTCGAGGGACACCTATGATTGAGGCTATCGAGCATGATGTAGTAGAACAAAACTCGAGGGTGATCTGATCGTGCCCAGCACTAATAGTGAGTCTAGTTGAGTAGCCTAGTCTGCACTGATTTCGGGAATGCTAGGTATCCGCAGTGCGGGTCTAGAGCGCTCGTAGGGGGGAAGGAGAAAATGTGACTGTGGAGAGGAGACAATCGGGAGGAGATCCTGGCGATACAAGCATCGTGCAAGGGTAATAATTGATAAGATAGATTGTCAGGCCTTCTCCGACCAAAGTCAGTGCTGGGGAAGCGAAGATGTGTAGCCTTTCATATTTGGGGTGGGGTGGATTGGATTAGGTAATTTATAGTTGTGTAACCACTCGACAAGGCAACAGGTAAGCAATCCCCGCATTCCTTCCCCACACAAACCACCCATCGACATCTTTGACAAATTGCCTGACTATCATCTCAACTATTACCGGATCTTACCCGCTATGAGTACACTATTGACAAGAAAGGCAAGATCATGCTCGTTTAAGTATGGGATATCGAACACCCATACCGATTGTCCTACGACCAATACATTTTACGGTGACTCGAACGCGAACGTCGGAAATGTGTCAAACAGCTATAACAACACCATCAACGTGGGAATAGACGAAGAGACATCGCGGATTTATGAATGGTTATCTCCACTCGAACCCCATAAAAGGCATCAGGATGTGAGAAATCGCCGACTTGATGGTGTTGGGGAATGGGTTCTCCACAGAAGTGAGTTCGAGTCATGGCGCAAGAGCCAGGATGGCCTAGAAAACTCTACATTACTATGCTACGGGGGTCAAGGGGTTGGGAAGACCTATATAAGGTAGGAGAGTATCCTCTAGGAACAATGGACGATGCTGACAAATAATAAAATCAGTTCGTTAGTAATAGACACCTTGCGGGAGCAAATGCGGGGACAGAATGTTGCTGTTCTGTCCCTCTATTGCGATTACCAGGCACAGAAGGATCAATCCGCGGTGAATCTGATAGGGTCTCTACTTAGGCAGGTCGCATTGCGAGCACGAGGGATTCTAGAGAAAATTAAGGGTGCTTTTGATGAGGCGATGAAGGAGGGTGGCGAAGGTCTGCGATTGCCGGACATGGTGAAACTATTCGTCAAAGCAATCGATTCAATTGAGATGGTATACCTCTGTGTCGATGCAGTGGACGAGGTGCGGCGGGAGCGTCGGCCAGAGTTTCTTCGCGCCTTACGGCAGATCATTCGCGATGCACCAAATGTGCGGCTATTTCTTACTGGGAGGCCATATATTTGCGGGGAACTTGACAACTATCTCACGAAGGGGGCTAATGTTATACAGATTGTGGCCGATCAAGGAGATATCACGAAATACCTGAGCCAAAAGATCGACGATGACAGTCACCAAGATCCAGATTTGATGACGGAGGATCTGAAAAATGGCATCATGAGGACAATGCAGGAAAAGGCTTCAGAAATGTGAGCAAGGGCAGCTTCATTACAAGTTTGTATAGCTAATTGATATTCTACCCAGGTTTTTGCTCGTTACCCTAAGTATCGAGACAATCTTGGGTGAGACCTCCTTAGGGGGAAGAAAGAAAATGTTACAAAAGGTGGTGACGACGGGCGTGGACCTCGGTAGTGTATACGCCCAAACACTGCAGCAAGTCAGGCACCAAAAAGGAGACCGATCGAGAGTTGGGATGGAGGCACTGATGTGGATATCCCATGCCGAGCGACCCTTACGGATTGATGAACTCCGCCATGCTCTAGCGGTAGAAATCGACTCGGCGGATCTAGATGTGGAGAATATCCCGCCGCAAGATACAGTGTTAGGGTCTTGCTTAGGGCTTGCTGTTGTTGACCCGGAGACATCGACAGTCCGGCTAATTCACCACACACTTCAAGAATACCTTTTGCAACCTGGTATCATCCGCGATGGCCACCAAACACTTGGCGAGAAATGCTTGACCTATCTAAATTACAAGCTGGTCCGGGGCCTTCCGGCCAATAATTCCTCGAACACCGGAGAGATGCCTCTTCTCGAATATTGTTCTTTGTATTGGGGGAGCCACGCAAAAATGCAACTCTCAGATCGGATGAAAGCACTCGCGTTGGAGCTGTTAAACCGGGCTGGTAACCATATATCTGCTTTCTTACTTCTCAAACAAATAGAGAGTTTCCATTCTTGTTCACTTCCCCATCATGTATGGCCCGGTCTGCACTATGCATCCTACTTCGGGATTGTTGAGGTGGTGGCAGATTTGATAGAAAGGGAAGGCTGTGATATAAATCAAAGAGACTGTATCGGTTCTACAGCCCTATCATGGGGGGCTCGGCAGGGGAACGAAGGAGTGGTGAGATTACTTCTCGCACTTGACGGTGTTGATTCCAACAAGCCGGGTGGCGATGGCCGAACACCACTCTGGTGGGCTTCTCGAAATGGGCATGAGAGGGTGGTGAAACTACTGCTCGCACACAACGATGTCAACCCTGACAAGCCAGACATCTATGGCGGAACTCCACTCTTTCACGCTGCCTTAGAAGGGCATGAGGGAGTGGTGAAACTGCTGCTCGCACGGAAAGACGTCGATCCCGACACGCCAGGCAACTATGGCCATACGCCACTCTGGTGCGCCTCTTCGAGTGGGCATGAGGGGGTGGTGAAATTACTGCTCGCACGTAACAATGTCAACCCTAACAAACCCGACCCCGATGGCGGAACGCCACTCTGGTGTGCTGCTTTTGAAGGGTATGAGGGAGTGGTGAAACTGCTGCTTGCACGGAAAGATGTCGCTCCCGACAAGCCAAGGAACGATGGCACAACACCTCTCTGGAGCGCTTCTTGGAATGGGCATGAGGGTGTGGCGAAACTACTGCTCGCACGGAGCGATGTCGATCCCGACAAGCCAAGCATCGAGGTTGAAACACCACTCTGGTGCGCCTCTTACAAAGGGCATGAAGGGGTAGTGAAATTACTGCTCGCACGGAAAGACGTCGATCCCGACAAGCCAAGGAACGATGGTATAACACCTCTCTGGGGCGCCTCTCGGAATGGGCATGAAGGGGTGGTGAAACTACTGCTCGCACGGAAAGATGTCGACCCCGACAAGCCAATGAACGATGGCGCAACACCTCTCTGGAGCGCTTCTTGGAATGGGCATGAGGGTGTAGTCAAACTACTGCTCGCACTGGACGATGTCGATCCCGACAAGCCAAGGAACGATGGCGCAACACCTCTCTGGTTCGCTGCTTGGAATGGGCATGAGGGGGTGGTGAAACTACTGCTCGCACGGAGCGATGTCGATTCCGACAAGCCAAACAATAATGTCGAAACACCACTCTGGTGCGCCTCTTTCAAAGGGTATGAGGGGGTTGTGAAGCTGCTGCTCGCGCGGAACGATGTCGATCCCGACAGAGCAAGGAACGATGGCATAACACCTCTCGGGTGCGCTTCTGTGAAGGGGCATGAGGGGGTGGCGAAACTACTGCTTTCACGGAACGATGTCGATCCTGACAAGCCAATGAACGATGACGCAACACCTCTCTGGTGCGCTTCTTCGAATGGGCATGAGGGTGTGGTCAAACTACTGCTTGCACGGGACGAAGTCGATCCCGACAGAGCAAGCAACGATGGCACAACACCCCTCTGGCTCGCTTCTGCGAATGGGCATCAGGGGGTCGTGAAACTACTGCTCGCAAGGAGCGATGTCGATCCCGACAAGCCAAATAACAAGGTTGAAACACCACTCTGGTGCGCCTCTTCCAGAGGGTATGAGAAGGTTGTGAAGCTACTGCTCGCACGGAACGATGTCGTTCCCGACAAGCCAAACAACAATGGCGAAACACCACTCTGGTGCGCTGCTCTACAAGGGCACGAGGGAGTGGTGAAACTACTGCTCGCACTGGATCATGTCGATCCCGACAAGCCAAGGAACGATGGTGTAACACCACTATTTTCTGCTTCTTGGAAGGGGCATGAGGGGGTGATGAAACTACTGCTAGCACAGAACAAGGTCAATCCTGACAAGCCAGACATCTATGGCGAAACGCCACTCATGCGCGCTGCTTTAGAAGGGCATGAGGGAGTGGTTAAACTACTGCTCGCACGGAACGATGTTGATCCCGACAAGCCTGGCAACTATGGCCATACACCGCTCTGGTGTGCTACTTTCAAAGGGCATGAGGGGGTTGTGGAGCTACTGCAGGAACGGTGTCAATCCCGACAAGCCGAGAGGTGGTGGCCTAACACCGCCCTGGCGCGCTTCTTTCGATGGACATAAAGGTGTGGTAATGCTACTGCTCGCACGCGGCGTGTCAGTCCCGACAGGCCTGACATCGTGGTTGAACACCACTCCTCATCGCCTCTCTTCGCCGGGGTCAGTAGAATTTAGAAATCCTCCGCCCCCTAGCAGCCTCCACGAGTTCCTCTTGAAGAGAGATCTGGATACACTTCCCTTCCGTCTACATGTGCCTACCATTCGCAACAATTTCCTTATACATACCCCTTATCAGCACCGCCCTGGCCCTCCCTCCGGATCTCTCTTCTCTGATCTGCTATATCTGCCGCCATCCTGTGGATACTCTCTCGCTCCTTTGTCTTTCTTTCCCCTTCGTCCGAATTCCGATCTTTGAACCCATCTCACGCATGTGCTCCTTGCCGGAAATTATTTCATTCCGTCTTATAATATATGTATTTTATCTTCGCAGATCTCCTATACTTATTTTCTTTATAGATCGGGCCGTATGTTTGTATCCCTCGGGTCATTGCTTAATATGCTGCAACTTTAATCGTGTTTTGTTTTTCTTCGCTTATAAATTATCTTCCCCGCCTGACACTATACTTTCCTGTATCTATTTCGCTAGAATCCCAGCCTCTCATTGTCATCCACCTCGGCCAACCCGAGTGCGTAGCCACCAAAGGAATAGCAGTAGGAAAACCATGCCAATACTTGGAGAGTAGGTTCGGGATAGATTTTTTTCCTATACCTGTCCAAAACCCGCCCAAGCATACTAAGCTCGCAGTGAGGTCTTGTGGAAAGAGTTGAAGATTTCCTTTTTTTATTTAGATAATCTTTATTTTTACACATATGTGCCTTCAATCCGGTATTAGCAGGGAAGGTGATATCGTAAGCCGCAAGACACATAATGGCATGTGACAGATTTTGTGTGGTATGTATATGCAGGATGTGCGCAACCAACCTCCTCAATTTCCAGATGCGGAGTACTCTGGGCCAATGAGAGGGTAGAAAGTGGGAAATATCGCAGGCCGGGTCATTCTTTAGCCGTATTCACTGCGTTTCATGGCTTTGTGATGAATATTTGAGTTATGAGTGGTGGCTAGGCCTTTCCTTTCCTTTCCTTTCGGTTAATTTTTTAAAAAAGGCAGTCTATATGTCCTTGTGTGAACCCCCGGTCCTTTTTGTTTGGTCACCTATAGGGCATGCGTGTGGGTGGTTGTGCGGATATTCCAATATGCGACCAGGGGAGATAAAATTTATAGGGCATGTGGCTTTGTGGTTTCTGGTGGCTAAGCGCTCTGCATTAGGTTGCTCTTTTCACACACTATTCAGCTAGGCATAGGATATTGGTTTTATGGTGTTTGCTAATGCCCCTTAGCTATAGAGTAACTTATGAGGTATCGGGTATTTGGTTTCAGTGCTTATTTCGTACCCTATATCACTAGGCACACGGGGGTTGGAACACTGGCAGTTCATAGGCTTTAGGATCATGGAGGATCATGGGGTATTAGGATCTCTAGATCCCTTGTGACTGTTATTGTACGTGGACAAAATTAACTGAACACAAATGATGCATGGCAACCAAATCCGCTAGGCAACGCTGCACTTTCAACCCTATGTAGGGAAATTTATCTAACTTAACTAAGACTAAGGATATTTGCTGGATCTCAATTCAATTGAATATTTGTTATTGGGAGGCAGGATGAATTGGGAAGTAGTGTTGTCAAAACCAAAAGTTTTTCCCGTTGCATCAATGTTCGTTCAGTTGATTTTGTCCACCCACAATAGGTATCTGGTTTTGTTAGTTGCTGGAGTTTCTTCAACTTAGAGAGTTTATTGAATTTTGTGAGTGTTTTGTTAGTTAAACGGAGATATATATATCCTGGGTTGTCCATAGCTAGAGAGAGCAGCCACCTTGTCCGAACCGTTCCTCCATCTTTCTCCGCCCTTCTTAGAGTCTATTGCGATTGCACTTTTGTTATTTTCGTTCTTTTGTGCTTTCCTTTGGGCTCCTTGAGGTAAATGGGGGGGCCAAGAGTAGAGCGAGTCGTAAGCTAGATGATTTTTTTGGGGCAGTCATGTTGCTTGGTATGGCTTTATCATAAATCTTGCATTTCCCTGACTTGGCGCGGCCATTTCTTTTGTTAAGACAAAAAAAGAAATATTAACTTCTAAGTCTTTGCCTTTTTTGAGCCATTGCTTTGTCCACTCTTCAGCTTTCTGCGATACTAGGCGACAAGCGAGCCATTCTTCATAACCACGGCGGATAGCACCCGGGGACTCAGATGTTATTGCATGCTTGCATAAATAACCGAACACCCCGATGCAACGTGGCGCGCCCTCTTGATACCCGACTTCCCAACGAATGGCAGCCAAAACTATGATACAAAAAAAACAAAGTAAGCACATAATCTTAATTAGCATCATACGATCCATCTGGCTGAATAATAGTCTTTTGTGGTGGTAAAAGTAGGGCGGGCGTGGAGAGTGAAGGGGAGGGGTTGCGATGTAGCGCTGTTGAATGTGGCGAGGCGAAATGTTCGTTTATTTATGCTAGGGTGAAATAGAATGGGTAGGTTGGCGGTTTTGTTGCTTGAACAATTCATTGTTTTCTTTATTTTCTTTTTTTTCTAGCTTACCGGGGGGTCTTGTGAACACTCGAGCTGTGTGCTCTGCAGTTGAAAATTCCCCACTCTGAAAATGGGGCGGAAAAACTTAGCGGAAAGGTGGGATATCTAGTTCCTCTAAGAGATATGGGAAACGAAGCCGAATGGAGGAGGGAGCTCCAACGACAGAGCGTGGCTCACCAAGAGTCCGAGCTTCTGGTGTATAAGGCGAGTGATAGGATGTAATGCTGCTTAATGTAGGAATCTCGCTCATTCTCGTGAATAAGATGATCCGGATGCGTATGGATTGGTGGATATTGATGGGAACGGAAGCGGGGAGTGGAGTCAAGAAAGAGGATATGTGGTGATGGAGATTGGTGATTCTAGGGAAGTGAGGGGTGATTGGGGGGGGTTAGGATTGTTATCGTTGTTGAAAATTCACGAAGGTTCCCTATCTCGGACATTGTTGAAATCGAGATGGTGGATGGCGGAGAAGAATTGCCTTTGATGATAGTTGCATGATAGAGGAGTATGGTAACAGAAGCACGATAGTATGTTTGGCTCAGGAGTTAGACTAAGCTGGAATGTTTGGGATGTTTTAGGAATCGACACTAGGGACAGCCGGAGGTTAGGGATTAAGGTTACTAGGAGATGGAACGGATCAGTGTTATACTATGATGGTTAAGAAATAGAAGACGGTGTCAGGATTGTAACGGATTGTGGTTCATGAGGGGAACTGTGTAAGGCGACGAAAACGGGCAAAGTGAATCTGGGAATGGGAGTTTCGGGAAAGTTCGAAGGAGCTGGGTGGATGGAGGGAAGGAGTTGTGTGGATGGAGCGATGAAGAGTGGAGACTATGGGTGACGGTGATGAAAAGTTTTTTCTAGAAAACCAATATTGTGTATATATAGGACATCTCCGGCGACGTAGAACGAACAAGGACCCAAGTCACTCCACACCGTCATAGCCTATTTTGAGAATCACGAGCAGGAAACGGGGTTTTTTTTTCCATTGATGATAGTACGCATTGGTTGGCAGCACTTGCTAGAAGAAATGAATCTGGTGGCCATTTCTCACCCACTTTACTTCCTTGATATGTCAAATTTAACGATGCACTGCTATGGCCTCTTTTTCCCAAGAGCTAAGATACTTAGTTTGAGAGTGTTTACCCACAGCAATTTGCCTACTGTATTGTACAAGCAGAGCTAAGATCTAAACTAACCATCTGATGTGCAGGTTGAGGGAAGGGGAAAGAGCTAGCGATTGAAGGGGAAAGCAAGGGGGGGGTAACCAGTAATGGCAAATATGTGGAAAAAGAATTTGGGCCCGGGTAGAGCCGCATGATTGTTCAAATTTTCAATTTGGACTACATGGCCTTCAGATGCCCGAGTCGCCTGCAGATATCTGTGAACGACCTGCAGGCTCTTCATGGCTTATCACTCCGAATATGAGAATAACACAAGGAGCCTCCGATCCTGCAATGATCATATCGATTTCGCTCTTGATACCTTATCAATGTCATACATGGATCTCTTGCCCTTATGGCGTAATAAAACTGATTGAACGAACTGATCAAAAACCACAATCTTCATACCCACACAACGCCACTGCGATCCTGCCTAGTGACCCCGTACAATTCTTTCAGTGACCCTCCATCACCTCTAGTGAATTAAAACTATAGTCGAAATACATTCTCCAAGTTAGTATCCTCTTCAATAAATCTATATATTTTCCGGTTTATGTATAAAAGGATTCCCGTCTCCCCGTCTGTTGCCAAGATAGAATTAAGAGCGAGATATCGTCCGGGCAGAGGGTTATGAGCGATTCAACCCTGGCATATGCACCGAAAGCGACCCTTACGTATGATATTCGGATCAGAGTTAAAACACACTATCACTCATATCGTAATTTAAAGTCTGCCGGTAACCCACTATTAGCTCTACGATATGTTGAGGTACGGCTACCCACTTAGGTCATGTCTATGGGTTAGGTCTATCATTGGTTGTGCCGGAGTGGGCTTGGCATGGGATTTCCTTTAAGTAGTCTTCTCTCTTGTACGACTAGTCATCAACGAACATCTCACCTCACACACGTATCACACACACATCCCAACAGGTTATGAGCCTCTGCGTGTCCCACGCTCTACGAAAACAGAAATTGTGAAGTTCGAAGGTCGGTTTGCTACACCGCGGTACC
>Ga0307509_10001254_pt1 | contig 43040 bp, 51 predicted proteins | sample 10_EM_MG_FD_202245 | JGI IMG/M metagenome (GOLD analysis project Ga0307509, IMG submission 202245) | Populus trichocarpa ectomycorrhiza microbial communities from riparian zone in the Pacific Northwest, United States - 10_EM | ecosystem: Host-associated > Plants > Roots > Unclassified | place...
AAGGAGATATTTATAGGCAAAGCACCTCTGTGCCAAGACCCACTAGTACATGAATTTTGGCCGCTGCCAGATATGCTACCCATCACATCAGACTACCCTAGTACAAACCCTGCCCCACACCGGTATTCGTCAAGACCCCATCGGTGACTGAAATACGGTATTTGAAGGCCGGTAACGCAAACGCTCACCCAGCGCATTTCTCGAGCAAGCGCTGGGTGAGTGCTTATGTTACCGGTCCCGACTCTTTGCCTTCCACCAGGAAAGTATTCACTCTCCATCACTCGAACTTTCTAATCCGGCTTAGTCTGTATGCAAACGCCCCACCTTGCAACGGGGATGGGCCCGACCTTTGTCTACCCCTCAGCACACTGATCTATCATCAAATTCTAGCTTCGAAAATGAGTGAAAACGAAAAAAGAAACCAGTACAGCATCATATTGTGCCGGTATTCCAGTAATCGCGATCAACAATGGGTGGAAGATAAGATGTTATAGCAGAGCCGGAAAGCATTCTATGCGCGGGCATATGACCAGAGTCAACGCTCTCCATCCCCCCTTTAAAGAAGGAATTACCCGTCTGCTGGGGCGTTTTGTGCCACCTGTCCGGCAAGATCCGCATGGTTTATGTCATGCGCTCCGCACCCCCATCCATGTGGTCCCCCAATGCTCAAGCGCTAGATGCTCTTCAGCAAACAGTGGAAAAGCTGGAGAAATTTGGCAGTGACCTTAGTATATAAACTTCCATCTTGGGGCCCTAAATTTTAACCACAATCAACATATTAACTTTAATTTGTCAAGGGTTGCGTGCTTTGTTCACCTGTATTCCTGCGTTTGCGGCGCCTATCAAATATCCCACGCCTACTCGAGCACAAAGCAAGCTCAACAAGACGCCTCAATCGCCGCATGTCAGCGGCAAAGGGGAAAGGGTGATTGGGACCAATTTACGATGTTCAGCGCACAGTCCGATACAGCAGTGACTTGTGAATCAACTGCCGATTATTATTGCGCCCTCTAGTCTAGCAACCAATAGGCAACCCATTAATTTTTCGCGGGACCCGCAACTCGTGTATTGCCGGTAGCGTATTTCACTACCAGTACTTCTTGGCCAAGCACAAACAGTACCGGTACTCGAGTTCGAGCCCGGGGATCGGCGATCTATGCGCACTGCTCAAAACATATTGTCTCAGAGGAGCAACCGATAATTTCCCGTCCATTGAGTTCTCTTCATTACAAAGTGGCCGGGATACAAATATTGCTTATTCAGTACTATCCCTTAGTCTGTCGGGTGTTACGCCAAAGAAAACTGGTTAAGAAAACTATACCAAATCCGGCAAAGAAGATAACTGGATCTGGGAAATATCCTTCCCTAACTGTAAATAAATTACTTCAATCTGAGACCCGTTCAACCGGTTTTCTTAGGAGCACTGACAAACTAAGGGATACTCGAGCACAGTATCCATGCATTGGCGGGGCACGCTTGTTTCAGGCCTCTTCAATTCATTCCCGCATCATGCAGAAATCGACCATCAAATCTGCTATCGCAATTCCAGCTTCTGTGCTCAAGGCTTATCGGTACCCATGAACTACGCAATAGGGGGATCCCTATAACAACTACCGGTATTCCGCTCCCGTAGTATCCTAATCTCGAGAAACCTGTCCGGGTTCAAAGGCTGGATTTCAGCACTGGGATACATTGCGGTTTTGTACCTCGAAACTAAGGATGGTGGGGCCGGACACCTCGTGGGCAGCTAGAATTAGGTCCGGGGACATCGTGCAGATGTTCCTGGAACAGGAAGGTGTCGCCTCTGGCCTGCAGATAAAGGCAGTCAAACGCCTCTCTCATGGGTAGCTACCGTATCGATGCGTGGGGAATCGTGCAACTACAGTTGGAACGGGAGGACGTCACCTCTGACACTGGGGATAAAGGCGGTCGAATGCCCTCTGCATGAGCGGCTATCGATGGGAGTGCCCCTCGAACGCGAAGGTACCACCCCCAACACCGCAGATAAAGACGGGAGGAACCCCCATTTAGGTTGGGAAGCGTGGACACACCTGCGTAGTGAAGATTCGAAAAGACTATCACGTTAGCCAAGACGCGGAATACCTTATCGGGCAAACAACGCTGATACCGACCCCGGAGGAACAGCATGGGGAGCTGCAAAGTGGCGATTCGGAAATCTACGGTAGGTTCTATCCCACAGTCGGCGGGTAGCAATAGCTCAATAGGCTTCTTCCTAGCCAATCCCTCCGAGTCATCTCAGCACCTTTCCAAAAGGGTCCAGAGTTCCTGACACCTACGACAAAAGCCCCTCACTCGATGAACCTTCTTACTTGTAGCAACGCTCTGTCGTAACACCAAACCTCATTCTCAAGCCGCCCCCTCGCCTCGCCTTGTCTCCCTTTTTGGCACTACTCCGTTGTTGTCATCGCTATCTGCTACTGCTCTTAGTGTATCATCTTCTCTCCTCCCTCTAGCCTCGAAGCCGCGTAATGGAGTGCCTATACAATGTCCGTTTTTGCCCCTGCGCCTGGAGACTCTCTTTCCTCTCTTTCTCTCTTCCCCTCTTCAGGCGCACATTCCCGCTTCAATTTTCCTTTTCTTCCTCCCCCCGATACCGACCCTTCCCGCCCAGGCCCGGCATCGGCGGGCCTTGTGGAGCTAGGCATGGCTTGTGCTCTAGTTAGAATAGTCTAGAATAGTTGATATCTCACCCATTTGAGGGCATTCCAAGCTTAGCCTACCAAGACGAAAGGCTAACTAGAACCCACTTTCTTCAAGTCAAGTCAGGCCAAATTTATAATACCGTATTTAATGTCCATTGCATCGGCCTTGGCTAACCCCTCCGCTGTAATGATATCCCCGCAGCATCCTCCTAACCCCCTATATCTGCCCGGTGGCCCTGCAGTCCAATTGCGAGAGCTACTGCATGAAATCTGAATCCCTACCAGCCGGACTCCGTCCACACTGAATGATAATATTATTGTTACGGTTATTCAGCATGTGCAGGCAATAGCCGCCGGAATTGGTGGTGTTAATTGAGCGCGGATATGCTGTGTAATCGATCTCAGTCCACCGGTATGCGAAGTGTTGGCCGTAGCTTTGTCAAGCAACGGCCAAATTGTCAGAGTGGCGACGCGGTTCGTAGTGCCGAAATTACTGTCCAATCATTACCAGATGAGTAAGCATGGCAAGGGCATGGACTCTTGTGGGATACAAGGCCAGCATAAATATATATATATATATAAAAACCCCTTTCTTTTTAACACCCTGTGCCAGGTACGGTACAAGCAAGTGCTAATTCAGTGTGCCCCTTGGCCCGGCATCAAAGCGGTCATCAACCCCCAATGGCTCACGACACTGGTATGATACTGTGCAAGTAAGTTACTCGAATTCGCATGACAGGGTAAGCATGCCCAGTCGCGAATTTCCAATTCTCAACCACCCTGGGATATTGTTAGTACATGGATGGTTGTCCGCAGCATGAATAAATTGGGGGAGGTATGTATCCCATGGGGTGGCAAGGCCCGCATTTTCCAGTGCTTCGAGTTTGTGCGCGGTAAATATGTATGTTCTGACTAATTCTGGAGCTCTTGATGGATTAAGTGATGTGCCATGATGCCGACCGTGAGAAACGAATTAGAAATAGCCTTGATTCCAACTTGGGATGAAATACGGTAATTTCATAGGAGGGTGGAATTCAGGGAAACAGCCACTCTTTCCAGATACATATTATTCTCTTCATAATTCCGGAGTAGCTCGAGATGCGCGAACTAGGAGCATAACTCGAGTACAAGGCTTGAAGGTCCGTCTCACCCACCACCAAATGGGAGGATCGTAATCTGTGCATTTCAAAAAGACTAGTTCGGGTTCGATGTAATGTGGGATTGCTATTATAATTTAGATGGGAGGAGTGAGCGAGCTCTCGGTAGTACGCAATTATCCTCTTCAATCCTGGTCGCTGTTAGAGCAGGGAGGGAGAGGGATGTACTCGTACAGTACTCGTACTGCACAGCTACTCGTGCACCGGGGGAATGCGTTCATATTTTCAGATAACCCCAATACCGGAAAAATGTGGACATAATTATTTTTAACACCCGATATACAGTACCAGAGCGCCCCACAGCACGAGTGCTGCACTCTCACTCCTTGGCTGCTAGTCCTGGTGTACTAGTAGCTCGCATCTCCGTACTAAAGATCTGGTATTGCATTTACTATAAAACCCTTTGCTACCCGCTTATCCCTGGAGGAGGCCATATCTCTGGATTCAGAGACCAAAGGCCCCGGGCAATATCATATATTATCCCAGCCATACCATGCCTTGAGGAAGGCTAGTGCTTTCTTATGACGGTACAAGATGGACCCCCAAAACTTGTTGGATCTCTTTGACAGGTGTAGGCAATCCTGTCAACTTGCCAAACTAAACCTATCCTAGGCCGACGGAGGTAGTGAATCGGAAGGGTTTTTAGGGCACTTGTATGTCATAGTGAAATGGACCTTGGGTCTTGGTGTGTTTTTTTTGTTAATGAACTCCATGATCATACTTTGCGTGCTAGTAGCAGGAATTGGTTCTGAACTGACTAATCTCCAGCTTCAGCAGTTTCGGCCCGCTCACGCTATACCCCGTCAGTGTTGCACTCCAAGTGTCCTTAGCGCCGGGGGATGGATTATTTGGTAGCCATCCACGAGGTCGTGGGCAGCAGCTATGCGCCGGGTTATTGTGTAGTTGCAGCGTCTGGAGGTGGTTATTTGCTCAAGAGGATCAAAAAAAGGGCTCCAAGACACCCCAAAGAGGCATCCAAGGCGCCACTTTCGGATCGCATGATGGAATATCACTTGGTGGGTTGGTTTGGTCGCTTGGGGGAGGCCCGTTTTTTCCCTTTCCCCTACTTGGCGGGTGGCCGATAATCCGAATACGGTAGTGGGGGTTTCATTTTATGGGGCGTGTTTGCTAGGGAGATTCCGGAATGCCGTCGCAGTTTGTTAGCGTAGCCTTGAGCTGCATGACGTAGGGCGCTGTGCGTGCAGCCTCATACCTACTGACCACTTGTAGTCTACGCTATAAGGGACAAACACCTACCGGCAGGTCCTGCAAGCGCGGTCATTCTCTGGCGCCTACGTGTGGGGCTCATTGCTTTCCTCCCTCCCTCCTCACACGCGCCCGCCAGTCAGTTAGCTAAGTATTAGAAGATCTATCCGGCAGGGGGAGCATCCGACCTACCGAGATCAACAAGAGTGTGGGCGAACAGAGAAGCACCGTGCTGCACAGAGCAGGCGGGCATATGTGGAGTAAAGCAAAGTATGGCGAACCACAACCATGCTGCCGGCATTACCACAGTAAGATCTTGTAGGCCCGAAACCGGAATCATTAGATCTATCACGTTGCACGCGGATCCGAGGGTGTTTTTTCTGTCTTGTTTGGTCGGATGTTTTTTGAGTTACTGCAATATGGGTGATAATCCATTCTGATAGGGTTCGGATCGGATGTTTGCCTATGGTGGAGCGGCGGAATAACTTGGTGGCTAACCACGGCGATGAGAGGGGCGGGTTTTATCGGGGGCGGTTGAGAAGGGTTAAATACCGCGCTCTAAGCACTGGTGGATGCTTGATATCAGAAATGGTGGGTCAGTGGTGGGAGGGGGGGATTTTCATGCACTAGATCAACCCTTCAATCGAATCAACAATATTTGGTGGGAAGGGGGCATATATTTGGGGTAGCGGTGAAGGAGATAAGTCATTGAGGGAATCGATTGCCATACATGTCCCTGATCGATCGATTGAGGTTTCCACTGGTGGGAAGGGAGGGAGGATGGCAGGCGAGTGATAGGTCAAGACACTATATAATAACAGCTAGACAATCTAACTCTCCCTTCCCAGTACGCCGGCCCCTGCTGTTCAATTCCTGCATCTCGAGTACCTCGCTGCGTAAGACGTATATATAAGTAAAAGCCGAGTGGTTGTGATCGCTGTCAGGGAACTTGCGCCGAAGTTGGTATTGATTAGTAGTCGATCCTCCGGCTCATGTGTAACCGTTTCCCTGTAGAGTAGCTTAAAGAGGCTTTCGTTCTCTCCTCTTCCCACACCGCCCCGCATGGGTTTCGCTCGCAAAAACAAAGGCCTAAGGTTTGCGTACTTGTGATGACCTTCCCCCTTTTTCTGGGGCACCACTTTTTTTTTTTGCCTGTGAAAACCTAGAAGCTTCTGTCCCTGAGGAACGTGCGGGAAGGAAGAGGAGGTTTAGGATGATACAATTGTGCCCGAGTATCTATACTGAACTCCCGCAGGGTATCATTTTCCTTCCTCCATGGTTTTATAAGACACTCCCCACGCATACATATGGACTGGGGTTGCCTGTTTTCTGATTGCGCAGAATTTCAGTACCGTTTTCTGAGCAAAGAAGCGTGGGGCGGTTAGATAGACACTTTTCCGATACGATGCGGTCGTCTCTGTCCAAGGTTCCTTAATACCGGACCGGTATGTAAGCGATGGTTCCAGTTTGGGAATAGCGCGTCCAATGACGATATCGCAGGGAACCTGATTGCTTGCCTGTCAGCCATCTCACATAGCAAATGAATCTGCTTTGTTTTCATGCAAGAGGTGACGGAAGGAGAAGCGACAAAAAAAGCTTCTCTTTCTGGCGCACAAGGACATTACCTCAAACACAGACTAGCAAAAATATATCCCCGGTGTGCTTGTTCCTTTTTCTCCCCCTTTCTTTCCCTTTCCCTTTTCCCTCCCCTTTGCTCGAGTACCATCCTCATAGAATTCCATATCAACTTTGGCAGAAAGTCTGCCAACCATATTTTCCCATTACTGTCGAAGGGGGAAGCGATAGGCCTCAAGGCCCAAGATACTTGTGGTGTCAAGGAATATCTGGTCTAGCTAACCGGTTTCGGAGATTATTACAGCTTGGTGCGGCAAGGCAGGACACAGAAGCACGGTGACGATCCATCGCGGGCTGTAAATTGTTTTGTACTCCCCCAAAAATCCGGCCTTAGTGGAAGAAAGGATGTGCTCGAGTAAAGGGGATTTTCAATGTTGTAGAGGCTATATATCACCTAGACCATACTAGGTTTTTTGTGACCCTCACTGCGGTCCTTTTGCTTGCCCCAACCGCTTCGGGCAGGAGGGGGGGGTACGAGCTCTGTACCCTACCCGTTCGTGCTGCCTGTAGACCCCTTTCTCACGGACGCTACGATGTGCTGGTGCTTGCGCTTGAATACTCGTCCAGGTAGCATGCTGAATGTTTGTAGAGTGGTGGAATGTGGGACACATATACAATACTGGACTAACTGTGCGGCACAGCGCCGCTATACAGTACTATACGAGCAGATGTTGCATTCTAATCCTCACGAGAAACAATCTAGAAGCAAGGGGGGGCGATTGAAGCTTCTGGAATTTCTTCCGTAGGACACTTGAAGTGCTCAGCTCCGTTAGCTGTGGCCTCTGGGGGAATTCATTTGATGGAGAGTTTTTCCTTTCCAACGGGTTGGACAACGCAGGGCTGAGGCTATTTTTTGAAGCCCTTAGACTTTAACCCGAGCCCCTTTCCAATAGCGTCATCGGTGGGCTTATTTGTGACGCTCACCGCACCGAACAGCGACAAGGGCAGTACGCCACGCGACGGAACCCAACGAATCGTATTGATACTCAGCAAGACCTCTCACAACTTGTATGATAGTCGCTTTGCCAAGGATAGCAGGAGGGGAAAACGGAGGAAGGAAGTAGTCCTCGAGGGTCTAGAGCCCCTAGGACTAGAACTATGGAGTCATAGACTGGGGAGTTTGCTTTTGCGAACGGTAGAAATCGTATGATATGATCTGGATATCTTCCTCCACCCTACCGTACTAGTACGAGTACTTCTGCTCTCAGCACCCTAGATTTGTTACTGTTTCTGCCAGTATGATATTATTATTCCTGCTGTGATAATGGCAGCAACCCCCCCCTCTCCGCAGCCGCCCTTACTGGTGCTCGAGTACTCTGCAAAGCAGCCTGGCTTCTTCCCCCGATCCATGGCTCGCAACCTAAAGTCGGCGGTGATGATTATTACCCTTTGCTGATATTCCGGGAATTGGGATCGCAGACTAGCTTGGAAGCCGGTGTTTTCTTTCGAGTGAACTGAAGCCAGAGTCAAGACACGCCCCGCGCCCTTTACCCATCTCGGCCTGTGATGTAAATCCCCCACTTCGGCCGCCACCAAGCCAGTATGTAGCACGGTAGTGGAACTCATTTCTCTCATTTCTCTCATTCTCCTCCTCCTTCTTGCAGGCATCCCCGGGATTTGGATAAATGATGCAAAAGAAAAGGACAATCTAGGCTCTGTGTGATACATCCTCCCTTCCCTATTTACTTACCTCTTCTCTCTGCCCTCAACCCAGAACCTTTCCTTCTTATTCTTCCTTGAGCGTGTGCCCTGCCCTCCTTTGTTTGCGGTCTGTCTTATTGAAATAAGACCCCTTCCCCGTCCTTCGCGATCCTTTAACAATCCCCCCCCCCCCCCCCCCACTTGTTGCCCCATTCCCCTGGCTCAACCCCCTCTCTCATTCCTTGTCTACTACCCAAATACCTATAATTTCTTGTATTTCGTTGCCTGTTTGTTCTCTTTCGTTCTCTTCTCTCCCCTTTATTTACCTTCCTTTGCGTTTGGCATTCGGGTAAAGGAAAAAAAGTTCTTTCGCAAGCAAGCGATCTTTGCTGCTTCTCGGGCAATTGATTTGATCCATTTTTCACCTGCAGCGTCATAACGCCGTCGCCGCCTCCAAGATCTCGGGCAAACACGTTGTTATTGCATTGGTAATAATAGTTACGTCTCACTTTCTAAAGGAAAGTGTTTAAAATTAAAATCACAGGAAGGGGGAAAGGAGAATAAAACGGACGGGAAGAAGGACTCAGAAAGCAAAAGAAAGAAGATTCGAAAGGCGAGATACCTACGGGAAAGCAGGCCTTGACGAACCGATACAAACGCCACACTATTTTTTTCTGATTAAAACTCGTTCTTTACACTAAGAAAACCCACCCCCTTTCAAGGTTTATCACGTCCAGTGATCATGAGCTTTCGATACGCATTTGGAATTCTTTGACGCCTCTCTCCGACTGGTTCTCGATCTCGCTTGCCTGACGACCTTTCGTCATAGTCTGCTGGTTTCCCCTTAAAGACTCCTCACCTCGCAATTTGGACCGGATTTCCACAACAACAAAGTATAAACAACACAGCATTATTACCCAATATACCTCTCAATATGTCGGTGACGACCTCAAGACCGTCGCCACGGTCGTCCCTTGAGTTTCCGGTTCATAGCCCGCATTCTCAAGTGCGCCCGCAGCATCCTCTTCCTGCCATGCAAACATCTTACACCTCAACAGTCGTGTCACCTCTGTCAGGTGCGCCTCCGTCAGGAACGAAGCAGAATTCAAAGCAAGGGAATGCTAACCCTCCAAGTCCCGCCGGGTATTTTGGGTTGGTTATAGATCCTAACGAGGGTCAACACACTAAACACAATTGGTCGTCTGCTGGATCTTCTGTTCGTTCAACTGCTGCCAGGTCTCCGCGTCCTGTTCAATTCGACCACCTTCCTACACCGTTCCAGATGCAATCAGAAGCGATCGCCCTCAGTCTTAAGCATCCGAACGGTCACGTTGCATCGGAGCCTGAGCACCTGTCGGGGGAAAATACCGAAGGGGAGAAGATCGGGTTTCCACTGGGGTCATATCCATCTCCGGAGCTATTGCACCATATGCAGAGGGAACGCCTTGGAGCCATGATACCGGGATCAACCTTTTTGAACGGTGCACGAACTGTTTCTCCAGCTGCGTTGGATAGTGTTCGAGAAACCTTTGCCCGTTCAAATGACAACACCCATCGGCTCTCTCTCCCCTCGTCTCCACTACCTCCAAATAAGGCGTCTCAGGATCCTATAGCGCAACGAGTCAAGGGCCAAGCTCAGGGACGATCTTCTACGTTACCGAACCCTTCAAAAGAGGGGGATCCAACCCTGTTGTCTGTGGCGCACCTGGTAGAGCTTTTAGACGCCAACACTTCGAACCTTCTGCTGCTCGATGTCCGGACCTATAATCTGTACGCCGAATCTCGCATCGAAAGAGCTGTTAACCTGTGTATCCCTACGACTCTACTCAAGAGGCCCTCGTTCAATGTTACTAAGCTATCAGAAACGTTTGCAAAGGATGAGGATAAAGAAAAGTTTGCAACATGGAAGGACATGAAATACATCGTGGTGTATGATACCGATTTCAAGGATCTCAAAGACCCATCAACAATGACATCGTTGCATACTCTCAACAAGTTTGTGCGGGAGGGGTGGAAAGGGCAGGCATACGTTCTTAGGGGTAAATTACCCACCCGCAATTCATCTGAGTTTGAGTCACATAGCTAATTATACTGCACAGGTGGCTTCAATGAATTTTTCTCAAGATACCCAGAAAAGGTGGATGAAAATCGTCTTGCCCAGGCGTCGTCCCCTACAAGTCTATCCTTGTCTAGTCAACTGCCGGCCACTGGAAAGCGGGCACCTGGAGCTCTTTACTGTCCCATGCCAACTTCTCAGAAGTCCGTGGTCAATCCATTCTTCTCAAATATCAGACAAAACATGGATTTGATTGGAGGTGTTGGAGAAGTTCCTATTACCCTACCTCAAAACATTGGATCCGAGGGGATCGCCACTTTGCCTGCCTGGCTCAAGAAAATTGTCTGCGAGGAAGATGGCTCTAAGATTGTGGCGGACCGGTTCCTCCGCTTGGAGGAAGCTGAGAGAGAAAGGATGCAGGAGGCCTTGAATATTTCAGTAGTTTATGACTCTCCCACGTCGACCGCCGTGAAGCCACACACCCTAGCCGGGGTTGAAAAGGGCACTAAGAATAGGTATAATAATATCTGGCCATACGACCATGCTAGAGTTAGACTGCTCGATTATCCCCAAGATGAGTGCGACTATGTAAATGCTAGTCATGTATCAGCTCAGTATGCAGCTAAGAAGTACATCGCCTCTCAGGCTCCGTTACCAACGACCTTTAGGGTAGGTTTCATTCTGTGTCTTTGTCCTGTTTATTATGCTGACTCACATTCAGGACTTCTGGAGTATGGTTTGGGAGCAAGATGTACGAGTAATTGTTATGTTGACGGCCGAGGAAGAAGGTGGCCAAGTCAAAAGTCATAAATATTGGGAACCAAGAAATTATGGCCCATTAAAGCTTATATCTCTATCGGAGCGTCGCGTCTCACTTGATTCATCGTTTCTAAAAACAAGCCCGAAGAGGCGATCTGTTGGAACGGCCTTGAATGGACCCGCTTCACCTGATCTCAACGTGCCATTTATTCTGGTTCGCAAGTTCACACTTGAACATATCGAACATCCCTTTTCTCCTATGCGCGAGATCACCCAGCTACAATATTCCTCGTGGCCGGACTTTGGGGCACCTGCCCATCCTGCCCACATTCTTGGGCTCATTGAACACACCGATGCTGTTGTTAGGTCCTCGCAGCCAGCGACTAGTTCCCCCTTTTCCGCAGAATCCGCTGCAGCTGCCCAACGCAGACCTATCCTAGTGCACTGCAGTGCTGGCTGCGGGCGTACAGGAACATTCTGTGCGGTAGATTCAGTGCTTGGCCTATTGCGGCGCCAACGTCTGCAAAAGAAGAGGAATAAGGAGGAGAACTCTTCTGGGGGTTCTGATGGGGAAGGGCAAGTTGGGATGAGAAAACTGGAGCTTAATGATGAGGGCGATAATGCTTGGCTGAATCGCGACGATGAGGACTTGATTTGCAAGGTCGTCAGCGATTTCCGTGACCAAAGGCTATCAATGGTACAGAGCTTGAGACAGTTTGCGTTGTGTTACGAAACTGTTCTAGAGTGGTTTTCAAGGCAGAGTCCATTAGATTCTGGGAAACGGAAGGCGTAGGTTTTTCTCTTGGGCTGGTTTGTTTGTGTTTTGGTGTACATTGGCGGGTTTGCATTACAAAAACTTTGGCATTTTTCATTGAGATGGTTGCTTTTCGTGGGTGGAGCTGCGGAGGATGCATAGTCCTCACTTTTATTTTTCTTTCACAAATACAGTCCCCACTTTTCTGTCATTTTTTTCCTTTTTGGCGACGGCGTTTAATACAAGTTTCTTTATGCTCCTATACCATCTTCCTTGTGGGAATCCTGGCCTAGTGGCATCCCTGTTCTCTCGCATCTTGTTTTCATGGTTTCCGTCATTGTTTTCCCTTGTATACCTTCTCTCTCACGCACCCATGGGTTAGGAAAAGTTGCTCATGCCACTTGATTCTTGAAGGATGTGAATTCCGACGAGAACATGTCCATTGACTCTATGATATTTTATTTTTTTGCCCGTATCTTGATTTGTTGTGATACCTCTTTTGTCATGACAACTCCAAGTCATTCAATATCATGCATTTCCCCCCCTTGTATTTGCCTGTTGGATAATTGCAGCTTCATAATGCCTTCTGAAAAGAGTACTGATGTTTTTCTGATACGTGGTAGAGCTGTCCCGAGGGAAACGAAGGTGAATGCCTTATTACCGTGGTACGCGGCGTGAGGGGGGAGGCGGAAGTAATTTTGGATTTCACTTTTCCCTTTCACTGTTTCCTAGGGGTGGATTAATAAATGGATAACCTGCTCCGGTCTACTGGGGTAGAAAGTATGATACGGTACATAATATTATGATTGTGCAGAAATAATTTCCTGCATACCGGTGCATGCAATACACCAAGATCAAATCCCCTTGCGATAGCTACTGTGCTCTCCTGTGGCGCCGGCACGTCTCTATAGGACCCTCGAGATATATTGCATGATGATCCTTAATGCCTTTACAAATAACGTAACTCTCAGCGGACGTCATGATTGGTCACTCGCCAGATCGGGATATCCCGATATCTCGGGGGCACAAGCTAGACTTCAAAATCCCGGCAGATAATGCTTGAGGATATTATAGGATAGTTCGACATGGGATCTCCCCTCCCAAGGGGTAAATGAAATAGGGCTGCTACCCCATGGGGCCAAAGGGTGCGCTGCCTTGAACACTACCAGTGTAGGGTGTAGGAAACCCCGCGCCTCGCCTCGAGTAGTCCAAATCTACATCCTAGGATGTTGTATGATAGTCATTGTTCTAGAACTAGTCTCTCGTTCTGATGCAGTTACCTGACCAGATGATGTAGGTATGATGCTGATGGCATTGAGGTGGGCTTTACGAGCGTATTTTCCGATGGGATCAATCCCCTCTCTTGACAGCGATAACGTTGCGACGTCCCTGGGGGAACTGCGAACGGACCCTATGCTGGCTTCTTGATGCCGGTATGAGGTCAATTGAGGGGGGGCTGTTCTCTCCCGTTGAATTCCGTTGTGGATATGTGGTGGCGGGTAGATCCATTGCGTAGCTGCGCCAAATACCGGTAACGGGCAGATTTTGCCAAGGCATTTTTTGACAACATCAACGCCAAGAAATTAAAGTTGGTTCCTCTCGACGCGTCTCCTAACATATACTCCAAACTTGACGTCTCCAGAGACGTGATAACACAACGGTGCTTACTAACAACAACGAGCAGTGGAAAGGGGGTGAAGACAAAGAAAGGGGAAAATACTGGACTTATCTAAATGTCTGCCCGCAGGAAACGAATTGCTGCTATAGGCACTATGGCTCCGCCAGCAGTGCCCATCGCTGACTATAACGCCGTCCCCGGGAGCTCGCAACAACCCCTGCCCTCATCCTCCATCGCCGTCATCTTTCAGAACCTCCCAAAGACCGGAAATGGATCGCCTGGACCCAATTTCCTGCAGCAGCTATTTGCGGAAGTGATTTCCCACGGGGTTACCGATCCGACTGGGAGTTCGTCCATAGAGGATACGCTCTTGGTCAATTACAAAGTTGTCACGGCAGTCGTGGATGCCGGTGTTAGTGTCCTGCTACGAGAAGATCCCTTTGCCCCTCAAAACCTGACCGAGCAAGCGAGTAATAGTCTTTTAGTCCTGCGTTTGACCATCAAGGAGACGCCCCATGTACTGTTTAGACCGCCGCCGGAGTCTACCACCGAGTCAGGGCAGCCGTTGCTGTATCTTTGGTTGCTGTCCAAGCTACTCCCACTGCTTGGACATAGACCTGCCGAATCGCTTGTGCAGGAGTTACTTGAGACCATTTATGCCGTCTTCTATGCGGCTGCAAACTTACCCAAGGAGTGGAGGAGCGTCACAGTCATGGTGGGGTACTTTCGGAGTTGTGTAAATTGTAATCTTTTCTCTCTTCCTTTTTCCTTTCCTTTCTTTCCTCGCCTTGGCAAGTACGTGTTTATCAACATGATAATAAAACCTGAAACTAATCTTCGCGGACTGTGAAATTCTTTGAAACGTTAAAGGTATCCTCGAATCTTTCCAGAAAACATCCGGTATAACCGCTACTCTATCCAAGTCCTACAAGCTTGAATTGCCGGAGAAGGGCTTTACTGTTGATCCCTTAATGCTACCGGAGGGTTTCAAGCACTTTTCTCGCCAGACGGTTAGTTTTGCCATTCGGGATGCCGACCACGCGGCCTCTTTGGTTGTCCATCTGTTTTCTGCAATCTCTGCATTACCTGCCCAAAATAGTGATATACCGGTGTTAAGAAGCGCCTCAGATAGCTTAATATATTTTGCACAGGAGATGCAAAATCTCTGGATGAGCCTTAACACCTGGGAGTCGCTCCCGGCGTTGTATGAGAGGGTTGGCACAATCCGGTTAAAAATACTGGAGGCACTGGCGAATTCCCTGCAGGATGTCGTGAAGACAGGCTATCGGAGAAGTCAGATTAAGGGCGTTTGCCTACTTTCTATCCGCTGCGTTGGTGATGTTTTGACTAAGTCGATATCCCAAATAAATCAGAGTGCAGAGAATATCTTAGCAATGATAATCTTAGGGTTGCTATGCGCTGCAGAGGTTTCCACTACCATCCATAAGGCATTGCGGGAGAGGATATGCCCCCCGATTATCTTGATTATGAGTGATAGAGAAGAGGACGGTTGGGGTCTTTTGACAGATGACCTTCGGGTACGTACACCAACACTAGCGCTAATGGATGCATTTAGCTAATCCGGCCGGCAATAGGTGGCAATGCTTCGATTGGTCATCAGTTTTGCGGATGACCTAGTAATCCTAGAACGCGCGAATAAGTGTCTTCGAATAGCTACTAGCGGCCGATGGGTGTTCAAAGATGAGAAATTACAAGGGTTCTCGGAGCATCTCCACTCGATCAGAGACACCAGGCCTGAGGAAGAGCTAGACAATAACATTGGCCCTAGAAAGCGACCCAGGCTATCCGCAGGCGGGCCCAGCACCGAAGCCTGCGCCCTGACATTCGACGTTTGTAAACTGCTCGGGCATCAAAACGCAGACGACCTCCGAGGGCTAAGTCTCGTCGCTGTCGAAGGGTTTAAAAGGCTAGAGGAGGAAGAACGCTGCACAGCTTTAAAGTCCCTTGGCTTCCTATCATGCGCACTCGCTGGAACACTTACTCGGGCACCCGAATCATTCGGCGTGCAAAGAGGCTTAAACTTGTATAAGTGTTCGTACTGCGATGTGGATGCTCTGCAGGCGATGGCATCGGAGAGGAGCTATGCCCAGGAGGGCGAGGAGCTGTTTAAGACTCTGGAGGTAGTTCAAAAACTCGAGGAGTTTCAGGCCTCGACACCCGTTCGTGTGTGGGCCATGATCAGCCTCCGACGGTTGTTGAATCATACGCGGGACTTGGCCAGGTTAGATTTGGCGGAGACGGCGATGGGGAAGTGGTGTTTGAATGCTTTGCAAAGTTCTAGGAGGCTGTTGAGAGTTGCCGCTGGGTATGCTTGTATTATCTTTAATAAACGATTGATGCTTGGAAGCCGGTTTTGCTGATGTTTGTGTCAAGGCGTACCTTACCGTCGTATGTTAGCTTTAAATATGGCGAAGAGCTCCTTAGGATGAATCGGATTATGATTATCGAGTTCCTGAGGGCGTTGTCCGACAATGATGAGGGACAGTTTCAAGAGACCTGTGTACTAGCGTGGAGTCAGTTTGGAAGGTATGCGCCTTAATAGCCCCTCTCCCCGTTGGCTATGAGTGGCTCGTACCTAAGCTAACCAATTCATAGAGTGTCATCTAATGAAGAACTTAACCTCGCGTTAATTCGTCTTGTGGAGTATCTCGGGCATAGTAGCTCGTTTATTCTTGGGTTAGCTTACAACGAGGTAGATAGCCCATTGAACGCGTTGATGTATAGTCACATTAACGGGTTTAGATTCAATCATTGGCTCGAACGCACGGCGTCACACCTGGCAAGATGTTTTCTCCATTCTGGCCCAGCATCAGTGTCGGCGTAGTCAAACAGCTCCAGTCGAAGCCGCAGATAGCCCAAATGCTATCGGAAATAACCGGAATGGAGCTTCCGGATTTCTTGAAGACGACACAGGGCTATACTCTACCGTATCTCATCCTCTGGAAGAGGCCAGAGCTTGTCGAGAGGATTGCTCAAGCCTGTAAGACAGATGTGGTGTCTCTGGCGCTGTCAAATATGGCGCACATATTAGCTCTACTTCTAACGCAGGAAGCGGATAATGTTGAGGCGTTTACGTTGCATTTACTAGCGCATTCTACTGTTGAGTTTAAAGATATATCACTAGGGGAGATTGCAAGGCCTGATGCGATGTCTCTTGCCACGGAATTATTAAAAGCTGCTGTCGACGCAGATGAAGGGAGGAAAACCAGGGTTTGTATTATGCCTTCGGTTCGACAACCCCTAGAGACGGCAGCTGACTCCTGGCAATAGATCTTCTATGCGTTGGGACTTGTGGCGGCTCTGACATATAAAAAAATGGTGGGTACAAGAAGGAATAAAGAGGTCGACCATTTAGAAGCATTCTTCGAAATGAACATCCTTGGTATATTCGCCACCTTTAATGATTATCTTAAGGATATCAAGGGGAAGTTATCCATCCCAGAGAAAATTCGGATCATGAGGGCGATCGAAGAAATGATGAAGATAGCTAGAGGCAGCGTGAGTAGCGCGGTACCGCAAGTACGTTCTGATTTCCATTTGTACAATATCTTGAGAAATGCTAATCAATTGCTTGAAGATATGTGCCTGCTTACAAGAAGCACTGGAATTCGAACCATTGAGAGCTAGTGCATTTTCGGTTTGGACCGTTATGATGAGGGTCCTAGAACCCGCTGAAACCGCACCCTTACTTGGCCAAACATTTTCCGTGGTCCTACGGTACTGGGACAGTCTTGAGGAGGCTTCGCAGACCAAAGCAACGGAAATGATAAGAGAGTTGTTTGAGAAGAAAGTTGATGTCATCGAACAAAGTCTGGACATCTTACCTTCGCTGGCAGCAGTATCAACTCTCGCTCCGTTCGAGGAGAGGCTTAAAGCCATGCGAACCTTAGAAATACGAGACCATTATCACTTACTGGCTCGCCGATGTCGACACGAGAACGTCTCTGTCGTCGAGCAGGCGTTGGCAGAGCTCTCCGGATTTCTAAAGAAACATCAGGACTTTATACATACAGCGGCGATCAACGAACAGCCCGACGTGGTGGTTTCTGAGTTGATCCGGACACTCCTGGACGTGATTATTGCCTTTAAGGACTCAAATTCTTCCTCGAAGCCTAGGATTGAACACCTATGTGCGGAGTGCTTGGGTCTCATTGGGGCGGTGGACCCTAACCGAGTGGAGGCCCCGCGGGACAAGCGGGACATGATGGTTCTGCACAACTTCAACCGCGCAGACGAGAGTATTGCGTTTGTAATTTTCTTTCTGGAAGAGAGGCTCGTCAAGGCCTTCTTGTCTGCGACAGATACAAAAGCTCAGGGATTCCTTGCCTTTGGAATGCAAGAACTGTTAAAATTCATTGACGTAGAGTCTACAGTAATCCTACGATCCCGCCATGATGGCCCCGCTCACGTAGCACAGACAGGCCAGCAGAGATGGGACTCTTTCAGCCAGACAGCCAAAGGCATACTCGCGCCATTCTTGAGGTCGAGGTATTCTCTACAAATCAATAACTCTGTACAGCCCTGCTCGTATCCAATATTTTCACTCAAGATCACTCACCGTGCCTGGCTTACGAAGTGGTTGTTGGACTTACTTTCCAGGTCGACGGGGAATAATGCGGCAAATATATTCATGGTCTGTAAGTCTATTGTCAAGGGACAGGATACCTCGATTTCAATGTTTTTGCTTCCATATGTTACGCTGAACGTCATCATTGGCGGGACAGATCTAGATAGGGAGAATATTGTCAAGGAGCTCCACGCCGTTCTTGCTCCGGCACCCAAGAATCCATTGGAGAAGCCGATGGCTCGGGAGACTTTGAGGCAGTGTAGTGACGTGAGCACTCCTTTCTCCGTCGGAGCTACAAACAGGAGGCGCTGGCTGACCGATGGTGATTATTGATACAGACCGTGTTCCAGCTCGTCGACCACTTAACCCGCTGGCTTCGCGACAAAAAGCAATTCAACCTAAATATGAAAAATCAAGCTAGACAGCAGAACAGAAGCTTTGCGTCTGAAGAAATACACGATCAAGACATTGCAATAGCACGAGTGGAAGATGTCATCTCTGCCATCCCCCCAGACACCATGAGTTTGCGGTCCGTCGAATGTAACTCATATGCACGAGCCCTCTTCTATTGGGAGCAGCACATAAGAAAAGTGAGGGTTGCGAAGGAAGAGGTGCCGATGGATCCGTTGTACGAGCAGCTTCAACGTATCTATACGCAAATCGACGAGCCTGATGGTATCGAAGGGATTTCTACAAAGTTGCATGTCCTCAACTTTGATCAGCAGATACTTGAACATAGGAAGGCTGGGCGATGGACTGCGGCGCAGAGCTGGTATGAGATTCTTCTGAGCGAGAAGCCGGGCGATCCTGAGGCGCAGATAAATCTTCTAGATTGCCTGAGGGAGTCTGGACAACATGGTAAGTTCCACCCCGTATCCTGAATGTATCACACTGACTGTGTCTCCAGAAATGCTCCTGAGTCAAGCCGAAGGCATGATGGAAAAATACCCCAACACGCAACCCAGAATCCTACGCTACGCCGTCGAGGCGGCCTGGATATCCGGTAAATGGGATGTCCTTGAAAGAAACCTTGAAAAATCCAATGAGCACACAGAGAACCTCTACGAACTACGGGTTGGCAATGCGTTACGTGCTCTGCGTAAGCGCGACAATGGGACATTTGCGAAAGCAATTTCTCTAGCTCGGGAGTGTGTTCTGAGTGGGTTGACGGAGTCCTTTACAGGCTCCTTGCGCGAATGCCATGAGTCTATGGTTAAGTTGCATGCGCTGTCGGAGCTTGAAGAGATTAGCGCTGCATCGGCGAGTAAGGACCTTGGGAAGGATGTGCTTGCGCCGAATCTTCGGAGACGTTTGGATGTTCTGGGGACGTACTCGAAGGATAAGCAGCATCTTTTGGCTCTAAGGAGGGCGGCGTTTGTACTCTCTAGGTGATAATATCCTTCTCTATTAATTTAGGTTTGGCTAACCCACTTGTAGCTCCCCCGAGCCTTTTAAAGATAGTATTGCCTCCACCTGGCTCATAGGAGCACGTTTGGCACGAAAGAGTGGTCAGGTTGCTCAATCGTTTAATTCGGTACTTCACGCTTCCAGGCTTGGCGCTCCACTTGCGACGGTTGAGCATGCGAAGTTACTATGGCTCGGTGGGCAACACCGAAAGGCAATTTCGAGCCTTGATGGGGCAATTGACTCTGACCTCTTTCAGGACAGCTCCCAGGAGCAGATTCATGATTCCAGCCTTTATAATTCGGGTGCCAACCCACAGCCCCAGAACCGTGCCAAGGCAAAGGCTTCGCTTTTGCATGCTCGATGGCTAGACGGCGCAGGCCAGACGCACTCTACTGAGATCGTCGCCAAGTACTGCACTGCTAAGGATTCATATATGAGGTGGGAGCAAGGGCATTACTACATCGGACGACACTACAATAAGCTGTACGAGGTCGAAAAGGCACTCCCGCCGATTAAGCAAGCACAGCCATTCCTATATGGCGAGTATGCAAGACTGGTCTGCCAGAATTACTTGCGCGCCCTGATGTTTGGGACGAAATATATCTTCCAAACACTGCCCAAGCTTCTCACGCTCTGGCTCACACTGGGAGAGATCGTAGACCAGACCATCGACTCCAAATACGGCACCGAAGAGTTCCGCAGCCATATCCAGAGGGAGCGCGGCAAGTGCTTGAAGCTCTTACACAATTCCATAAAGAGATACAGCGAGCGCTTACCCCCCTGGCTATTCCTCACCGCCCTCCCACAAATGCTCTCACGAATTGCCCACCCCCAAGAATCGGTCTACGAACTCCTACAAAATATCATCGTCAAAGTAGTTGCCGGAAATCCACGGCAAGCACTGTGGTCCCTCACGGCGGTCTGCAGGTCCACTGCTCGAGAAAGGGCCCAGCGTGGCTCACTTATCATGGCCCAGCTAAAAGACACTGTCAACAAAAGCCGAAACGAAAAAGACCGAAAGGAAAACGGCCGAAAGGAAAACGATCTAGATGTCAGAAGCCTAATCCTCCAGGCGACCAAATTGACAGACCAGCTCTTACACATCTCCAACGTGGAGCTGTCAGGCTTGAAAGCCCCCACAACCATCAGTATTAAGGAGCATGGGTTCAATCATAGATGCGCGCCTTGCGAACTTGTGGTGCCGACGCAGGTTATGCTTGCGGTTACGCTCCCGTCTGTACCGGATACTGTAAAGACGCACTGTGCGTTCCCGAGCCACCAGCCGACTATTTTTAGTAAGTCTAATCCACTCCTTTTGTGTGCTTTGGTGGCCGGCCAGCTGACTTGCGTTGTAGAGATAGAGGAGGAGGCCGATGTCATGAATTCTTTGCAGAAACCGAGAAAGATCAAGATTCGGGGCACTGATGGAAGGCTTTATGGCTTCTTATGTAAGCCGAAGGACGACTTGCGCAAAGATGCGCGTTTGATGGAGTTCAATAATATGATCAATAGGTTCTTGAAGAAGGATCCTGATTCCAGCCGACGTCGGATGTGTATGTATTTGATCCCCTCTTTATTCTTGTGTGTGGAGCCCTGCTAACAGTTTTGGTATAGACATCAGAACATACAGCGTCACTCCCCTAAATGAGGAATGCGGATTGATCGAATGGGTAAATGGTGTCCGAACATTGCGTGAGATATTGCTCACTTACTACAAATCCAAGAAAATGATTGTGGACGTACGTTCCCCTTTTCTTTCCCCCCTCCCCGCCCCCGAAAAACCCCACCAACGACTAACAAGCGTACCAAGTACCCCAAGATCCGCCAGCGCCTCGAAACCAACTGCTCGCTCGCCACGAGAATTGCCATCTTCACTGACGAAATCCTCCCCAAATTCCCTCCAGTCTTCCACGAATGGTTCGCGGAGCTCTTCTCCGAGCCATCAGCCTGGCTCGCCAGCCGGCTCGCCTACTCACGCACGTCGGCCGTGATGTCGATGGTGGGGTACGTGCTGGGGCTCGGCGACCGGCACGGCGAGAACATCCTCTTCGACGAGTCCACGGGCGACACACTACACGTCGACTTTAACTGCCTCTTCGATAAGGGCCTCTCCTTTGAGAAACCGGAAAAGGTGCCCTTCCGCCTGACCCAGAACATGGTGGACGCCCTTGGCGTCACAGGCTACGAGGGCGTGTTCCGCAGGACGTGCGAGAACGCCATGAGAGTGCTCAGGATCAACGAGGACACCCTCCTCACGCTACTCGAGACGTTTATACATGATCCCGCTGTAGACATGGTCAAGAAGACCAGGAGGAAACCGGCCAACGCCAAGATTCCAGACACGCCGAAGGCTGTGCTTGAGAGCATCCAGAGCAAGTTGCAGGGGCTGTACAGGGACGAGAAGATGCCACTGAGCGTTGAGGGGCATGTGGAGCAGTTGCTGAAGGAAGCGGTTGATCCGGCGAATTTGTCCGCTATGTATATTGGTTGGTGCGCTTTCTTTTAGCATGTATTTTACAGTATAAGTTAGTACTTGGTTGTTCGATTATATCCTTTTGGCATTATTACCATTGTCACTATTATTAATGTCGCCATTGAACTGCGCTTGGAGTGGAGAGGCGCGGGGGGGGGGTGGCGTACAATAAGTGAAAGTAGATGATTTGTGATATACATATATTCACAATATGTCACTCGGTGTCGTATACACCCTGGTGAGAAGAGAGGCCTGGGCTTATCAGGGGGAGGCAGGCATCTCAGCGATCGGTTAGGCCGGTGCCCCCCGACACCCAAGTCGAGTCATCGTGGGAGCTTGGGGCCATGCCGGGAAACCATGGGGGCAATTCTCTCTGCAAACGCATGAGCATCCCGAAGCTGGTAGGTGTAGTGGCTGTCAGCAGGCTATCATAAATATTACTTTTTAGCTTTGGTTCGTAAGCTAAAAGTAATATGTAGCCTTCCGTTGCGATAACAATCAAAATTCATAATTTCGCGGCATCGCTCATCTAATATTATTACGCCCCCGCCATTTATCTACCTACCGCATCAACCACGTGCGCCTTTTTTCCCCTTTCAGCTGCCCAGTAGAAACACGGCACGGCATCCATCATTAACCCCAGAAATATAAAATAACGCCCCACCCGTTCTTTTCCCCGCTCCATTATCACTTGCCCAATCCTAACCTGCCAACCCACTCATGGATCCCAACTCCCATCCCGCCCCACCGATCATTATCCCCCAACAGCCCCGTCCAGCCCAATATTGTCTGACTCGCAACAGCCCTAACCACAGCTCCAGCCCCCGCCAGTCCCGCAGCGCGAAAATAATCTATCCCCAACGAGATCCGCAGTGCTTCAACATTATTAACGACGACTGCCCAGCCCACTGACTTTGCCGCGGCGGGGACCTCGTAGTCCCATATCACCATTAGTATCGGGAAGAGCTTTGTACAGGAAGACACTATCAGTGCTGTTGAGACAGCGTTGGGGCGGGTTGCACCGAGAAGGTATTGGCTTATTAGGCGGATTGTGAGGTGAAAGAGGAGGGACTCTGTGAGGCAGAGGAGGACTAGCAACGGTTAGTATTGGGGGGGGGGGCAGAAAGAGGGGGGATGGGTACGGAAGAAGAGGTATTGTACGACTATCGGTTGTTGAGTTAGGATTCCGAATGCGGAGGTGTTTAGTGGGTCGGTTGGTATATTCTTTTCAATACGTGCCCAGGTTAGGTATACATCGAAGAGGAGGAGGAGGATTCCGAGGCGGATGATGGACGGCTAGAACAAGCACTTGTTATCAGCAGGGTTCCTCCTGTATCACTAAAAGTTTGCATGCCTCGAATCTATCATCTTCCCTCCCTAACCGATTAAATAATAAGTGTCTATAGACCTGATAATCTTAAATTAGTTATCAATCCCCCCCCCCTCCTCAGGGCCATACCTGAGGCTTAATCAATACCAAGTCAATGAACAGGACAACAAAGTCATGCTCAACATACTTGTCGGCAAATCTCTTACACCTCGGACACTGCGTGAGCCTCACGCCGCGTCCCAATGAACGGTCATCGGCGGATGAGTAAGCGGTGTAGAGAGATTGCACCGGCGACGAACATTCGATACAGATGTACAGGTTCTTCGGTGGCGTGGGGGGTGCAGATGACATTGAAAAGGCTCAGAAGGCCGATGGGTGATGGTGCTGTCAGTCGTTGGTTTAGGGTTTGAGCGGGGGGTGTCAAGGTAGGGGCTTGGCAGCATGTTCGTGATGAAGATGCCACATTTTTTTTTTGGGGGGGGGGGACGATGTGACCCGTGCCCTGTTCCGCAGGTTCGCTCAGGGGGAGGAAGGGTTTGGGGTTTAAAATAGATTTCTGCCTGCATGTAGGAACAGATCGTGGGGGGAATGCGGAATGCGGGTTTTGTCCCATCGATTGGAAGTCTCTGGATGAAAAGGTCGCCCGGCGAGATCCGGAACCGGGATGCTACTACCGTACTTATAAGGTATTTTTCCCATCAAGGCTGAACCCAACCCAACCAATGTGCTCGGCGGGTCTACCGCACTCGAGTACCGGCACCTCCCTTTAATAATATGTACGATACCAGCACCGTACAGCACGGCATTCTAACCATTCGCGATTTCTAACCTTATCGGACGTATCATACTGTACCGGTACTTTGTCCCGGGCAAGTGCCCGAAAAGAGGGATTAAAAATATATATATTATGGTAATAAACTGTTCATTTCCGAGCTCCCGCCGTACAGTACAGTATTTCTAGCCCGGGACAAGTTAATTGACTACCAAAAGCTTGGCCTCTACCGCTACATTAATTCTGCCTAGCGATGACGAACGGCTCGGACTCTAGCTTCTCATCAGTCTTTAAACACCCATAATCCCACCTATAGAGAGTAGTTGGCGTCATAGGCTACCCAACTCGAATGATAGTAGGGGAGCCTTCCTGGTGATGATGGTGATGCGGTGGTTCTCCACTCGAGTTCAGTGATCACCAACGGATTTTTGCGCAGGGATCAGGGGTTCACGGGCAAAATCAATAGCCTGGGAATATTATCAAACGGGTACTGACTGGACCACCGTACGATACCTTTCAATGCCGCAAATTGATCCTACGATACCGATACGGCACTTTCTCCCCCGCTCGCCCAACCATTCAGCTTATGTTCCACTGCCAATACTCGGACATTCCATCAGTGATAAGTAATAACTATAGCACCCAGCCATTGGGGGGCCCATAACTACCCAACAAATTCGTATTTGGCCAGTAAGCCATCCGCTACCGAGCAAATATAGACCCCCTGTTGGACTGTCTTGGCCAACCAGATGGCCGAAGCTGTTTCGTTTAAACATGTTGATACCCTGTCTGTATCATGATGAGTTGGACCCCCGTGACCGGGTTGTGGAAGCTTACTGTAACAGCGACCCGTCAATCACCCTTCTGCAATCAACCATTTTATCCAATGCGAAGCATTGGCCCGTTACCGTCACACCGCAGGAAACGGTCCGCTGGTCTTGGGGGCAAGATTCAGCAAGATAAGATCCTTGATAAGTTCCGGGGTCGTAATAGGATAAAGGGGTTGCTCTCTGCGTCCCTTGCAGGATAACCTCCTTCCCAGCGGTTCCTAGCAAAAATTGGTATTTTATTAGCAAATCGACAGGTCAGTGGGGAATAGAAAAGTGTTACGGTGCCCCTAGATTACAACTCCCATAATGCTCCTTTCCGTGGTCAAACTTAGAATATCATAATACTGATTCCTTTCCTCTTCCGCGTTTATTTTTGGCTAGAGATCTTCACCCTAGGGCTTGAGCACAGCTATCCACTGGCTTACAGTAATTCTGTTTGTGTCATGTGCCTATGGGATCGTCAACAGACTGGATACCGCACAGCGAGAGATGTCGGCTTCAGCAGTCAATCGTAGAATGTGGAGAAGACGGTGAGTATGTTGTGATTGAGAGGGTTCCTATTGAACAGTATGGATGGGTGGGAGTGAGATAGTAATGCACAGCGCTGTGGGAATAACTAAAACATCACTCCTCCACAATATGAACCTCAATTGACAATTATCGCAACGGGAAACCCCTCGTTTTCTCCCTTCACCTTCTCCACACTGTTTTCGTGATGGACAGCTGCGCCGGTGGCCTTTACTTGTAGTCTCTTTAGTCCTAGATTACGGTGGGGGTTCTTAATTGACTTGTCACTTTTGCGAGAAACCAATCGTCCATTTCCTCCCTTTTTGCCAGGAATCCTTCTTTCCATCCACTCTCTTCTTGCTCGTGCTTCCTGGCAAACCCTTTGTCTTGCGTCGTTTACCCAGCCATCCTGGTTAGACCCTTCACCCATAGAATACCGGTATCCCTGGCCCATACGCCTTGTTGTGTGCGACTATCCACGCCCTCACGGTAGGCAACGGAAGGGCAAAAAACACGACGGCGCCGCTCTCGCGACACCCTTTCCCTTTCCCTCGCGCCGGTTTTCTGCTACATTACTGCCCTACATACCTTTGCGTCTCTTTGGCAACCCATCCATCCAATTGCTGTTCTTTCCCAGGATTTCACCTTGCTTTCTCCCTCCCCATCGTCGAGTCTCCCACGCCGAGAATAGGTCGACGCACGCTCAAACAGCTCCCCTTCCACACACCTTGCACCTGCCCTGCCGTTGCTTGTTTGCTTCTTCTTGCTGGTTTGCTTTGCAATAATATTTCCGACAGAGCTTTTACCTTACAACACCTCCTTCCTCCACCTACCACCAACTGCCCCCTTACCACTCATTAATTCCTCTGGAAAGGGGAGAAAAAAAAACCCCCACCACACCGGCTCAACAGGAGAAACGGAAACAGCTCGACATAATGCCGCCGTCCACTAGTATTCCGCATCTTCAACTCCCGGCCCTCACTCCCCTTGAGCCCCTTACCTCAGGCACAAACCTGCCCCACGTCCCCGCTGAAGAGCTAACTCCAACCCTTTCCTCCTCCTCTCACGATGAAAAGCCACCGGCGACCCCCTCAAATTTGGAAGCTTCGACTGCCGCCGCCGCATCATCTACTACCACCCCACCTCAATCTCCTGGACATCCCACCTCAATGCGTCGATTCCTATCTCGCGTCTCGTTGAACTCTAATTACCACGGTGAGGACGACGACAAAGCTTCTGTCCTTTCGGGCCCATTGTCACCAACGGGCTCCGTGATGTCTCGCGATAGCAAGAGGAAGAACTCCGGTGGGTCAAGCAAGTCAAGGACCTCCTGGTGGAAGAAGTCCAAGACCCAACCCGCCCCTTCCCCGGTCCAAGAGGTTCCGCCGCCCCCGAGCAACATCGATGCCCCCTCGTCTCTTGGCCAGCCGGTCAGGAAGCAGATCGTACAATCGATTGCTCCCCCGCCGAAACTCCCCGACGATCTCTTTGGAAGTGGATTCTCGAGTCTTGACAGCGACATGTTCAAGAACTTCAAATAGTCCTCCCAGCCAGAGCTAAAGCGAATGGAGCACCTGGAGTCAAACATATCCTGGCTGGCTCGGAACGGGAATAAGGAAAACTATAAGAAAAACAACAACAAAAACAAAACATTTTCTCCGCAGAAACATTTTCTTTCTTTCTCACTTTTCTTCTGTTCTCAACTTCTCCAAAACTCCCTGTTCTCCAAACCAATCCCCCAATAACCCCTCTTCACATGCCTGCAGAGCGCATTCCTCGAGGCAGGAAAATCATCAATTGAAAAAAAAAACCAGGGCGATGAATAACCTGTGATGCATCCCCATCTTTTCGTTTTGTTTATTCCCTCTCTTCTACTAAACAATTGCGTTGATACCTATCATGCATATCTCTCCCTTCTTTTTCTTTCCTTAACTCGTTCAATTCATGTGCACCTATGGTGTTCCATTGATGGCGGGAAAGAAGGGAGCGTGGGGTGTTAAACAGTGATATAAGGCTAGTTTATTCGACGAATTGGCGTTCGATTGGTTTGGTTGATGGGGGTTTTCTCCTTCCATTTTTCTGTTCTTTTTCTTTCCTCTTGTGATGATTGTTTTTCTTAACTTCATGGGTCCTAGGAGGGGGTCTTTTTTTATTATTTTTATCTTTCTTTTTTATAAGTATCATAATTATTATTGTTGCGGATTGGCTTTGTGCTGGGGTTTATACATATTTGTCTTTTTCTCTTTTCTTCTCTTGATGGTGAGTTGGACGGGCAGGTAGAAAGGAAGGAGGGGTGGGATATTGGAATGATGGACGGTGACTGGTGGTTCTTATATTATATTTGCCTTTTTTTTTGCAACCTTTCTTTTTGTTTCAAAGGGGGCGTGCTTATTTTTTTTTCCCAAAAAAAAACAATCCTTTCCTTTGTTTCCCTTCCTGTATTGTTTTTTTCTTCTCTTTTCTTTTCTTCACTTTTGAAAGGGATTTGAATGAAATTGACAGACCGAAGAATGGAAGGTCAATTGCATGGTACAATACCGGTATTGGTCTAAGCAAATGACTGAAACGTGAACCCCAGTTCCCAGATGCCACTCACGGCACCGGAGTTCTCCCACTATCACTACTGGCACTGCTACCACGGGCTGAAAACCTCCCGACATTCGGTTGTACAAAATATGTTTGATAGAAGAAAAAACAAACAACCGACTTACTGTAGGTATTATATCCATTCTGCAATATCTCAATTCCATAGAGCCTCCCATAGCCTACATGTACTGTCCATCAATCCTAACAATCACGCGCCCAATATTTGGCAACATAATCCAACAACAACTTTGTCATCGTATCCTCCTGCTCCATGTAAGGCAAAAAGTCCTTTGTGGAATAACTCTCCGTGCCAGTAATCTCATTAAGTCCGGCCGCGACGTGGTAGGCGATAAAGTCGAAGAAAACAACATCGATCTTGGCCGGGGGGTTGGATTCCCAGTCTTCCGGAAAGGACGCGTTGCCTTGGATCACTTGCGGGGTTGGGTAGTGTTTCAGCGGGACGTGGATTGTGTCGTCGCCGTCGGTGCCTGCGTCGTCTATTGTTGCGTAGCCGGTCACTTGGACATACTTGTGACGGGGCTGGGAGCGCGTGAGTGGTGCCTGGTGGTTGATTAATGGTGAGGATTGGATGTCTACTTCGGCGTCTTGTTGCTGGTTCTCGAATGGGTTCTCGGATTTGTCGGTCCTGTAGGGGCCTGCGTCGTTTTCGAAGAAGTCTCGGAGATGGATGGCTATGGAGTAATCGACGTCCTTTGCATAGAGGAATTTACTCGTGAATGGGGAAATGAGGAAGCTAGTATCATATGTGAAGGGCCCTGGGTTGTTGATCAGATGGGCGACCTCTGCAGATGTTGGTATCTCTTGTGCTTACCCTTGAATACATCAAACCTTTGGGATCCTGTATTGATGAATATAAAACGTGGGACTTGACTCCTTTCTTCGTTGTAGACCATAGCTGGAAGTATGTGCTCTTCCAGGTAACTATACCAGTTGTGTGGGCCGGGATATATATGCCTGGTGGTGCCTGTTGGTATCAAGCCGCCGGAACTCAAGTAGAAGCGATCCAGGGGATAAGACCTACTTGCTCAGCGAAAAGTCCTGCGGAGCGCACCCGATAAGACGATCAAGATTCAGACCAGCACGATACTTGGCAAGACGCTCTGTCATCTCCAGTCCCTGGGGTGTGTCAAAGGTGGTAGCATTCTTCTCCGAGTGGTACTGATACCCAGCCCTGTTTGCATCGATATACCTCCTAGAAACGGCCATTGAGGTATTATCTATGCTATCAGGAGCCTCCCGAGCCTTAATCCCGTCGATGCTGAGCCATCCCACAGTCTCAAAGTACTTGCCTGATTCTAGTGCGGTGGACTTGTTATCCAGAATTCTGAAATTCCGTATATGCGAGTGACCGCCAAAGAACTGAATCGGGGTGTCAGGGTGAACTTGACGAATTGCTTCGTAAACCTGGGTGAACTCAATGCTGTGAATATCTGCATGCCCGATAATCACGAACAAATCCACGTCCGTGTCATGGATAGCTTTTTGGAACCAGGACTCCTTGATCGTGTCGGCGGCCTAGCTCGATGCCATATGAGCTTCATCTTAAGCGCGGGAATCCATGATTATCGTACCGTCTTCACTCTTGTATTTTTATCGCTCCCAGTGAAGTTGAACAGGAACCCGAAAGAGGTAATCCTGAAGCCCTGCTGCTCAGTAACGAACTTGCGGCTTCTAGCTGCGAAAGGCTCCCAATCTCCAGTCACGTTTATATCGACATTTGACTAAACCACTGGTTAGTATACGCGTTGAAGCCCCCTTCGAGGTGCACCCATACGATAAGATATTTCTCCTTAACGTCCCCGAAGGACATTAGCATCTAACCATATATTAAAGAGCCAATGGATATCACCCCGTAATAAGAGACCATCTCCAAAAACTCATTTTGAGCTGTAGTGCCGTTATACAGCTCATGATTCCCCAGAGTAAGGATATCCAACGGAAGCTCTCGGTAGAGGTTCCGGGTGTATTTCCCCATAGGATCGGTAGCATCCCATAGCCCATTTCCTATCATCCGTTTTAGTAATACTTCTGGGTGCCCTGGACCGGTTCCCACCTTCGGCGCGATCACCAGTGTCCAGGACTACTAAATCCACGCCCTTTTCCCTCGCGGTGTTCTTCATATGCGAAACGAACGAAAGGTAGTCCCCAAAGTCCGCCGAATACTGAGGCTCTTGAAGATGTCCGGCATGCCAACCATGACTATTTACCCCATCGGTTAGGTTCATGGGGCTTCGGGATGGGAGTTGGAGACGAACTTGTCTGAAGTGTGCAAGAAATTAATCGGGCCCCATTTGAGATGCCGAAACCTCTGCCCTGGCACTGGATTTTGTGCTGAAGGCTGTATAGCTGCTGCCAACGGCAATAAAGGAATCAGAAGCTGTAGTGTTTTCATGATACTCGTGTCTGTGTCTGAGACAACTACCGCGTCCCTGGCTACCGGTACTCGAGTAGTCCAGAGGGTATAGTAATTGCATGAACCAGAAGGAAGGAGCTCGGTTGACCGGGACCATGAGTGCTGTCACGTGGAATCCGGGTCCTTGGCAGGCCTGGGTGTGCTCGAATAAATGAGGGAAAAAAAAGGAGGAATGCAGGAGTCGAACTCGCTTCTCTGCGAAGGGGTTTCCAAAGATTATATAAGGATCGCTGGTGCTCGAGCGCATGGTTATCTCTGGTAAAAGGCAAGAGATAAATTCTGTTACGCCGAAGCCGATCCGTAGTGATACTTTCCAACTTTTCCCTTAAGAACCCCCCCCCCGCTGCTTCGCCTAGTAGGCGCCAACCCTTGATTGTCGGCAGACGACACTTTTTCACTTTTTTCCTCACAACCCTTGCGGAATTTTCACCCCACCTAGCAATCCGTCCATCTCTGTCTTTATCTGCCCAACAACCTCCTTTTTATCACAACCAAAATGGCCTCTGTGAAAATCTCAAAACCGCTTCCCGCTCTTCCAGAAGATTGGAACTCTGAGAGCAGCTTTATTGTCCATGCGCCACTCTCTCCTGCCGTGCACCGAAATCTCTCACCAGCTGGGCCCCACTTCCTTGCCCACGCCCGCAGAGTATGTGTTTCTTGCCGCAATTTGCCCTCGCGTCTTTTTTAACATCGCTAACAATCAGTTTTAAAATTTTTAGAAGCGTCATTCCCGCACTTTTAGCGAAGATGACAGAATCCAAGCCCAGCAGAATGTGAAGAACGTTGAGGATGAGGATGCTGGTGAGATCAGTGAGGCTGAAAGCCCTCTGCTGCTCTCTCGTGATCCTAAAGATTGGAAGGTAACAAACCGATCTCTGAATGCACCTTAATCGCAAGACGATTCTAAATATTTCACTCCAGAACCAAGATCACTACGCTGTCCTCGGCCTCTCTAAATACCGCTACAAGGCTACCGATGAGCAAATCAAAAAGGCTCACCGTAAGAAGGTCCTCAAGCACCACCCCGACAAGAAAGCCGCCGTTGGAGCTGTCGATGATGATTCTTTCTTCAAATGCATCCAAAAAGGTTTGTATAAAGCCACAGCACGCACACACACACATATTTCATCTCTTTTCTAATATCTCTAATAGCTATGGAGGTTCTCTCGGATCCTGTCAAACGCCGCCAATTCGACTCCGTCGACGAAGGAGCCAACCGTGATCCACCTAGTAAGAAGTCTAAGGGTAATTTTTACAAAGGATGGGGACCGGTCTTCGACTCTGAAGGTCGTTTCTCCCGCAAGCAGCCGGTACCCAAACTTGGAGATGACAAGTCCACCAAGGCTGAAGTTGAAGAGTTCTACAATTTCTGGTACAATTTCGATTCCTGGCGTACATTTGAATATCTCGACGAAGAGGTCCCGGATGACAATGAGAATCGTGACCAGAAGCGTTACATCCAACGCAAGAACAACGCCTCCCGCGCAAAGAGAAAGACTGAGGATACTGCCAGACTTCGCAAACTTGTCGACGACGCTCTGAGCCTAGACACCCGAATCAAGAAATTCCGCGAGGAAGAGAAGAAACTGCGAAACGCAAAGAAGGATGCCAGGGAAGCTGAGGAGAAGAGACTCGCAGAGGAGGCTCGCATAAAGGCTGAGGAGGAGAAGAAACGAAAGGAGGAGGAGGACGCTAGGGAGAAGGCACAAAAGGCCGACTCCAAGAAGGCTAAGGAGGCGGCCAAGAATGCCGTCAAGAAGAATAGGCGTGTTCTCAAGGGCTCCGTCAAGGATGTCAACTACTTTGCATCTGGGGACGCAACCCCCGCCCTCATTGACAGCGTTCTTGGTGAGGTCGATTTCGTCATTGCCAAAATCGACAATGAGGATCTCCAAACTCTCGCTAAGAGCCTCAGCGGTGTAAAGGGCGCCGATGCCGTTAAAAGCAGATGGGTAGAAACTGTCGGTGAACTGGTTAAGAAAGGTAGCGCAAAAGCAGAGGATTTCAAGGTCTTTGCAGCTTAGATCCATATCTATACCTGCAGAGAGGTGATGATGGTTTATGTGGAATAGAGATGGATAGGCTTTCGTTTCCGTAGTATCAGCTGTATAAATTTGTATCCAGCTTATGCTATTCATACCCATTCTATACAAGTGCCTACCGGGCACATGCGTTCATTTTAAGGATTGCTTTTTGTTGGGTAGACAGGATAAACGCCTAATTAACTGTGCTTGGGTGAGGCCTAAGCTGGTGACATTGTGTGCGTTCGTGAACCACGACCCATCACTTGGTAGAGTACTGGAATGGGGTGGGGGAGATGCCGAAGTTCTAACAAACTGCAGCACCGCGGCAAACAGAACTTTTCCCGCAGCTGCTCTCCTGTTGAGGTAGATGGGTGGTTTTATTTCTTTTACCTTAACATGTAACTCTGATTGAGTCGTTATGGTACAAGAGTGGCGGTTGACAGTATCAGGAGTAGGCATTGCAGTTACCGTATAATCTGGCAAAAGTCGGATTGGAGCTAAAGCGAAACTAAGGCAACCGAACCAACAGGAGAGCTCGAAGAAGGCGAATTCGCCACAGTTTAAACATATGGGCCGCTGTGGTTGGACAGGTTCAAGAAAATCCTCACTAGCGTCAGTCCGACTTTTGCCAGATTATACGGTATCCGGTGCAAAACGGTGCGGTGTCATGGGGATAGCCTCGTATCAAGCTCAATCCCAATACCGTAGTCCGGCACAGTGAGAATGGGAGGCAGCAAATCATGTCCCATTAACCTGGTTTTATTGCTCTAAAAAATAGCAATAATAGATAAATACACGGTGAAGCGAGAAAATTCTTATTACATATGGGTATAATGAGCTATTAATATTTTCTAGACCATTGCCAAAACACCTTTTTTTATTACCGGACAAAAACATCCCACAAATGATCTAATTCATAGGCTTGCGGGCAACCATTAAGTACATGGGCGTGAAAAGATTGAGCTAGAAATAGTTAGCCGTGCTTCAAAACTAGAGAAAAAAATAAGGGAAAGGGGGAGCTACCCGAGCCCCAGCGACCAGAGAGTCGGCGGCGACAGCCAGAGAGTCAGCAGTCTTCTGTGTTCCGTGAGGGGCGACCCCTACGGCCTCTAGTCCGCCAATGAGCTTGTGAACCGCCCCGCGACCAAACCTAGTCATGCGGAGGACGGTGAAGAAGTCCCCGAGGGTACGGACGTACTTCATTTCACCGGCAATTGGGTAGTACCAAGGGATGGCGTCACCCCTCTGGGCAAGATCTTCGTGGAATTCAAGCTCGAAGCCCGCCGCTTTGATGGCACGCAGAGCCTCTGAGATCTTGACCATCTGTGAGATACCATCGCCGCTAGTGATTATTAACTTCAATCCCTTAAGAAATCTTGCCAGCAAGTTAGGAGGGCAACATACACTTCGATACCGTGGCAAATCTCACGGTGCTCAGCGTTAGAAGCATCATAATTGTCGGTCATGAGCCACTCATAGACTCCGAAAACACCGCCGGGCTTCAACACTTTGAAAATTTGGGAATAGACGCCCTCAAGACTAGGAGCATGTACCGTAGCCTCAATGGCATATACGGCATCAAAAGTCTCGGGTTCAAAAGACATTTGCATAAAGTCTCCCTTGACAAAGTTCTGAAACTTACTGTTAGTGGATGTCGGTTGAAGGATTGGTGCCAACCGTTTGAGACGTACCAATTTGTGTGGCAAACCAGCTTTTGCTGCGTACTGTGTAGCTCTATCAATCTGGTAATCGTTGTTGTTCAACCCAGTGACGTTGGCATCTGTGAATCTGACAATCTCCCTAGCGGGACCCCCAACTCCACATCCAACATCAAGAACCTTCATTCCTGCCTTCATGCCCATCATATGAGCCAAATAGTGTTCATGACGAGCAATGGCCTGGTAAAAGGGCTCCCCGGGGTAGAATCGGCAGAAATCTGTCAAGGTGTGTTAATACTGTTGGGGTTTTCTTTCTTTTTCTTTTTTTTCTCAGAGGAGAAGATTGTGACCCACGGAATGATTGACCCCAGCCGTTCTCGTACAAATCCGTAGCAAGGTTGTAATAGCTGCAGGAGGTGGCCTAACATTAGCCCACAATTCACGCGTGCGCCTAGCAGCTTCAGAACATAAGACGAGGTGTTGGGGCGTACTGTCTAGTCAACGTAGCGTAGCTCTCAACACGTTCCTGAGAATTTCGGAGTTAGAATTGCAACAAAGCCAATGAATTGGAATCTATTAGAAATGCTAACCTTCATGTCCTTCTCAGTCTCCTGACCGGCACCCTTTCCGTCCCAGAACTTGAAGTACTCGTCGACAGCAGCACCCTGCGCCTCCTTATCCTTCGCAAGCATAGCCAAAAAGCCGGCTCTCTCCTGAGCCGACTTGCCATGCATGGCTCTGTTGAAAGCAGCATCACGGCTGTGGTCTTCAGCCTCGAGCTTTGTCGGTGCCATTGTTGATGATGTATAGGATAAGGATAATTGGAAACAAGTAGAAGAATTGAGGGGAGAAATTGATGTGCCGAGAGTGAGAGTGTTGAACTGTGGGGAGCAAAGAAAAAGGACGGATAACAGTGGAATATAAAGACGCGGGCGGAATGTAACGGTGGAAAGGGGTTGTGGCAGGGGATTAGGGGAGCACCAAAGACCAGAAATTAGATGACCTTTTTAGGCAGAACAGCGGAGCCTCTTGGGAATCGGGAGTGCTAAACCGCAAAGGGCCAAAGCTGGCCCTTCCTGCACCGTACCAGTACGAATACGGTGGCGAGTACGGGAGGCTCCTCACCAAAAGTTTCACGGCTGCACACGAACACGGCGGGACCATTTTTGTCCGCCGGGATCCGGATTACCAGCATCAAAGCATGACAGCTGATCAAGTGGAGTGATTGCTTGCGCAATTGATAGCGGGATTGCCAGCCGTGCTGGGGCCGGTGGCCTGTACCTAAGGAAATGTGTTTGTACCAAGTACGGGGCAAGGATAGTTGATTAGAAAATAATCTTTGTCTTGTACGAAAAAAAGGCCCCTTTAGATACGAGGTTTGGGAAGAAGTTATGGAACAGTTATCTAAGGTTAACCAGTCAAATATATTCTTGTCTGTTCCGGTTAATTGTTCATTAGCTTGTGTGATACCTGTCCAAATACCGCGCTTTGATACAAGTATCATACTACGGTAGTAGCACGGCGTTGCTGAGGGGATGACCGGACTCGAACTTATCGCCAATCGAACTGGGGGATGCATCGATATCATGCATGATCTCGTTCCTGGCAGATCTGATTACCTCAGCAGCTCGATGAAGCTTCTTCTATTTTTCGCTCGCCAGCAGTGGAATGCGCATCCTTTGCTCTTTCATTTCTGGGTCTGACGCGCGTGACCAGGGACCAACATGACCAGCCACCGTACCCGTATCGTAGCTTACTGGCTGGGTAACAAACCGGCCGGTTCGTTCGGCTCGCCGGGGAAGTCCCTTAAACTTCTCAATTCCGCCAGCGGAGTCCAGCAGTGAACCCTAACTTGGGTCAGAATACTGTCCTCGCAGGAGTGTTGTCTCTGATAAATCCTCCCTGCCCCCCCCCCCCCCCGTGATTCTCACCGTCTACGATAACTGCAGCCACCGACTAGCTTCGTACTCGAGTACGCACATAATCTACGCTCGCCTGGCCCTGCGTCTGCCCACTGCCTAACACAGGAGGAGAAACCTACTCGAGTACGAGTACATAGCCACGCCCATTTACTTGCATTCACTAGTATTTCTGCCGCTCTGACCTCTTGCCCCAGCTGCCGCACGGCCTGTACCCATCTAACCCACTACGGCACTTATCGTCTCGAGGACTATTACGGTATCGGTGTCGGCCAACAACTCAGCACTTCGATGCGGTGGTCTTGGTTTTTCCTTCTTCCTCTCTAGATATCATACCATACCTGAACCCTAGCAGCTCAAAGTTCACTATGGTATATATCATAGCTCTCACCTAGTCAGCCAGATAGCACAGACCACCCCTCAACAACAATGACTACCAGGTAAAGATAGTGGGCTCTTATGTGTTATTTCGAAGCTTAGCTAACAAACTTGGCCATACGTGTGCAGATATCGTGTGGAATATGCTCTTAAGGTGAAATAATAATACCGCTCCCCCGCTCCTTTTTATTTCTCAATTATTCCCCTCTTTCGTCCCCCGGCTATCGGACAGTTATACTGATCTACGCTCCTCTCTGCCTCTCCCTTTAAGGCTCATCGCCGTGATGCCCTCATCGAGTTTATTAAAGGCCTATTGGCAGTGCCTTTCGTTCTCCACTCCCAACCCACTACCGCAGCCGGAGATGCTTCATTCCGTGTCATGGCAGTCGAAGCTCGCCGTCGCTACCGTGAGATCATGAAAGATGTGGAGGAGCTTATTAATGACCATAGTAATGAGAAAACATAGTCCCTCATTTATTCTTTCCCCACTGACAGTTTCAAGTTGCTTATCAAAGTGCTGGTACCCCTGAACGTTCAAAGCTTCGGTTTCTTGTGCCTTCCGTCGGAACCTTCTTTACTCCTCTGCTTCTCGAAAAGGCCTTTGTTGCACAAGATGCTCGCAGATCTATATCCAATCGCCGTTTCGTTGCCCCTTCATTCAATGATATACGATTGATTCTTAACACCGCCCAGATCATGTCCCTGACAACCTTAGGTGGGCCTTTGAAGCTTGTCACCTTTGATGGAGACGTTACTCTCTACGATGACGGCCAATGCCTCGTTCCTGCAAACCCAGTCATACCACAGATACTTCAATTGATGCAGAAGGGACTCTGCATCGGCATTGTGACGGCAGCCGGATATACCGATAGTGTGAAATATATGGAACGTCTCCACGGCCTTTTAGATGCCATCAAGGATTCGAAAGATTTGACGGAAGATCAAAAGAGTAACCTCATCATACTCGGGGGGGAAAGTTCCTATTTATACAAATTTTGCCCTACGTCTCCAACACTTCTTATTGCCGAACCACGGGAGAATTGGGAGTTGGACGAGATGCGTACTTGGTCAGAAACAGATGTTCAACGCCTCCTCGATATTGCAGAGACCGCCCTTAGGGAATCCATATCTACCATGAAGCTAAAGGCTAGTATTCTCCGAAAGGAGAGAGCTGTCGGGATTATACCCACTATTCCAGGTATTAGGTTCGAGCGGGAACAGCTGGAAGAAGCTGTGCTTGCTACACAAAAGACCTTGGAGCTCAGCGATATCGGCCGCAAGCTTCCCTTTTGCGCATTCAATGGTGGGAACGATGTGTTCGTTGATATCGGGGATAAGAGATTTGGTGTTCTGTGCTGTCAGAGGTTCTTCGGGAATGTCACCGGTGGTCAAACTTTGCACATTGGTGGTGAGTGCTGAAGATTGAAAGGATTTCTCTTGTAGCTAACAGTACAATTTTTATAGACCAGTTCTTATCGGCTGGCCACAATGACTTTAAGGCACGCATGGCTGGAACTACAGTGTAAGCGAAATACCCCCCCTTGTATAGGAGATGGTTATCTCACTGACTATCTGTAGATGGGTTGCGAGCCCGGCGGAGACAGTCAGTAGTCTCGACGAGCTATGGAACCTCCTTGAGTATGGTATACCTGAAGAATACGACGAGTGATGGATTCAAGTCACCTTCACGTTTTATGGTACTGGCAGAGGCTGTTATTTTAATGCTGCGTGTTGGAAAATGTAGATACACGGTGTTTTATTTGTCAGGTTTCTGCCTTTGTGCAGCGCCTTCGCACCCCAAATAAAGACATCCTTCGAGTAGAGAATAGACGGGCATCCGCCAGGATCAGTTTAGGAGAATCAGCTGTACACCACATGGTCGGACGTCATGACCTAGGGGAGTTTTAACGCCTCAGACCACCCCTCTGTAACATCAGGTGTTTGGGTTTCTATATGAGAAGGCGAGTGATAATACATGAAAATGCGGGTTGCAGCCAACCACCAGTAGATACAGAGGGAGCATGTGAAATTCAGGAAGGGTATCTACATGGAAAGATCTATGTGTGCATTATAGCTTCCCGGTTGAGTTTTTGAAACGCCAATTCATAGCGGTAAGAATGGTATAAATTGACCTAAGGCAAATGCAATTAGCAAAGGCGTCTTTTCACGTCACGAGGGGTCATTAGGGTAAACTTGTACACACTTGATGTTAGGAGTCTCTACCCCAACCTTCTCTGCAGCCCTCCAAATATTCCCGCACAGAACCTCAACCTCCATTTGAGCACCCTTTCGTGCATCCTGGAGCATGCTAGGCACGATCGGTGGGGCTTTAAGGGTCCAGCTAACATGATCTTCAATCAGAGAATCAATTGGATCCATTTTGACGCCCAATGCCTCCGCAGTGACAACGATCTCCCGGAGTAAATTGATAACCAATTCCTTCGCCTCGGGTGAGCTCTTAATGAACGACTGAGTATCAAGCCCTGTGACGGCGCAAATTGTATTCCAAGACCCGTTCCAGGCAACCTTACGCCAGCGCTCGCACTGAATATCTTTATGCACAGTGACATTACATGATGCCCCAAGGACGTCGCCGAAGAACTGGATCTTCTCTTGCTCCTTCTCGGGGAGAGGGTTCTCCGGGCCAATTCGCAAGTGGTTCACTTTGCCTTCCTGACGGATCTCACCTGGGACCGGCTGCGAGATGGTGATGTAGAGCACCCCCGACGCGATGGGGTTCCCGGGGAAAGCGAGGTGATAGGGTTCTTCGATACTCACACCGTTCTTGATCAGGATTATGGGGGTGGTCTCCGGCAGGGACAGCCTTGCGAGCGGGGGCTTGCCGCCAGCGAAGGCGTCGGGGTGGGACTTTGTCGTGTCTAGGACGTAGTCATAGATGGAAGTGTCCTCGATTTCGTCCAGGGAAGAATAAACCTTCGTGGGTCGGAAGGTATGGTTGCCCCAGAGGACACTGCGCACGGTGAATCCAGCGGTCGAGACTCTGGGGTAATTGCTGCGACAGACAAGCGTGGTGTGGACTTTTGCAAGCGGTGAGATGGAGAGGAGGTATGAGTAGAGGGCGCCCACGGCTATTGAGAGTTAGCAAATGGGAGACGCAGGACAAATTGGGGGGGGGTCTGCGGAGCTGTGACGTACATCCCCCGCCGAAAACGAGGACATGAATCTCTTTCTTTTTCTCCATGTTGATCTTCTACGGCAGTACCCGAGACTTGGATTGAAGGAGGGGGGGGTACAGAATAGTAGAGTGGGAGAGAAATGTTTGTGTTATGCCCCGGTATATAGCCGTGTTGGTTTGTCTCAGCGTGGTGTAGTTTGGCGGAAGTAGAAGGTGGGGTAAAAGAGCCTCGGGATATAGAAGTTCTACTTATACCTATCATGGATAGTAGAACCTACGGTACAAGGGGGCCTAGGTCAGTTGCCGTACCACCAACCAAAAGAGCCCTAGGGCTTCCGAAGCCAAATAGTAAATTAGTGCCGGATTATTAATTTTTTTTCCCTCTTCTACCCCTCCAGTTTACCAAACCTGTATCACACCATACAAAATTATTAGCCTGAACGAAACAATTCTACGAGTGATCCCTTGTGAGGCTCGGAGATTTTTCCCCAACGCCAAGCTCCCGGCTAAGTCCTGTAACCAAGAGAATTGGGCGGGACGGGTCGGAGAGTTTGGGAAAAAGGTTTAACTTTCCTCCTTTTTTTCTTTCTTTTTTCCCTCTCTCCCCCAGCGGTCTTTTGGGTTCGCTTTTCTGTTTACTCTTCACTCTTTTACCGTACAATACTTGTGCTACGGTATATACCACATCTTTGAATTTAGTGAATACGGTAGGTAGCTTAGGAAAAAAAAAAAGCCCCCCCCCCCCAGTTACGGAAAACTGCGTGATGGCGGCTAGGGAGAATGTCTCTGTGGGGATCGTTGGCATGGGTGACATGGGGAAGATGTATGCTAGGGTGATTGCAGCAGCGGGGTGGAGGTTTGTTACACATTCTTTCCTTCCCTTTTTCACTCACTCTTTTTGGGTAGTGCTAAAAACCGAGCTTGAAGTGTCAATGCTTGCGACCGGGAAGACAAGTTCGAAAGCTTGAAGAAGGAATTCTCCCGTATGTAATCCTGCTCTCCATAGCCGAGATGCCCGAATGACTGATCGAGGATCTGGCGAGGGGGTGCTTAGAGACCGAGAATATACACATCTATGCAAATGGCCATCTGGTCTCCCGAATTAGCGATTATATTATGTATGCTGTTGAAGCGGAGCTCCTTGATACCGTTGCCGCCGCCTATGGACCTTGTACCCACCCGCCCTCCTGTTAGAGAACAACGGGGGAGAAGCTGATTTTTCACCACAGCAACGAAGCTAGGCGCTATAGTCGGGGGTCAAACTTCGTGCAAAGCTCAGGAGGTCAAGATTTTTGAGAAATATCTTCCCCCCGATGTAGACATTGTGTCGTGTCACTCTTTGCATGGCCCTACGGTTAACCCCGCTGGGCAGCCCTTGGTTTGTTCATCCGTCACGAAGCTATGTACGGTCAATTGATGTGTTGTAACTCCTAGGTTATCATAAGGCACAGAGCGTCGGACGAAAGTTTCAAGCTCGTGGAGGATATTCTCTCCTGCTTTCGTTCCAAGCTGGTTTACTTGAGTGCAGAGGAACATGACAGGATCACGGCAGACACACAGGCAGTCACACATGCGGCGTTTCTCAGGTGCTCCCAAGTATTTTTCTGTATAGATGGCGACCATTATCTAATGTGAAGTTTAGCATGGGAACTGCCTGGACAGCAAATAACCAATTTCCCTGGGAGGTAACTCGCTGGCAAGGTGGAATTGAAAACGTCAAGATAAACCTCACTTTAAGGATCTACAGCAACAAATGGCATGTGTATGCAGGTTTAGCAATTCTCAATCCCGCAGCCCAACAGCAGATACGGCAATATGCTGCCTCGGCTACGGAGCTCTTCAAGTTGATTTTGGAAGGCAAGAAGGAAGAGCTGTCTAGAAGGATACGCTCTGCTGGGGAATTCGTCTTTGGGAAGCAAAAGGACCAGGAGCTGTTGTTACGGGATGACATCCTCGACAAGTTCAGTCTCAGCGGGGTGCCTCTACATGAGCGAAAGCCGAACAGCCACCTGAGTCTGCTGGCGATGGTGGATTGCTGGCACAAGTGCAATATTGTGCCATACGACCATATTATTTGCTCCACACCTGTGCGCTTTTCCCCTTCGTTGTCTCACCCCTGCTTACGCGGGGTCATCGCTTGTCGGAGCTAATCTTTCATCCAATCATCGGAAAAACAGTTATTCCGGCTCTGGCTTGGAGCAACGGAATATCTCTTCCGCCAGCCCGCTCTTCTCGATGATTGTCTACGTTTCGCCATGGAGGATGACACCTTCCGTTCCGACGATCTAGAATTCACTTTTGCAGCCAGGGTAAGATAGGAACCAAATCCAAAATCTTCATTTAAACATATCCGTTACCGGCCCCCACCGAACCAAACTAAACTGAGCCAAATCCTCATCACCTCATCACAATCATCACCATTCCTGCCCTGCACGATTATAGAGGAAATATAATAAGGCAGAACACTTCCAAACGCAATCACTCGCTAACGGGGTAAAATAAAATAGGGTTGGAGTGACACGGTGAGTTTCGGCGACTTCGATGCATATAAAGAGCGCTTCGAAAAGCCCCAAGCGTACTTTGGGCCGCGCTTCGAAGATGCGATCAAAGTGGGGAACCAGATGATTCGAACTATTCTCGAGCGGACTGCGGATATGGAGAGGGCCCGGTCGAAGGAGTAGTGGCATCGTTTCCGACATGGCATGGTCAGGTTTGGTCGCTGTACTTTATCTTTTCTACTTTGTGCTTGAGCTCAATTGAATGGAGAGGGAGAAAAAAAAACGTCAATACGGTACGGGTATCGTATGGTATCATACACCGCTTCGTCTGCGATGTGCCACGCTATGCAATGCAAACCCTGAAGATCCCCACGCGATTATAAAGTGAAAAAATAAAAAAATACTTCCCTCCCTTCATGAACCCCGGCCCGATGTGCATGCAAACGCACCGGTAGTAGATAGCATAGTCCAACCCAACCCAACCCAACCCAACCAAGCTAATCCCATGGAACCCGTTCACCAATACGGCAAGTCAAACCTCAGCGCCACTGTCCACCCCCCTGCGAATAATACTCCTCCGCATACCCTTGCCCTTGCCCTTGCCCTTGCCCCTGTCCATGCCCTTGCCCGTGATAATACAGTTGCTCATAGTGATGATCCGGCTGGTAGGCCGTAGCTGTGGCTGCGGTACTGCTGCTGGAGGGGTGTACTTGCACGGGTAGGTAGTGCGGTAAATGAGTGTTTACGTGTGCGGTTGAAGTTTGATTCGTTTCCTGCTTATACGAAAATGTGGGAAGGGGGGGGAAAGCTATTTGTTGGTATTTTGTTTTTTGTTTCATTTGTTTTTTTTTCCCCAAAAAAAGGGAGGGAGGGGGGGGTTGATGGGTTGATGGTAGAGAGAGAGAGGGGGGGGGGGGGGGGTATTAGGGGGCATTAAGGCATGATGGGGGGGAGAGGTGATATTAAGGGTTTGGTAGATATATATAATGTGATTTGAAAATACCAGCAGAA
>Ga0307509_10001255_pt1 | contig 43009 bp, 40 predicted proteins | sample 10_EM_MG_FD_202245 | JGI IMG/M metagenome (GOLD analysis project Ga0307509, IMG submission 202245) | Populus trichocarpa ectomycorrhiza microbial communities from riparian zone in the Pacific Northwest, United States - 10_EM | ecosystem: Host-associated > Plants > Roots > Unclassified | place...
GCGGAAATGCTGGCGTACATTCCCGGCGCGTTGTTTTCCAACCTGAAACAACTTTCCAAGCAGAGCTATTCGCACCAGTACTACGTCGACGGCGCGCCGAACATGGGCGACGTGTTTTTCGGCAACGAATGGCACACCGTCGTCACCGGCGGCTTGAACAAGGGCGGTAAAGCCGTCTATGCGCTCGACGTGAGCACGCCCGCGAGCTTCAGCGAGGCCAATGCCGCGTCGATCATTCTCTGGGAGTTCACCAACACCAAGGCGGCGCCATACGGTGATGCGGACCTGGGCTACACGTATAGCCAGCCGGCGATCGTGCGGCTGCACAACGGCAACTGGGCCGCGGTGTTCGGCAATGGCTACAACAACAGCGGTTCCGGCTACGCCGTGCTGTATATCGTCGACATCCAGACCGGAGCGCTCATCAAGAGGCTCGATACGCGCAAGGGCTCGGCGACGACGCCGAACGGATTGTCGACGCCCGCCGTCGTCGATCTGAACGGCGACGGCCTCGCCGACTACGTGTTCGCCGGCGACCTGCAAGGCAACATGTGGAAGTTCGACATCACCGATCCGGTCGCCACGAACTGGAAGATTTCGTACGGCACGACGGCGGCGCCGCTGCCCATCTACAGCGCGGTGGACAGCGTCGGCAACGCGCAGCCCATCCTCGATCGGCCGGAAGTGGGGCGCGGACCGAACGGCGCGGGCATGATCGTGTTGTTCGGCACAGGCAAGTTCCTTGAGGCGACGGACAAAGCCGTGTCGACCAGTCCCGTCAGCACGCAGCGCGTGCAGACGTTCTACGGCGTCATCGACGCCAACGGCGGCACGTCGAGCGATATCGTGCCGAGTCGCTTTCCGGTGCTGACGGTGCCGGCGCTACAGAAACAGACCATCATCTACGAGCAGGCCCAGCTATTCGGCACCAGGACGGTGAACGTCCGCGTGCCGTCGGACACGCCACGCGGCACCGCGCGCGGCTGGTACATGGATATGGTGCAGCCAAGCTGGTACACGAGCGCGAACGTGACGGGTTATCAGGGCGAACGGATCGTCGCCAATCCGATACTGCGCAACGGCCGCATCATCTTCGTCACGTTGATTCCCGACACCGATCCCTGTTCACCCGGCGGCACGAGCTGGCTGATGGAAGTGGATGCGTTGAGCGGCGCGCGGCTCGCGGTCACGCCGTTCGACCTGAATGGCGATCGCATTTTCGGCTCTCCCGACATGGTCGTGGTCACGCTGCCCGACGGTACGACGGTGAGCTATCCGGCCGGCGGCGTGCAATCCACCGTGGGCATCACGCAGGAGCCGGGCATCCTCGCGTCGCCAGCCGCAGAATTCAAATACGGCCTCGGCACGACGGGCAACGCCGAAGTGACGGTCGAAAATCCCGGCGTCAACACCTACGGCCGCCAGTCGTGGCGGCAGATACGCTGATGAACACGAGCCCAGCCATGCGCAAGCGGCAGTCAGGCGTCACACTGATCGAACTGATGGTGGTGGTGGTGATCGTCGGCATCCTCGCCTCGATCGCGTATCCAAGCTACCGCAAGCAAGTGATGCGCGCGAAGCGCGCGGACGCGAAGGTGGCCTTGCAGCAGCAGGCGCAAAACCTGGAAAACTGCTTCACGCGATTCCACAAGTATGACGACAACGTCAACTGTGAGGTCGCGGTAAAACTGCAGACCGCCGCCGGCTACGATAGCCCCGACGGCAACTACAAAATTACCGTCGACGGGGCTACTTTCGGCGATCTGGTTTTCAAACTAGTCGCAACACCGCAAGCGGCCCAGGCGAAGGATACGGAATGCGGCAACTTCACCCTGGAACAGAACAACGCGCACGACGTCAGCGGCACCAAGAGCGCGACGGAGTGCTGGAAGTAGACGTGGCGCCGCGTACGAAGCCGTTCACGGCAAAATTGCGCTTAGACAGTCAAGCGGCTATCCGTAGGTTGGGCTGAGTCTTCGAAGCCCAACATTCTTGACGCCGCAAAGTTGGCTGTTGGGCTTCGAAGCTCAGCCCAACCTACGAAAATTGGTCGCGGAGCCTTCAGCTGCTACTAAGACTTACCCGCAGCTCCAGAAAAAACCGCTCTCACGATCTATCGTCAACCGTCCTCACTCTCCGAGCCACTCCTTCAGCCACCGTTCCACCTCGTGATGCCATTGCAGGCTGTTTGCCGGCTTGAGCACCCAGTGGTTCTCGTTCGGGAATACCAGCATGCGGCTGGGGATGCCGCGGCGTTGTAGTGCCGTGAAGGTCGCGATGCCTTGGGTGTCGGGGACGCGGAAGTCCTGCACGCCGTGGATGACGAGCATGGGCTTCGACCACTTGGCGACGTGGTTCACCGGGTTGAATTTTTCGTAGGCTTCCGGGACTTCGTATTGCGGGCCGCCGTGTTCCCATTCGTCGAACCAGAGTTCTTCGGTGTCGTAGGCCATGGCGCGGCTGTCGAAGATGCCGTCGTGGTTGACCAGGCATTTGAACGGTTCGCTCCAGTTGCCGGCGATCCAGTTCACCATGAAGCCGCCGTACGAGGCGCCGAGCGCGCAAGCGCGCTTGCTGTCGAGCCACGGGTATTTTTCGAGTGCCGCGGCGTAGCCTTTCTGCAGGTCTTCGAGCGGCTTGCCGCCCCAGTCGCCGCTGATGGAATCCGTGAAGGCCTGTCCGTAGCCCGGTGAGCCGTGAAAGTCGATGAACACGGCTGCGTAGCCCGCGCCGGCGTAGGTTTGCGGATTCCAGCGATAGCTCCAGCTGTTGCCGAACGAGACCTGAGGTCCGCCGTGCACGATGAACGCGATCGGGTAGCGGCGTTGCGGATCGAAGCCCGCCGGCTTGACGATATGCGCGTAGACGGTTGCGCCGTTCGCGCCTGTGAAGGTGAATTGTTCGGGTTCGCCAAACTTGATGTCAGCGAGCGCCTGCTCGTTGATGCGGGGCAGGTCGCGCAAGTCGCCGCCGCGCAGCGTGAACGCGTACAGCTCGGCGGGTGATTTCAAGCTGGCGAGCGCGAAGACGATCTCGCGTTCGCCGACGCTGAAGCTTTCGACGTGGCCCGGTCCAGTGAGCATCGTCGGCTTGCCCGTCTTCACATCGACGGACCATAGCGGGTGCTGGCCCAAGTGATCGGTGACGGCGTAGATCGTCTTGCCGTCGGTGGAGAACGCCAGCGAGTCGACTGAGCGGTCCCAGCCCTGCGTCAGTGCGCGGCGCGTGCCGCTCTTCAAGTCCGCGATGACGATGTGGAAGCGGTCGGCTTCGAAACCGGGACGCTCCATCGCGCGCCATGCGAGCATCGAACCATCGGGTGAGTAGACGGGCTGCGTATCCCACGCCTGGTTGTCTGCGGTGAGATTGCGCGGCTCGCCGCCTTCGGCACTCACTTCGTACAGGTCGAAGTTCGTCGACCACGGTTCCGACTTGCCCTTCAGCCGCGCGGCGAAAACGATTTTCGAACTGTCGGGCGCGAAGCTGTATTCGGTCGCATCGCCGAAGGGCTTCGACGGCACGTCCGCATCCAGCGCGCCGCTGATGGATACGGGATCGCCTTTGGCGAGGCCGTTCTCCAGCGGCTGCACGAAGAGCTGTGAGTTGCGCCCGTCGCTCCACGTGTCCCAGTGGCGGATGAAGATGCGGTCGTGAACCATGCCCGAGGCTTGCGACGCTGCGGTGGCCGCGAGTTTGTCGCTGCTGCAGGCGAGCGTCGCGCAGTCGGGAAACACTTCGAGGCTCAGGGCGAGTTTCGCGCCATTCGGCGCCAGCTTGAAGCTGCCAACGTCGAGCGGCACGCGCGTGACCTGTTCGGCTTCGCCGCCGCCGGCATTCAAGCGCCACACTTGCGTGGAGCCGCTGCGGCTCGACGTGAAGTAGATGTACTTTCCATCAGCCGACCATTGCGCGCTGCTGTCGTTCTCCGGATGCGACGTGAGGCGATGCGGCTTGGCGCCTTTCACGGTCAGGTCGAGGGTCCACAGGTCGGTGCGCCCGCGATTCGCGGCGAGGTCGGTTTCGCGCACGGTGAACACGACCGTCTTGCCGTCGGGCGCAAGCACCGGGTCGGTGACGCGGTTCAGGCGCACCAGGTCTTCACTGGTGAATGAGCGGGGGCCGGCCGCATGCGCGGAAGCTATGGCCAGCAGGGCAAGCACGAGCGGGGCAGTCATTCGCATCGGGTCACTCTTCAAAAAGGGCGTGAGGGGTTGCACTGTACAGCCCGCCGCGCGATCCGCGAAAGCTCAGGCCGCGAAAGCTCAGGACTGCTCGCTGAACACGGCGAAGGCGCTTGTATACCCGTGCAGGTAGGTGGCGTTCTGCACCGGGCCGATCTCGCCGTTGCCGAAGAAGCCGGCCACCGGAATGTCGGCCACCAGCCGGCGAAAGGCGTTGCAGTCGTGATCCGGCTGGCCGTACAGGCTGATGCCGCGGCCCAGACAGGAAAACATCAGCGCGCCGCTGGGCGTCGCGGGCAGCTTGGTGGCGCGGTATTGAACCAGGGCGCGTTCCAGGTCGAAGGCCGACGTGGAGGCGTCGCGCAGATGAAATTGCACGACGCTCTTGGGCGGCACCTGCGCATTCACCCACAGCGCCCCGCTTTGCGGATCCATCCCCAGGATGTTGCGGATCAGAAAGTCGCCGGGGGCGTACTCGCTCGCGCCACCGTGCATGGCCATGCCCAGGAACAGCGACTGGCTGAACAGCTCGCGATCCGGCGTGGATAGCGTATCGAACAATGTTGCAAGCGTTGCGCGTGGCGAGTTGCCGTCGATTTCGCGCACCAGGTTCTCGTGCGACGACGTAACGAACATGGGATCGCCGATGGGGCGGCAGCCCTGCGCCACGACGGCATCGACGCGGATGTTGCCGGTGAGCGCGAGCGTGATCGCGCCGGAGTGATAAACCTGCTTGCCGAGGTACAGCGCCGCGCCACCGACCTTCTTGGCGCCACTGGCCAGGCCGCCGACTTTGGTTGCGTTGGGATAGATGCGGTCCAGCCCTCGCAGCAGCGCTTCGGTTTCGAAGCTCAACGGATCGGCGAGCACCAGAAAAGAGGGCTGCTGATTCGCGGTGAGCTGCAGCGCGTCCTCCCAGACATTGGGCGTCGCGTACAGCGGCGGCAATTGCGCAGCGTCGAGATGGGTGCCGCGCAGCCGCACGCCGGGCAGCAATGCGCCGGACAAGGAGAGCGCCGGCCGGTCTTCGATCTCGCGGCTGCCGCCGATCACGGCGATGGCGTTGCAGCCGAACATGAAACTGTTCTCGAATTCCCGCTGCAGCAACTCAGCGAGCACGTCGAAGTGCGCCGCGTGATGGCCGCTGACGAAGATGGTGAGCAGGTCGGGATCCTGGTTGCCCAATCCCATGAATATCTTCGCCGCCGCGCGTTCGACCGCCGCCTGCAACGAAGTGTCCGTATCGATTGCCGAGGCCCAGCGCATAGGAGAAATCCTGGCGAATTCGCGCAGCGTCGCGCTGCAGGCGGCCGATTCTATCGAGCGGCCGGAGGCTTGTCTTATGCGCGTCGTACGACTCGACGGTGCGTAAGCAGTCGACTTACCGTGCGGCGGTCCCACCGGCAGGCTGCGTGTCGTTAGCGGGCAACTTCCTGCTGCGCTTCGCGCAGCCATTCTCGCAGATGGGGTTCGTCGAGCACGCGACGCGCATAGTCGGCGGCGACCGCCGACAACTTCGCGCCGTAAGTGTTGAATCGAAGCACGACGGGCGCGTACATCGCATCGGCGATCGAGTACTCGCCGAACAACCACGGACCGTTCTTCCGCAGGCATGCTTGCCAGATTTCGTCGATGCGCGCCACGTCCGCTACGGCGGCGGGCGACAGCGGCACGTCGAGTCGTTCGACGGCTCGCATCGGCCAGCATTGGCGCAGCGCCACGAACCCCGAATGCATTTCGGCGCTGATCGAGCGTGCCTGCGCTCGCAGCGTCGCATCCGGCGGCCAGCCTTTACCCTGGGCCAGTTCATTGGCGTACTCGGCGATCGCCAGGGAATCCCAGATGGCCAGTTCGCCATCCAGCAACACCGGAACACGCTCGGCGCTGGAGTAGCGGCGCACCGCGACTTTGAATTCCGGCGTATCCAGCGTGAGCTTGATCTCCTGGAACGGCAGCCCGAGGTGGCGCAGCACCAGCCAGGGGCGCAATGACCAGCTGGACAGGTTCTTGTTGCCGATGACGAGGGTGAGCATGGCAGTGGTCAGCTTGAGCAAGGGCGGGTGAGAGGAAGCCCTAAATTGGCACGATTGGGGCGGAACGGGTAGCCTTAAAAATCCATCCTGCCCCGCCAACCCCCCAACCGAAGAGATAGCGACGATCGCTCCCATGTCCGACTACCAGCTTGCCACGCTTGCCGTTCGCGCCGGCCAGGAGCGCACCCACGAGGGTGAGCATTCCGAGCCCATCTTCACGACCTCCAGCTATGTATTTGCCAATGCGGCGGAGGCGGCGGCGCGCTTCGCCGAGACGGCGAAGGGCAATATTTATTCGCGCTTCACCAATCCCACGGTGCGCTGCTTCGAGGAGCGCCTCGCGGCGCTGGAAGGCGGCGCCTCGTGCGTCGCCACGGGCTCGGGCATGGCTGCCATTCTCGCCACCTGCATGGCGCTGATGAAGGCGGGCGACCACATCGTCTGCTCGGACAGCGTGTTCGGCTCGACCATCGCGCTGATCAATCGCTACCTGGTGAAGTTCGGCGTCGAGGTCAGCTACGTGCGGCCGGACGACAACGAGGCCTGGCGCAAGGCGATCAAGAGCAACACGCGCCTGTTCTTTCTCGAAACGCCCTCCAATCCGCTTGCGGTGATCGCCGACATCCGCGCCATCGCCGACATCGCGCACGAGCGCGGCGTGCTGTTCGCGGTCGACAATTGTTTCTGCACGCCGGCGTTGCAGAAGCCGCTCGAGCTGGGCGCCGACTTGATCATTCATTCGGCCACCAAGTATCTGGACGGACAGGGACGCTGCGTCGGTGGCGCGATCGTCGGCAACGAACAACTCGTCGGCAAGGACATCTTCGGCTTCATGCGCACGGCCGGGCCGAGCATGAGTCCGTTCAACGCATGGGTGTTCCTGAAAGGCCTGGAAACGCTGCAATTGCGGATGGATGCGCATTCGGCCGCGGCGTTGCGGCTGGCGCGCTGGCTGGAGGGCCAGCGCGGTGTGAAGAAGGTGTTCTACGCCGGACTCGAATCGCATCCTCAGCATGCGCTCGCGCGCCGGCAGCAGTCGGGATTCGGCGGCATCGTCGCGTTCGAAGTGGACAAGGACCGCGCAGGTGCATGGGCCTTCGTCGATGCGACCAAGCTGATGTCGATTACGGCCAACCTGGGCGACACCAAGACGACGCTCACTCATCCCGCCACGACGACGCACTCGCGTATCACGCCGGCGGAGCGCGAGCGTGCCGGCATCAACGAAGGCTTGCTGCGGATTTCGGTGGGCCTCGAAGACATCAGGGATCTGCAGGCGGACATCGAGCGCGGCTTGGCGGCTACCGTCGCGGCGTAGCCGATGGAGTCCATTCGCGCCATCTGTTTCGATCTCGACAACACGCTCTGGGATGTGTTGCCGCCGCTGCGGCGTGCCGAGCGCATCATGTATGAGTTCGTCAAGGATCGTTATCCGAAGATCGCGGCGAACCTGACGATCGAGGCGATGCGCGCGGCGCGCGAACGCGTCCCCATCGATCATCCGCACATGCGCCACGATTTTTCCTTTCATCGCCTGCAGGCATTGCGCGATCACGCCAGGACGTACGGTTACCCGGAGTCGCTGGCCGAGGAAGTGTTCGAGGTATTCATCGGCGAGCGCAGCCGCGTCGAGCTGTACGACGAAGTGCTGCCGGCGCTGGAGCGATTGCGGCGGAAGTACCGGCTGTTCTCCGCCAGCAACGGCAACGCCGACCTGAACCGCATCGGCCTGGCGCACATGTTCGAGCGCAGCGTCTGCGCCCGTGAAGTCGGCGCGGCGAAGCCCGACGCCATCGTATTTCACAAGGTCATCGAATCCACCGGACTGGAGCCCGCGCAGGTGCTGTTCGTGGGCGACGATCCCGAGCACGACGTCGAAGGCGCGCGCCGCGCAGGTATGCAACCGGTTTGGATCAACCGCACCGAGGCACCCTGGCCTGCCCAGTACGCACCGCCGCCGCACTCGGTGCGCAGCTTGAACGGCCTGCTAGCGCTCGTCGGGCTGGGTGAGGTCAAAGCCTGATCGATGTGCCGTTCGCGTGCGCTGGGCCCTGGCCTTGGCAACGGGTTGAAAGATGCATGCGATGTTAGAAATATTGCCTGTCATAACCTACCAGGACTCCGCAAGCGGGACGTCTGCAGGTCGGTTGCACGCCGTAAATTCAATAGCCTGCACTGATTTGCCTTGATTCTGCGATTGGCGTAGATTTCGCGCCGTTCGTTGCCTTTGCCTGCTTTTTTCTCTGGCTTGGCCAGCCGGGTCATGAAGACCCTTAGTTTCAGGCCAACTTCTGAAAAATCCGACGAGACCGCGAACGTTAGGCCTGGGACCACAACCGCGATGCTGAGCTAGGGAGCAGCCATCGCGGCGGCGGAGCCCGTTTGTAACCAGGCTTCTAGTCGTCGACTCGCTTCCAACGAAGCGATCGCGCTCGAGGCTTTTTTCAGAGAGAGACTTGTCTTTTATGACGAAAATCTATGTTGGTAATCTGCCATTCAACGCTACAGAAAGCGATGTCCGGGCTTTGTTCGAACAGCACGGTGCGGTGCAGTCGGTTGCGCTGATCAACGATCGCGAGACGGGCCGTCCACGCGGCTTCGGTTTCGTGGAAATGTCGAGCAGCGATGCGCAGCGTGCCATTCAGTCCTTGAACGGTAAGGACATGGGTGGCCGTCCTCTGCGTATCAATGAAGCGCAGGAGCGCCAAGGCGGTGGCGGCGGCGGCGGCGGTGGCGGCCGTGGTCCTCGCGGTGGTGGCGGTGGTGGCGGTGGCGGCGGTGGCGGCGGCCGCTGGTAACAGCACCTCTGCAGCAGCAGACGAAAGACCCCGCGGTGCGCAAGCGCCGCGGGGTTTTCTTTTTTGGGGCCGCCTCTGGCCCTTCAATCGGGCGCTCCAATCTGGCGCATGCAGCGGCGGCACCGAGCTGAATTCGCGCCATTATCAAACAGTGAATGCTCTGCTCAGGGAGCAACAAGCGTACCGCTGCGCCGATTAGCACAGTCGCTGCGCGGCTGCCAGCGAGGCGCCACGCGGCCTGGAACCGTGCGCCGCGTCGCACGATTGAATGCTCGGATCAAGTTGTGTTGGCGGTGCGCCGATGTCTTGAAGTAACACCATCCTTGGTACGGAACTTGTAACGCCTTTGCCACGACGAATCATGTGAGAGGATTTTTCAGTGAGTGAGGTGATGAGCTATGGAGGTTGCGGAAAGATCTAGTTCACTCGTTGCAGTCACCAACCTGCGCGAGTTCTTCCACGATGCCGTGGGTACTGCGTTGCGCGAGCAGCACGTCGCGGTCGAAGACCATACCGAGCACTACGTGGTCAACGTGCTCACCATGTTCGCGCGCTCGGAAGAGCTGTACGAACAGACGGCCGAAGGCGTGCGGCTGAAACCGCTCGCGCACATGCTTGCCCAGGCGAGCGAAGCGCCGAGCCTGCAGCAGCGTGACGCGGCGTTGCGCCGCTTGGGCGACGTCTCCTTGTTCATCGCCGGATTCTTCGCGCAAAGCTTCGCGCGCAAACTCATCGACATCGACTATCACATCGCCATGGGCGGCCGTGCCTACGGCACGCTCGCCGACAGCGCGCGCGGCACTCTGCGCGGCCAGGCGTTCGCCGCAGTGTTTCTCGAACTGGCGCAGAAATTCCAGAAGCTGGTGGACGTGCTCAACGACGTGGCGGAGATGTCGTACACGCATAGCGACAAAGACATCCTGCGGCAATACGAAATCTGGCTGAAGACCGGCAGCCCGCGTGCCTTCGGCATCCTGCGCCGCCTCGGCGTCGCGCCGGTGAGCGCGGATGCACGCCATGAACACTAGACAAGGCCACTGAATGATTCTCGGCCGAATGCAGGCACTGCTGGCGCGACTGTACGACGCGCCCGTGGAGCATGACGTCGAGAATTTCCTGGTGTCCAGCCGCGATCGCCTTGCCGCGCTTGCCGGACCAGAAGCGCATGGCGACGCCGACGAGCAAGTCTTCGTCGTCGAGAACGACAACGACGTTCGCGTCGGTCTGTTCATCGCACCCGAGGTGCTGGAGCGCTTGCAGCGGCGCGATCCGCTCGACCGGCTCGATGACGACAACTTGCCCGATTACTGCACGGCGCTGGAAGGCGTCAGCCACTTTCACTATCTGATGTGGAGTCTTGCGCACGGCCGTAACGTGTCACTGCTCGAACTGGAGCTGCAAGCGGACGTCGACAAGTACGCCAGCGCGCTTACGCTGTTCACGCAGCAGCGCAACGGCATGTTTCCCGCTGCGCTGCATGCGCGGTTGTTTCATCGAGTGCGGTATCTGCCGGAGTTGAGCGCCGAGAGCCGGCGGCGCTATGAAGTAGCCAACCGTCACGCGGCGCATTTCTGCCGTTCGCTGGAGGAGAGGTTTCTGCGTCGGCGCAGCCAGCGTCCCGAGGCCTTCCTATCCGAACTGCGGCGCTTCTTCCGCTGCGGCCACCAGGAGAAGCTGCGCGACGGATGTAGGTTGGGCTGAGTCTGCGAAGCCCAATCCCGCGGGATTTCCTTCGGTCGCAATCTTTGTCGCGTCAGGAATGTTGGGCTTCGCAGACTCAGCCCAACCTACGTCCCTACGTCCCGCTGGACCCCTGCTCAGTCCTTCTTGTCTTTGAGCTTGCGTTTCACTTCGATCCAGCGCGACAGCTCGTTGAGATCGCGTTTGCGTTTCCACTCTTTCTTGACCAGCAAGCCGCTTTCGTATGGGTTGTAGCCGACACGCAAGCCCTTCGGATTGACTCGCACCGGTGCGCTCGGCAGCGGCGCCGTCTCGTCGGCGATCGACAGCCCGGTGTGATTCAGGCCCAGCTCATCGAGCATGGGATCGCGCAGCCGCTCGCCGGTGTCGTCGTCGTCGGACAGCCGGTTGCCCACTTCTTCCGCAGTGATCTTGCCGCCTTTGGCGGCAGGTGTTGCCACCTTGCGTTCGCGCACCCGCAAGCCCAGTTTCTTCATCTCTTCTTTCAACGCCCTTCCATCCTCAGGTCGAGTACGCCTGTCGTCATCGATCAATAAGTCGATCAGTGCACGGAAGTCTAGACGAGTCGCACAGGCCGATTTGTGTGGGCCGTCACGCGCTGAGTTCGGAGTTGGGCGGCAGGGTCGCTCCAAACGGGCGTGTGCACTGTGGAGTTTACTTAGTTCCCTCGAACTGTCGGAAAAGCTTCCAGCCCAATCTACGATGCTGGCTACTTGATCTTGTAGGAAGAACGAATCGCTTTCGAGCGGGGTTTTTCCATGCGCGGCGCCGCCCGAAAAATTCCGACCAGCGACTTGCCGTCGCGCAGCTCGCCGTCGTGCGCCATCCGCAGCACTTCATCGAATGGCTTCCAATGCACTTCGATCACTTCATGCGCTTCGGGATTCGCGGCGGTGGCGGTGAGCGAGGTGGCGAAGTACAGGTGAATGACTTCGGTGAACACGCCGGGCGAACTCACGTACTCGCCCAGACTGTCCCAGCGCGCGGCGCGAAAACCGGCTTCCTCTTCCAGTTCGCGCTGCGCGGTCTGCAGCGGCGGCTCGCGGTTGTCGATCTTGCCGGCCGGCAATTCCCACAGCCAGCCGTTGGCAGCGTGGCGAAACTGGCGCAACAGGCAGACGCGCCGCTGCGTGTCGACTGCAACGACCGCGGCGCCGCCGGGATGATGAATGATTTCCAGATCCGCGACGCTGCCGTTCGGTAGCTCGACGCGTTCGACGTTGACTTGAATGACGCGGCCGTTGAAGACGTTCGTGATGGTCACTGTGCTTCTCATTCCCCGCGCGGCGGCGCTGCTTCTTCGGAGGATTCATCTTCGTCCGCCGAGTCACCCGATTCCGGCTCTTCTGCCGCGGGCTGTTTGGTGATCGCCGACTTCGAGGTCTTGGTACCGATGCGATACGCCGCGAAGCCCGGCAGCACGACCTGGTTGAGCGCCATGCCCAGCACGCGGCCGCCGATGGGCGCATAGACGCGGTATTGCTGATTCGAAATGGGATCGGTGACCACGCCGAGCAGCTCGCCCTCGCTGACACGCTCGCCCAGCGCCACGTCGGAAAACAGGATGCCGCCGTTGTCGACACGCACCCACTTCGAAGCGTAGTACACCGGCTCCGGATCGCCCCAGTAGCGGCGCTGCTTGGTCATGCCGAGCGCATACATCAATGTCTCGATGGCTTTCGCGCCGTGTTCAACCTGTTCCTGCTGCACGCGCATCGGCTCGCCCATTTCGAACGTGACTGCAGGAATACCGGCTTCGTTGGCCGCGCGCCGCAGCGAACCCTTGTCGCCCGCGCCGTGCAGCACGACCGTCGCACCGAACGCCTGCGTCATGCGCGTGACTTGCGCCGAGCGCAGATCGGCGCGCACTTGCGGCAGGTTGGTGCGATTGAGCGAGCCCGTATGCAGGTCGATCAGCGCCGAGCAATGGCTGATGACCTCGGTGAACAGCGAGTGCGCCATGCGCGTGGCGGAGCTGCCTTTCGCGTTGCCCGGAAAATAGCGGTTCAGGTCGCGGCGATCGGGCAGGTAACGCATGCCGCGATAGAAGCCCTGGATGTTGACGATGGGCACGCCGATGATGGCGCCGTTCAACTCGTCGAGATCCACGTCGTCCAGCACCCGACGCACGACTTCGATGCCGTTGAGTTCATCACCATGCAGCGCCGCTGTCATGCACAGCACCGGTCCGGAGCCGCGTCCGTTCAGCACGAGCACGGGCACGGGTACGACGAATCCTTCGATGGCGGTGCCGCTGGTCCAGGAAAGGCGCTTGCGAGTGCCGGGCGCGACGTCAGAGCCGAGCAGCCGGACCTTGCCCTTGGGCTTGAGCGTCGCGGCGTCGACGGCGGCTGCGGGTTCAGCGCCCTGGGCGAACGCAGCGGGGGCGGCCGGAATCGCAAGAGAAAAGTACAGCGCCACCGCGGCGATGGAGCCACTGCGCAGGTTCATTCTCTATCCTCATGCGGGCGACCAGCCGCGAAGATAGAGGAAACGGGATGAGGCGGCTACCGGCGGCGCGCGTTTGCCTTGTGCCATGCGTTGGACGCAGCGTTGGGCGCGCCCCCTCCCCAACCCTCCCCCGTCGAACGGGGGAGGGGGTCAGAGGGAACGAGGGAGTATGAAACGATGCACGCTCTCATCCTCCCCGTCGAACAGGGGACGGGGTCAGAGGGAACGAGGGAGCCTGAAACGATGCACGCTCTCACCCTCCCCATCGAACAGGGGAGGGGGTCAGAGGGAACGAGGGAGCCTGAAACGATGCACGCTCTCACCCTCCCCCGCTCCGCGGGGGAGGGCAGGGAGGGGGCGCGCGTACGGATTACTTCATGCTATCCGTAGCATGCTCCGCTCCTCCTAAGCAGGCCGAGCCCGCGACATCCAATGCTCGAAATTGCGCAGATTGCCGAGGTCGGTGTCCTCGTCGTTCCAATAGCGCAACCAGTCTTCGAACTGCGGCGGCTCGTCGGGCCAGGCGCGATTCTCGCCCGCCGGGTTGGCAGCCTGCTGGCGGAGTCGTTCGTACAAGCTGGTGAGCGGATCCATCATTTTCTCCTGTGTGCCAGCAGAGGATGGAAGCTGTCGGTGAATGTGCAGTGACGTGGGTGTTACAGAGAGGTTGCGTTCGACGTCGGTGGCTCTAGCGTTGCGGTGAGTTGTTGAACTCATTCAGTCCGCGTAGGTTGGGCTGAGTCTTCGAAGCCCAACATCCGGCGGTTATACCCACCGACACGAAGACGTTGGGCTTCGAAGACTCAGCCCAACCTACTTGATAAAAGCTAATCCTGTTCCAGGTACGTATAGCCGTTCAGCTCGTGCTCGTAGAAGCGCCGCAGAGCGTGGCTCTCAGCAACCGTCATGCGACCTTCACGCGCAGCGCGCTCGCAGTCGCGGGAGAACTGCGGGAACAGTTGGTCGATGTCGTACTGCATGTAGCTCAACACTTTTCCGGCCGTGTCACCTTTGACGATTTCTTCGATCCACCATCCGCCCTGATCGTGCAGGCGGATGTGCACGACGTGAGTGTCGCCGAAGAGGTTGTGCAGGTCGCCGAGCGTTTCCTGGTAAGCGCCGACGAGGAATGCGCCTAAGTAGTACTCCTCGTCGGGGCGCAGTTCGTGCAGTTCGAGCGTGCGCTTCACGTCGCGCTGGCTGACAAAGCGGTCGATCTTGCCGTCCGAGTCGCAAGTGATGTCCGCCAGCACGGCGTTGCGGGTGGGTTTTTCGCCGAGGCGGTGGATGGGCATGATGGGGAAGAGTTGGCCGATCGCCCAGCTGTCGGGCAGCGACTGGAAGACGGAGAAATTGCAGAAGTAAGTGTCGGAGAGGATCAGCTCCAGGCCTTCCAGTTCTTCGGGCACTGTGTCGAGCTTGCGGCAGTAGTCGCGGATGCGCGAGCAGGTGGCCCAGTAGAGCCGTTCCGCGAGACCGCGGAACTCCAGGCTCAGCAGGCCGAGGTTGAACATCTGCAGCACTTGTTCGCGGGCCTGCACGGCGTCGTGATAGCACTCGACGAGGCGGCGTTCGGAGACGCTGCGATGGGCCACGAACAGATCCATCACCGGCTGCGGCAGTTCTTCCTCGCCGGTGTAATCCTCTTCCACCTTGCCGGCAACGCGGAACTTGTCCAGCGCCGAGGAGCCGAGCGAGTTGAAGATGAGCACGCTGTGGTGCGCCGCGGTTGCGCGGCCGGATTCGCTGACGATGATGGGATGGTCGATGCCGCGGGCGCTGCACACGCTGGCGATGCGGTAGACGACGTCGCTGGCGTACTCGTTCATCGTGTAGTTCATCGACGATTCGAAGTTCGTGCCGCTGCCGTCGTAGTCCACGCCGAGGCCGCCGCCGACGTCGATGTATTTCAGGCCGGCGCCCATCAGCTTCAGCTCGGCGTAGACGTGCGCCAGTTCGTTGATCGCGTCCTTGACGCGGCGGATGTCCTGCAGCTGGCTGCCGGGGTGGCAATGCACCAGCTCCAGGCAGTCGAGCATGTCGTTGTTGCGCAGGACTTTCACCAGTTCGAGAATCTCCGTCACGAACAGGCCGAACTTGGATTTCTCGCCGGCCGAATCGCGCCAGCGGCCGGCGCCTTCGCTCGCCAGCTTGACGCGCACGCCGATGCGCGGGCGCACCTGGTACTTGGCCGCGTGCTTCAGCACCAGCGCGAGTTCCTCGAAATTCTCGATGACCGGAATGATCGTGCGGCCCAGCTTGGTCGCGAGAATCACCGCTTCGATATAGCTGTCGTCCTTGAAGCCGTTGCAGACGATCATGCGGTCGGGCGCATCCTCGGTGAGCGCCATGACCGCGAGCAGTTCGGGCTTGGAGCCGGCTTCCAGGCCGAAGCCGAATTCCTTGCCGTAGCGATATACCTCTTCGACGACCAGGCGCTGCTGGTTCACCTTGATCGGGAACACGGCGCAATAGCGGTTCTGGTAATTGTTTTCCTCGATGGCCTGCGCGAACGCCTTGTGCAGGCGCTGCAGCCGGTTGCGCAGGATGTCCGAGAAGCGGATGACGACGGGCGCGGTGAGGTCGCGCGCCTTCAATCCTTCGACCACTTCGAACAAGTCGATCTCATGGCTGGGCGAGCCTTCGGGGCGCACCACGACATGGCCCGCGTCGTTGATGCCGAAGTAGCCCTTGCCCCACGCGGGCACCTGGTAGACGTCGAGCGAGTCCTCTATTTTCCAATTCGAGTTCGACGTGAACTTTTTCTCGGCGATGTCCACGGCGAACCTCCGGCAAGCGACCTGAAACGGCTTGAAATGAATTGGGCGCGAAAGATATCACGCAGTGCGCGGATGTCACCTTCCGCATTTACTCATGCGCCTCGATTTGCTCTCTATAAGCCGGAGCCTTTGCTCACCGGGCGAGCTGTGTCCCGAATCCATTCGCTCCATGAGCCTGCATACAGTTTCGCGCCGGTTTTGCCGGCGATTTCCAGCGCGAGCAGCAAGTGGCAGGCGGTGACGCCGGAGCCGCACATTGCAATTGTGTAATCGTCGGCGACGCCGGCTTGCGAGGTGGCGAAGCGCTCGCGCAGCTGCGCGGCAGACAGAAAACGGCCGTCCGCGCCGATGCTGCTGGCGAACGGATGATTGCGCGCGCCCGTCACGTGCCCGGCGACGGGATCGAGCGGCTCGACCGCGCCGACGAATCGTTCGGGCGCACGCGCGTCCAGCAAGCGCCACTCCTTGCGCTGCACTCGTTCGGCGACCTGCGCCGCATCCAGCCATGCGTCGCGAGCGGGATGCGGCTCGAACTGCGTTGCTGTTCGCGACGGCAGCGCCGTCGTCACGGGCAGCGCCGCCGCTTGCCATGCCTTGAAGCCGCCATCGAGCACCGCTATGTTTTCGTGGCCGATCCAGCGCGACAGCCACCACAGCCGCGCGGCGAGCGAACCGACATCGGCATCGTACGCGACGATCTGTGTCCGGCTCGTGACGCCCCAACGGCCCAGCGTTGCGGCGAACTGCTGCGGCGTCGGCAGTGGATGCCGACCGGAGGTCGGCGTGATCGGGCTGGACAGGTCGCGATCCAGATGCGCGTACACCGCGCCGGGAATGTGACTTGAGCCGTAAGCCTCTTCGCCCGCCGCGGGACGTGTCAGGTCGAAGCGACAGTCCACGATCAGCCAGTTCGCGTCATCGAGGTGGGGAACCAATTCGGCGGCAGAAACGATTGTGTTGTGCATGGCGCATTCTGTCGCGCGGGCTGGGATTCGTCATCAATCACGTTGATAACCATGTTGATAAGCCATGTCGACAACCCATGTCGACAACCCGGAGTGCCGGCTTGACGCTACAATCCCCGCCCTCAAAACACAGGTACGCAACGTAATGGCACTCGAACTCTGGTGGGGCAGCGGCAGTCCCTATTCGTGGCGCGCACTGCTGGCGCTCGAATACAAGCAGCTTCCCTATACCTCGCACTTGGTCCAGTTCGCCAACCAGGAGCACAAGTCGCCGCAGATGCTGCAGATGAATCCGCGCGGCCGCGTGCCGGTGTTGAAGGACGGGGACTACGTGTGCTTCGAGTCGCTCGCCATCATCGAATACCTGGACCGCAAATATCCGCAAGCGCCGCTGTTCGGCGGCAGCGCCGAGGAAGCGGGCACGATCATGCGCGTGATCTGCGAGTACCAGGGCTACGTTGAGGCGCAGATCCAGGCCATCATCTACGCCATCCTGTTTCAGGGTGTGGAAGGGCGCATGGACGAGATCGCGCGCGCCATGCACATCGTGGCCGGCGAGGCGCGCACCATCGATGCGCGCCTGGCGCAGTCCTCGTGGCTGGTCGGCGCACAGTTTTCCGCCGCCGACGTGGTCATTTTTCCCGGTATCCAGATGCTGCTACGGGCGCTCGACCGGCGCGAGGCGCACGACCTGCGCGATCGCCTGTTGCCGCTGGAAACGAACTATCCGGCCATCGCGGCCTGGATCAAGCGCGTCGAAACGCTGCCCGGTTACGAGCGCACTTTTCCGCCGCACTGGCGCGAGCCGCCGCCGGCGAACTGACGCTGTGCCGCAGCGCGCCGGCTGGAGAAAAATCGCAGCGGCCCGGCACGGCAATTTCCCTTGCAAAATACGTTTTCGCGGCCACTTTTCCCGGCCGCGCCGCACGTCGTTGCGTGCGGGTCGACGCGCCGCCAAAAGTCAGTACACTCCACTTTCATTGGTTAGTTCCAGGCGAGTTTTGCGATATGGCTGAGCATCCCGTGCACGTGGCGTTTCCCGGTCGGCTGGTTTTCGTGGGTTTCGGCAGCATCGGCCAGGGAGTGTTGCCGCTGATCTTGCGTCACGTCGGCATCCAGCCCAGCCGCGTCACCATCGTCACGGCCGACGACGCAGGCCGGCAGGAAGCGGCGGAGTACGGCGTCAAATTCGTCAAGCACGCGCTCACCCAGGACAATTTCCGCCAGATGCTCGAGCCGCTGCTGGCGCGCGGCGATTTTCTGCTGAACTTGTCAGTCGACGTGTCGACCATCGCGCTGATCAAGCTCGCGCACGAGAAGGGCGCGCTCTACCTGGACACTTGCATCGAGCCGTGGCCGGGCGGTTACACCGATCCGAATACGCCGGCGGCGCAGCGCACCAACTATGCGTTGCGGCAAGCGGCGCTGTCGCTGCGCAAGTCGCATCCGGATGGCCCGACCGCCTTGATCACGCACGGTGCGAATCCCGGCCTGGTCTCGCACTTCGTCAAACAGGCGCTGCTGAATCTTGCCGCGGATGCCGGCGTCGATGCCGGCAATCCGCGCCACCGCGAAGACTGGGCCGCGCTGTCGCACCAGCTGGGCGTGAGGACCATTCATATCGCCGAGCGCGACACGCAGGTCGCGAACGTGCCGAAGAAATTGAATGAGTTCGTCAACACCTGGTCGGTCGATGGTTTCGTCAGCGAAGGCGCGCAACCCGCCGAACTCGGCTGGGGCGTGCACGAGAAGCAGTTGCCGCCGCACGGCCGCGAATTCGATTTCGGCAGCCGTTGCGCCATCTACATGATGCAGCCCGGCGCCGGCACCCGCGTGCGTACCTGGACGCCGAAAGCCGGCGCGTTCCACGGCTTCCTGATCACGCACGGCGAATCGATCTCGCTCGCCGATTTCCTGTCGCATCACGATGGTGACAAGGTCGTCGCGCGGCCCACGGTGCATTACGCTTATCACCCGTGCAACGACGCGGTGTTGTCGGTGCACGAGTTCGCCGGCCGCAATTGGCGGCTGCAGGAAAAGAAGCGCATCCTCAACGAGGAAATCATCGACGGCATCGACGAACTTGGCGTGCTGCTCGCCGGCCACAAGAGGAATGCGTACTGGTACGGCTCGCAGCTTTCGATCCAGGAAGCGCGCAAGCTCGCGCCGTATAACAGCGCGACGAGCCTGCAGGTGTGTGTCGCGGTGCTGGCGGGCCTGGTGTGGACCATCGAGAACCCGCAGCGTGGGCTGGTGGAGCCCGACGACATCGATTTCCGTCGCAACCTGGAAATCTGCATGCCGTATCTCGGCCCTGTCGTGGGTGCATACACTGACTGGACGCCGCTGCATGACCGCAACCGGCTGTTCGAGGAAGACCTCGACAAGACCGATCCTTGGCAGTTCAGGAACGTGCTGGTCTAACGCCGCACGGAAGGGATTCGTTCACGCCATGCCGCTGCGCATCAGTTTCAATCTCGGCGATGCGGACCTGCAGCACTTCCAGGAAGTCGCGCAGCAGGCGAGCGCGCGCGAGCGATCCGCCGAGGCCATCGTCGCCGCCGCGCGCCAGACGCTCGAAGCGGCGGAACGCGCGCAGCTGGCGGACTTCGTAAGGGAGCGTTTCGCGCGCCTGCGTTCGATCCTGTCGATGGCGATGGATCCGGACTGGCCCATCGGCGCCGAAGACAGCCAGCGCATCCTCAACGCACTAGCCTGCTTCGGCGCGCCGGCGGCGGCAGGCGAGGTGAACCTCGGATTTCTCGACCAGGCGATCATGATCGAACTGGTCAGCCGTGACCTGGAGCACGACCTTGCCGCGTATCGCGACTTTTGCAAATTCAGGGAATCCAAGATGACGCAGCGCCGCCGCCCCGGCGAGGAGCAGGATGCGCGACGCGAAGAATGGCTGAAGCAGCGCCGCGCAATGCTGCAGAACCGGATGCACGAACGGCGCAAGCGCACACTGGATGCGGCGGGCAGTTCGGTCAGGAAGTTGTTTTCGTTGTTCGGCTTGTAGGTTGCTGTTCGTACCTGATCGCCGCGATCACGTAAGTCTTCGCGCCGCCCGGCACCTCCACTTTCACCTCATCGTCGAGACCCTTGCGCAGCAGCGCGCGGCCTAGCGGCGAATCCATGCTCACGTATTTCTTCGTAAGGTCGAATTCGTCCGGGCCCACGATGCGATACTCGATCCGCTCGTCGCTGTCGTCTTCCAGCGTCACCCACGCGCCGAAAAATACTTTGTTGCGATCCGTCGGTGCGTTATCAACGACGGTCATGCCATCCAGGCGTTGTCGCAGAAAGCGGACGCGGCTGTCGATCTCACGCAGCTGTTTCTTGCCGTAGATGTATTCCGCGTTCTCCGAGCGGTCGCCCTGCGCCGCGGCCTCGGAAACCGCCTGCGTTACTTGCGGACGCAGCACCTTCCACAGATGATCGAGCTCTTCCTTCAGGCGGCTGGCGCCCTCGGGAGTGATGAACTGGGAGCCTTTGGGGGTTGGCGGTCGATAGCGACTCATGTGATCCTGTTAGCTAAACGGGCGTGCGGCATCGCCTGATATCGTCAAATCGAGAAAAAAATGTGCAGTCCTTCACGGTACGCACAGCGCCCGATCTCTAGTCTCATGCTCCATGAGCGTCAAGTACTACACACACTTTTTGCTGGACGAGACCACGCCCAAGGGCATGAGCGAATTCCGCGGCGTCGTCGAAGTGAGCCGGGTCATGAAGCGCGGCGACCTGAAGGAAGCTGCTGCGGTGCTGGCCAAGAATTTCGAGTGCGAGTCGCGTGACATCAAAGTGCTGCAGTGGTCGCGATTGCACTGAATGTTTTCTCCTGGTGATGATGCTGGCCGATGGCAATTCTGGTTGATGGCAAGTTGTTCTCCTGCGTTGGTTGACTGTTTCCTCTCGATCCCCTAGCGGGCTTTACTTCCCTTCAGAAAGTCCGCTTCTCTGCCCCGAGCCACAAGCTCGGGGTTTTTTTTTGTGCCCTGGGATTTTGTCGCGAGTTGCGCGGGCGCTAGACTGGCGGCAGCGTAGGGTGGGCTGAGTCTGCGAAGCCCAACGATCTTGGCCAGCGACGGCATGTTGGGCTTCGCAGACTCAGCCCAACCTACGACTGTGTATCCTGGCGGGAGCCCATGTCATTCAAAGACCATTTCTCCGGCCATGCGGCGCTGTACGCCAAATACAGGCCCGACTATCCGCCCGAACTCTACGACTATCTCGCGACGTTGACGTCGCGCCGCCAGGTGGCGCTGGACGTCGCGACTGGCAATGGCCAGGCTGCGGTCGGGCTGGCGAAGCATTTCGACATGGTCATCGGTACGGACGGCAGCGTCGAGCAGCTGCGCAACGCGCAGGCCGCGCGCGGTGTCGTCTACGTCGCGAACCTTGCCGAGCAAGCCGCGTTTCGTAACGACAGCATCGACCTGGTCACCGCCGCGCAGGCGGCGCACTGGTTCGACCACGACAGGTTCTATGCGCAAGTCAGGCGAGTGCTGCGTCCCGACGGCGCGCTCGCGCTTTGGACTTACGGCTTGGCGAGCATCGCGCCCGAGGTCGATGCCGTGGTCACCGATTTCTATTCCGGGGTTGTGGGCGAGTACTGGCCACCCGAGCGCAGTTACGTTGAAGCCGGCTATCGCAACATGCCGTTTCCTTTCTCCGCAGTCGCCACGCCGACGATCCGCCAGCAGTTGAAATGGGATCTCGACGCCCTCATCGGTTACCTGAGCACCTGGTCCGCCGTACAGCGGTATACAAAGGCACGCGGGTCCGATCCGCTTGTCGAGCTGCGCGCGCGCATCGAGCCGGTGTGGAACTCGGGCGGCGCGGTCAAGTCGGTCGTGTGGCCATTGCATCTGCGCGTGGGGCGGCCATGAAGCGTGCAGTGAGCATGCTTGGTGTATGGCGTCCGAGCCCATATGAAAATGTTGTGAAGGAACTTTCCCGACGACGCGGGATTACTCGGGGGTGATTTGCCGCGTTGCGTTTACGAACCAAGAAGGGCCGTTTCATGTACGTCAATTTCGCCGTCCACAGGACGACCGCCGCCGTTCGCATTGCCACGGTCGTGCTGCTCGCTGCACTGTTCAGCGGCTGCGGCTACAACAAATTGCAGACACAGGATGAGGCGGTGAAAACGGCCTGGTCCGAAGTGCTGAACCAGTACCAGCGCCGCGCCGACCTGGTGCCGAACCTGGTCAACACCGTGAAGGGCGGCGTCGCCGCAGAGAAGGACATCCTCGACAGCGTCGTCAGCGCGCGCGCCAAGGCAACCTCGATCCAGGCCACGCCCGAACTCATCAACGATCCGGCGGCGTTCCAGAAGTGGCAGGCGGCGCAGGGCGAGCTGAGCTCGGCGCTGTCGCGCCTGATGGTGGTCGTGGAGCGCTATCCGGATCTCAAATCCATTTCCGGCTTCAACGACCTGCGCGCGCAGCTCGAAGGCACCGAGAATCGCATCGCCGTCGCCCGCAAGCGCTATATCGACAGCGTGCAGGAATACAACGTGACGGTGCGTTCGTTCCCGACCAACCTGACCGCGAAAATGTTCGGCCACGGCATCAAGCCGAATTTCTCGGTGGAGAACGAAGCGACGATTGCGCGTCCGCCGGCTGTCGACTTCAGCGCGCCGCCTCCCGCGGGCGCCGCGCCGCCCCAAGTTGAAAGCACCGGCTGATCCGCCTACTGAAACCGGCAGCGCGACTTGAACGAATCCCCCTTGCGCGTCCGCAGTGGCATGTGCCGGCTGTTTGCCTTGTTGTTGCTGCTGCCGCTGCTTGCGGCGGCGAACGTCGCGGTTCCCCCGCTGCGCTCGCCGGTCACCGACCTCACCGGCACGCTTACTCGCGACGAGGCGGCGGCGCTGGAACAGAAGCTCCGCGCTTTCGAAGAGCGCAAAGGCAGCCAGTTCGCGGTGCTGATCCTGCCGACCACCGCGCCGGAGAGCGTCGAGGAATATTCGATCCGCGTGGCTGAGCAGTGGAAGGTGGGCCGCAAGCGCATCGATGACGGCGTGATCATGGTGATGGCGAAGGAGGATCGCGCAGTGCGCATCGAGGTCGGCACCGGGCTGGAAGGCGCGCTCCCCGACGTGATCGCGAACCGCATCACCGACCAGGTCATGGTGCCGTTCTTCCGCGACGGCCGTTACGCCGCCGGTATCGACGCCGGTGTGGATCGCGTCATCGCCGTGATCGACGGCGAACCCCTGCCCGAACCGCTGCGACGCACTCGATCCAGTCAGCGCAGCTTCGATGGCATCGGCTCCGCGCTACCCCTGTTGCTGATGCTGGTCTTCGTCGGCAGTGCCATCGTCCGCCGTATTTTCGGCGGACTCGGCGGCGCGTCCATCATGGGCGGCATCGCCGGCTTCATCATCTGGACGATCACCGGCATCGCCCTGTTCGGCATCGGCGCGGCCATCATCGCTTTTCTGTTCACCATCATGGGCGGCGGTGGCGGCGGCTGGAGCAGTGGTCGCCGTGGCGGTTGGGGTGGAGGCGGTTTCGGTGGTGGCGGCTTCGGTGGCGGCGGAGGCGGCGGCTGGAGCGGCGGTGGCGGCGGGTTCAGCGGCGGCGGCGCCACCGGGCGTTGGTAGGATCGGGGCGTTGGTAGGGACTCAATAGATGGATTTTTCACGAGCACTGCGTCATCTAGCTTCCACGGGTTGGGAGCTGCGGCGCGCGTTCGATGCGGAGGTGATGGCCGCGATCGAACTCGCCATCCAGGAGACCGAGAGCCTGCACGGCGGCGAAGTGTGCTTCGCCATCGAAGACAATCTCAGCATGCGCGATCTGTGGCGCGACCTGAGTCCGCGCGGCCGCGCGCTCGATGTGTTCGCACGGCTCGGGGTGTGGGATACGAAACTTAATAACGGTGTGCTGATCTACGTGCTGTGGGCCGATCGCGACGTGGAGATCGTCGCGGATCGCGGACTGTCGACCACGGTCAGCAACCAGGAATGGCAGAAGGTGTGCCAGCGCATGGAGCGGCTGTTCGCGGAGCGGCGCACGCGCGAGGCGGTGCTGGAAGGAATTCGCGCCGTCGGTACGTTGATCTCGAAGGATTTTCCCGCGGCCGACCGCAATGAGCTGCCGAACCGGCCGACAATGCTTTGACGTGGGCTGTGATGTGGGCCGTGACGTGCGGCGGGTTGCTTGTAGGGTGTTACAGGGTCGCGTCCGTCTGGTCCGCAGGGCCGGTGTGAATTGCCCCGCCAACTTGGTCATAATGGTTCCATGAATACCGGGCGCATCCATCTAACTTCATCCCGTTTCGCCACCGTCTGCGCGCTGACGCTGGGCTTCCTCTTGTCGGGTTGCCAGAGCCTGTGGCACAAAGCGCCCCCGCCCGAACCCGAAGCGCCGCCCCCGGTTCCGGTGATCCAGGCGCCGCTTGCTACGCACACTTTCCAGTTCGATCCGGCCACGCAGGATGTCGTGGGTGAGTTACAGGTGACGCGCGTCGACGGCGAGGACACCTTCTCCGACGTGGCGCGGCGCTTCAACCTCGGTTACGAGGAAATGGTGCGCGCCAATCCCGGCATCGATCCGTGGCTGCCCGGCGAAGGCCGCGAGATCGTGCTACCGACTCAGTACGTGCTGCCCGCTGCGCCACGCGAAGGCCTGGTCATCAATCTCGCGCAGTTGCGCGTGTTCTATTTTCCAAAGCGCCAGGAGGGCGAGCCGCAGACGGTGATTACGCATCCCATCGGCATCGGCAAGGTGGGCTGGTCGACGCCGGAAGGCACGACGAAGGTGACCGGCAAGTCGAAGAACCCCTGGTGGTTTCCGCCCGCGTCGGTGCGCAAGGAACACAAGGAAGCCGGCGATCCGCTGCCCGCCAAGGTGCCGCCCGGTCCGGACAACCCGCTGGGCGACCGGCTGATGACCCTCGGCTGGCCGAGCTACCTGATTCACGGCACGAACAAGCCGTACGGCGTGGGCATGCGTTCCAGCCACGGTTGCATGCGTTTCTATCCCGAAGACATCACTGAGTTGTACGACGACATTCCCGTCGGCACGAAGGTCACGGTGGTGAACCAGCCGTTCGTGTTCGGCTGGCACCAGGGCGCGCTGTACGCGCAGGCATTCCCGGTGCTCGAGGACGACACTCGCGATCATCCCAAGGGCGCAGACGCGTTATTGAACGCAGCGATCTCGGACCAGATGTGGCAGACGGTGAAGCAGCACAATGCTGCCGTCGACCTGGATCTGGTCAACGGTCTGGTCGCCAAGCCGCGCGGCATCGCGACGCCGGTGTCCAAGAAGGGCATGACGCTGGACAAGTTCATCGCGTACTCGCGCCACGTCGAGAACGAACTGCCTGCAGGTTCGACCTGGAACGGCAAGGACGAACTGCTGGTGAGCACGGAAGAGTTCGAGGCCGCGCGCACCGGCGCGATCCTGCCGAAGAAGGAACCGGCAAAGAAGAAGATGCCCGCCGCGAAGCCAGCGGCGAAGGCGGCGCCGGTGAAGCCTGCGGCAGTGCTGCCGGATGTGGAAAGGCCGTTGACTGCTTCACCCGTGAAAGCGCCTGCCGCGACGACGCGCGTGCCTGCACCGGCCGCGGCCGTGCCGGTGCAGACGCCTGCGACGAAGGGCGCGCTTTAGGCGTCAAACCGGACTTCGAGCGCGGCCCCCTCCCTGCCCTCCCCCGCGGAGCGGGGGAGGGTGAGAGCAGAGTCCCCGCCATGCGTTTGCACTGTCATTCCTTCGTCATGTGATCCCACTACGCTCCTCGCGGTGACTACCACCTTGAGGTCGTATGCGGATCCTGATGATCTCGGATGTCTACTTCCCGCGGATCAACGGGGTTTCCACTTCCATCCAGACGTTTCGCCGCGGCTTGCATGCCGCAGGCCATGAAACCGTCCTGATCGCGCCTGACTATCCGCTGGCCCGCGGTGCCGGCGACGAAGGCGAGACGCTGCGTATCGCGTCAAGCGCCGTGCCCCGCGATCCTGAAGATCGCGCGATGCAGCTCGGCGCGATCCGCGCGCTGCGGCCTGCGCTCGCCGCGCGCGCCTTCGATATCGTGCATGTGCAGACTCCGTTCATCGCGCACTACCAAGGCGTCAGCCTGGCGCGTGCGCTCGATGTGCCGGTCGTCGAGACTTATCACACGTATTTTGAAGAGTACCTGCATCACTACGTACCGCTGCTGCCGCGGGCGCTGATGCGTTTTATCGCGCGCCGCTTCACTACTTCTCAGTGCAATGCGCTTGCAGCGCTGGTGGTCCCGTCGCAAGCGATGCAGTCCGCGTTGGAGGCGTATGGAGTTCGCTGTCCGATGCAGATCGTTCCCACCGGCCTCGACATGGATCGTTTCGCGTCCGGCGATGGCCGGCGTTTCCGTGCGTCTCTCGGGATCGAGCCCGACCAGCCGACGCTGGTGCATGTCGGCCGCGTTGCGCATGAGAAGAACATCGACTTCCTGTTTCGCATGTTGCGCCTGGTGGCTGACAGCGTGCCGCGCGTGGTCATGATCGTGGCCGGCGAAGGTCCGGCGCTGGCGCACTGCAAGTCGTACGTCGCCTCTCTCGGCCTGGCGGCGCATGTGCGCTTCGTCGGCTATCTGTCGCGCGATGCGGCGCTGCTGGACTGTTACAAGGCGGGCGACCTGTTCGTGTTCTCCTCGAAGACCGAAACCCAGGGGTTGGTGCTGCTCGAGGCGTTGGCACTGGGCGTCCCGGTCGTCTCGACCGCGCACATGGGCACGGCCGACATCGTCAGGCCGGAGCGCGGCGCCCGTGTCGCGCCCGACGATGCTGCCGGGTTTGCGGCCATCGTCATGGAGTTGCTCGCCGATCCGCAGCGGCGGGCGGCCATGTCCTCGGCGGCGCGCGACTATGCGGCCACATGGTCGGCGCAGGCGATGGCGGGCAAGCTTGCCGATTTTTACTCAGCTACGTGCCAGGCGGCGATGCAGCGGCGCCAGCAGGAACTCTCCGCTGGCTATACGGGTTAACAAGAGGCTAACTGACCGACACTCAATCCGGCACACTGCCGGCGTCAGTTTCCTCATCCGTATCGTTGGAGAATTCCCATGCGCCTTGGCGGACCAGGCAGCCGGAACGTTGAAGACCGACGCGGCATCCGTCTGTCGCGTGGCGGCGGTATTGGCATCGGCGGCATCGTGCTGGCGCTGATCGCGATCTATTTCGGCCAGGATCCATCGGCGGTGCTCAACGCCGTGCAGGGCGACGGCGCTGTCCAGGAAGAGCAGGGCACCTACCAGGAGTCGGCCGCCGAGGCAGGCGATCGCGAATTCATCTCGCGGGTGCTGGCCGACACGGAGACGACCTGGGGCGAAATCTTCACCGCTGCCGGGCGCACCTATCAGGAGCCGACGCTCGTGCTGTTCTCCGGCGAAGTGAAATCCGCGTGCGGCTTCGCGCAAGCGGCGGTCGGGCCGTTCTATTGTCCCGCCGACCGCAAGGTCTACATCGACCTGTCCTTCTATGATGAATTGCGCACCCGCTTCGGCGCGCCCGGCGACTTTGCGCAGGCTTATGTCGTCGCTCACGAGATCGGTCATCACGTCCAGACGTTGCTCGGCATCTCGGAGCGCACGATGGCGGCACGCCAGGGCGCAAACGAGACGCAGGCGAACGCGCTGTCCGTGCGTCAGGAACTGCAAGCCGATTGCTTCGCCGGCATCTGGGCGCATAACGCGCAGTCGTCGCGCCAGGTGCTCGAGGACGGCGACATCGAAGAAGGGCTCAACGCCGCAAGCGCGATCGGGGACGATCGGTTGCAGCAGCAAAGCCGCGGCTACGTCGCCCCGGAATCCTTCACCCACGGCAGTTCCGCGCAGCGCGTGCGCTGGTTCAAGACCGGCTTGGAGAAAGGTTCGCTGCAAGAGTGCGATACGTTTGCGGCGAGGAGCCTATAGAACTTGTAAGCCGGCTACGTAAGCGCCCAACCGCTACGCGTCAGCCGAGAAATTCGCACAGATACGCCGCCGGTCCGCCGACCGGCTGCACGTCGAAGCCGCTGTTCGCCGGTACTTCGAAGTTCGTGCCGGCGGGAAAGTACTGCCAGTCGCCGACGGTCGCGCCCGCACCGATCCGCGCGCGCAATTGTCCGCTGACAACGCTCATGCGTTCGGCCGCGGCGGTGTTGAATCGATACTCGCCCGGCGCGATGACACCCACTGTCGCCTTCTGGCCGTTGCGTTCGAAGCCCACGCTCTGCACGCGCTCGTCGAAATACGTATTGTGTTTCAGCATGGGTACTCCATTGAAGCGTTTCACTCGATCATGAATATGCTAAGTTACCAGCACAACGAAAGGGAGGCACGGTGCCCGAGCTCTCGCTCGACGGTAACCAGATTGCTGGAACGCGTAACGACGTACAGCCGATTGCTCGCACTCGCGCGCAACTGACTGCATTCGTCGGCCGTGCGCTGCGCGGACCTGTCGATGCGCCCATCGTCGTGCGCAGCTTCGCGGACTTCCACCATACCTTCGGCGGCCTGTGGCAACCCAGTCCGCTGTCCTACGCGGTCGAACACTTCTTCGAGCAAGGCGGCCGGCAGGCCGTCATCGTGCGCGTCGCCAACGCCGCCCAACCCGCGTCCATTGCCCTGCGCTGCGGCCGTGAAACGCTGCAATTGCAGGCCGGGGCGCCGGGCACGCGCGAATTCCTGCGCGCCTCCATCGATTACGACCAGCTCGACGTGGACGACGTGCAACGGTTCAACCTCGTCGTGCAGCGCGTGCGTGCCCCGGGGTCGGAGCGCATCGAGGAGCAGGAGATCTTCCGCTCGCTGTCCACCCACCCGGCCGATGAGCGCTTCGTCGCCACCGTGCTTGAACATTCGAAGATGGTACGGGTGTGGGCGCGCGTACCGGCGACGCGGCCCGATCCGACGCTGATGCCGGGCACCAACCTGCCGGTGGGCTACGTCAGCTCCAGTCCCGATGGCGACGATGGCCGCCCGATCACCGACTACGATCTCATCGGTTCATCGATGCGCCGCACCGGCATTTTTGCGTTGGAAGGCGTCGAAGACCTGGCATTCGTCTACTTGCCGCCTCTGTCGCGCATGGTGGATGTCGGCGCGAGCGCGCTGCTGGTCGCAGCGGCTTTCTGCCGCGACCATCGCGCGATGCTCATCGTCGATCCGCCGGCGCACTGGGACACGCCGGGCGCCGCGGTGATCGGCCTGCGCAAACTCAACTTCTACAGCGACAGTGCGGTGATGTTCTATCCGCGCATCGTCAGCTCGGACCGGTTGCGTGGCCGCCCCGAGACGTTCGGCAACGGCGGTGCGGTCGCCGGGTTGCTGTCGCGCCTGGACGATTCAGTCGCTGCCGTTGCATCCACGCAGGAGCCTGAGCCCTTGCTACGCGCCGGCGCGCGCCTGACGCGTGAAGTGAGCGCAGCGGACCGATGGCGGCTCGCGAACACCGGTATCAACGTGCTGCAGGCCGTGCGCAGCGTCGATCGCAACCGGCCGGCATTGCGCACGCTCGCCTGCGGCGCCAGCGCATCGGCGGACTGGGCTTATCTGGCGCCGAAGCGCTTCGCACTGTTCGTCATCGGCGCCATTGAGCGCGGCACGCGCTGGGCGGCGGCGGAGCCCAATCACGCAGCGGTGCGCGATCGGGTGGCGCGCCAGATCTATGAATTCCTGCGCGAGCTGCGCGTCGCCGGCGCGTTCGCATCCGTGCCGCCGGACCAGGCGTTCCTGGTGATCTGCGACGCGCGCATCAACGACGAACGCGAGGCGCCGGGCAAGATGAACATCCTGGTGCAGATGGCCGCCCTGCACGCCGGCGAATATCACAGCTTCATGATTACCCACACACCGGCGCGCAGCGTGGTGCGGCCCATCATGATCAACCGGCTGGAGACGACGCTGATGCTGTCCAGCGAACTGGAAGACGAGATCACGCTCAAGCTCAAGTACGAAGAAGAATTCGCCTGGATCGCCGCGAACTAGGGCGTTTGTCGTGTAATTTGTTGTGTAGGTTGGGCAGAGTCTTCGAAGCCCAACTTTCCTGTGGCCGGCCAAAATTGTTGGGCTTCGAAGACTCTGCCCAACCTACCAACCTACCAACCTACCAACCTACGAGTCCTGGAATTCAGCTCGCCGGCGGCTGCCTGCGCCACAACACTTCCTGTCCCTGTTCATGCCGTGCCAGCACGCGTGCCACGACGAACAGCAGGTCGGACAGGCGATTCAGATACTGCAGCACTTCCGGCGCGACCTTCTCGGTCGGGGTCTGCGCCAGCGTCCAGGTGTTGCGTTCGGCCCGCCGCGTGATCGATCGCGCCAGGTGACAGGCCGCTGCGGCCGGACCGCCGCCCGGCAGGATGAATTCCTTCAGCGGCGGCAACGGCGCATTGAACGCATCGAGCTGCTGCTCCAGCCGCGTGACGTGCGCGGCGGTGATTGCATGATGACCAGGTATGGCGAGTTCGCCGCCCAGGTCGAACAGTTCATGTTGAATGCCGGTGAGGCAGGTGACGACATTCGCGGGCAAGCCGGCGATCGCGAGCACCATGCCCAGCGCGCTGTTGGCCTCGTCCACCGTGCCGTAGGCTTCAATGCGCGCGTGCGTCTTGGCCACGCGCGAACCGTCGCCGAGGCCGGTGGTGCCGTCGTCGCCGGTGCGCGTGTAGATCCTGGTCAGACGGTGGCCCATACACTTCAGTCTCCTGGGTCGCCAGCCTACCGCGGCGCAAATCTCACTGTCACGAACACGCTGCGATCCTGCGTGTTGTAGCCGTCGGCGAGTTCGTAGTCCTCGTCCAGCAGGTTTTCCACGCGCGCCTGCAGCGACCAGCTCTTGTTGAAGTCGTACCGGGCGGTGAAGTTGGTCAGCACGTAAGAGTCCAACTTCACGCCGCCGAAGTCTTCGCGTGCGCCCGCCGCCAGCACGTCGAGGCCGATCTGCACGGCGCCCGAGCGCTGCACGTAGCTGAGCATGACGTTGTGCTTGGCGCGACGCAGCAGCTGCTCGCCGGTGCTCAGGTTTTCGGGTTCCTGGTAGATGCCTTCGGCGCGGAACTGCCAGTCGGCACCGCCAATTTCGTAGCCGGCCTCGATGCCGCGGATGCGCGCCTTCTGCGCATTGCGCAGCTCGCCGTCGAAGGTGGCCGGATTGGTGACGATATATTCGATGAGCTGGTCGATTTCGTTCTGGAAGGCACTCGCGGTGATGCGCTGGCGCGAGCCGATGTCATGGCGCAGGCCCAGTTCGTAGTTCACCGACTCCTCGGGCTGCAGGTTCACGTTGCCGCCGAAGCCGAAGCGATCGGTGGAGTCGGGCGCGCGAAATGCCGTGCCCGCGGCCGCGATGAGCTGCGTCGCCGCGCCGACGCGCAGGCCGTACTCCGCGTTCCACGTCGTGTGATTGCCGAAGGTTTCATGGTCCACGTAGCCCCCGGCCAGCACCAGCGTGTGGCGGTCCAGCGTGATCCGGTCCTGCACATAGGCGTTGACGACATCGGTCTGCACCGCGCCGAAGTCGGGTGTCTCCGCTTTCTCGTCGTTGTACATGACGCCGGCGCTGAGGCGGTTGCTGCTGTTCAGATCGAAATCGTTCTGCCAGCCCAGCGAGTTGCGGCGCGTGGTCGTGAAGTCGCCGGACTCGAACGCGCCGAGCGCGTCCTCGACGCGACGCTGCTCCAGGTCGTCGACCATGCGGCCCGCTTCCAGCCGTGAATGCCAGGGGCCCGCGTCCCATGCGTACGACACGGTGCCGGATTCGTTGGTGAAATCCTGATTGTTCAGCGCGCTGTCGAAGGTGCGCATGGAAAAGCCGATGTAATCGGTCGACCCGGAGGCGCGCCAGTACGTCGCGGCAAGCTTGCCCGCGCCAACTTCGACCGAACCGTTCAAGTCGATCCCGAGGTTGTCGTAGGCGCCGCCGCGCGGATCGTCCTTGCGCGGCGCGAAGCCGTCGGTCTCCAGGTAGTTCACGCTGAGACCGAGGTGCGCGGAGTCCGAGCTCCAGCCGGTGCTGAGGCTGCTGGAGGAGGTTGCATCCTCGCCATAGCCGGTTTCCGCGCTGAAGCCGTCAGCGCTTGCGGCATGCGTGAATATCTGCACGACGCCGCCGATCGCATCGGTGCCGTAGAGCGTGGAGCGCGGGCCCTTGACCACTTCGATGCGCTCTACCAGGGCCGGCGCAATGTTCTGCAGCGCCGCGCCGCCGATCGTGCCGGGGTTGATGCGCACGCCGTCGACCAGCACCAGCGTGTGATTGCTGTCGGTGCCGCGCATGAACATGGATGCGTTCTGGCCGACGCCGCCGTTGCGGCCGAATTCCATGCCGGCGCGGAAGCGCAGCACGTCGGCGATGTCGGCGGCGAGGCTGCGCTGCAGCTCGTCGCGCTCGATCACGATGCTCGCCGGGAGCACTTGGTCCGCGGGAACGGGATAGCGCGTCGAGGTGACGACGACGGTGCTGTCCCGTTCCGCATCGGCGGCGCACGCGGTCCGGGTGATCGACGGGGTTACGAAGGTTGCAGCCAGGGTCAGGCCCGCCGCAAGACGCAGGGAATCGAATTTCATGTGCCGAACTCCACCATGCTCGCCCGCATGGCCATTGGTGTTGTAAATCGGCAGGCCGGTCTCCGGGCTCTCGAGTGAGCGTGTCACAAGCGACGCGCTCGCCGGCATCACCTTCCCAGGGCCTTAAGACGCGTCGGCGCCGTCGGCTCCAGTGGTCGGGAACTCGGGCGAGTTCCCACGATGCCCGCTTGACTCGAATACCGTTGCGGGGGCAGCGCCGGAATGAGCTTGCTTGACGCAAGCCGGTACCGGCTTCCCGTTCATGCGCCGCTGGCAGCGACGCATTCACCTGTCGGGGGCGCGCAAGGTAGGCAAGCGCGGCAGGGGTGTCAAGGATGGCGGATCGCTAATATAGTTCGGCCCATGTCCAACTCCCCGTTCCTGGCCACTGCGCTCGACGCCGCGCACGCTGCAGCCGAAGTCATCCGCCGCTACTACCAGCGCAACCTCGAAGTGGTCATCAAGGCGGACAAGTCGCCAGTGACTGCGGCCGACATCGAGACCGAGCAGGTCATCCGCAAGCTGATCGGCGAGCGCTTTCCCGCGCACGGCTTCTACGGGGAGGAGACCGGCCAGAGCGCGCTCGATGCCGAGTATCTGTGGCTGGTCGATCCCATCGACGGCACCAAGGCGTTCGTGCGCGAGTATCCGTTCTTCTCGACTCAGATCGCGTTGATGCATCGCGGCCGCCTAATCGTCGGCGTGTCGAATGCACCTGTATACGGCGAGCTCGCCTATGCTCAGTTGCCGCACTCCATCGCTGCATCCGAGGGCGGCATCCGCAACTACGAACGGCTGGCAGTGCTGAACGATCGTCCCCTGCACGTCAGCGATATCGCCAGCATCGATCTGGCTGCGATCTCCGCCGGCAACCTGAAAACGCTGGCGAAAAGCCCAGCCTGGGGCGCCTACGGAAAACTCGTCGCGAGCGCGCATCGCATTCGCGGTTATGGCGATTTCCTGCACTACCACCTGCTGGCCGCGGGCAAGATCGAGGTGGTGATCGAATCCGACGTGAACATCCTGGACATCGCCGCGCTCGCGGTCGTCGTCGCGGCGGCGGGCGGCCGGATGACGGACCTTGCCGGCGCGGAAATCGACCTGAAGACCACCTCCGTGCTCGCCACCAACGCACTGTTGTACAGCCAAGTCCTGGCGGCGCTGCGCGCCTGATTTGGCGGGGCAGTGCGGCGTAGGTTGGGCTGAGTTTTCGAAGCCCAACATCGCGCCTCACCAAGATCGTTGGGCTTCGAATCTCAGCCCAACCTACGACTAAAGGGCGATTTCGCGAAAATCGCCCTTCACTCGGCTACCATACGCCCCGCTCGACGCGAGCCGTACCCTGGCCGGGACGACCCATGCAGCGCGGGCACCTCGAACAATTCAAAGGAATTACGTGATGACCAGTGAAAGAAAAGGCTCCGCCGCGCTGAGCATGGGCGTGCGCCGCGCGCTGTTGTCCTCCGCCGTGCTGATCCCTGCCACCTTGTTCGCACCCGCCGTGTTCGCACAAACCGCCGATGCGGGCCGCAGCCGTTCGATCGCCGACACGGACGGCGTGCCCGGCGAAACGGTGGTACTTAACGCCAGCCGCAGCACCGGCCCCATCGCTTCGTACACCTGGGTCGACGGCAACACGCAGATCGCCACCGGCCCGACGCCTTCGGTGCGTCTGTCGGACGGCTTCCACTCACTGCGGTTGACGGTGACCGGGGGCCAGGTGACGAGTACGGACTTCGTCAGCGTTCAAGTACTGGGGGCTGCGGACGACCCGCTGGACGTCGCCGGCCTGACCCAGAACCGCAAGTCCACGGCCGCAGTGCTCGAAGATTTGTGCACCGGCTTGTTCGACCTCTCCGGCCAGGGCAACGAAGGCGGCTCTTCGCTCACGCCCGCGCAGGACGACATGCTCAGCCGATGCTTCGGCATCTTGGGCGGCGAAGGCACCGTCGAGAAGGCGGCTGACATCATCAATCAGCTCGGCGCGGAAGATTTCAGTTCGTTCCGCACGCTCTCGGTGGTGTTCGCCGAAACCCAGTTCCAGACCGTGATGGATCGCCTGCTCGCATTGCGCGCCGGCACGCGCGGCGGCGTATCGCTGGCGGGCTTGAACCTGCGCAACGGCAATCGCACGGTCGATGCCGGGCAGGTCGCATCGAGCCTGCAGCCGTTCTTTGGCGGCGGCGCGAGCAGCGACGGCACGGAGCCGGGCGGCTTGCTCGACAATCGTCTCGGCCTGTGGATGCGCGGCAATTTCGGGGAAGGCGAAAAGTCCGTCAGCGCCGCCAACGCCGGGTTCGAGTCCGATCAATGGGGTGTCACTGCGGGCGCGGATTATCGCTTCGGCGCATCCGCCGTCGCCGGCGTCGCGCTCGGTTACGGCAAGGCCGACGTGGATTTCAAATCCACCGGCCGCGGCGGCATCGAAAACAAATCGGTGTCGTTGTCGGCGTATGGCACGGCGTACTTCGGCCCGATCTACGTGGACGCCGTCGTCAGCTACTTGAACGCGGACTATCACACCAGCCGCCACATCGGCTACGAAGAAGACTTCGGCGAAATCGTCAACCAGACGTTCGTCGGCGACACCAGCGGCAAGACGCTGAGCGGCGCGGTCTCGGCGGGTTATGACTTCGTTTTCGGCGGCTTCACGCTCGCGCCGTCAGTGGGCTACAACTATGTCGACGTGAAGATCGACGCGTTCACCGAGGGCCAGGGCCAGGTGCTCAATCCCGGTTACGCGATGAACCTCGCGTTCGGCGAGCAGGATTACAAATCCGCGACCGGCAACGTCGGCGTGCGCGCGAGTTATGCGTGGAAGATGCCGTGGGGCGTGCTCATACCGCACTTCCGCGGCTTCCTGGTGCGGGAATTCGAGGACGACATCGCCGCATTCGGCGTGCGCTTCGCCAACGATCCGTTCACCGGCGCGGACGGCACGCCGCCCATCATCGTGAAATCCGATGCCATCGACGATTCGTACATGCGACTCGCCATCGGCGCCTCGGCGCAGTTCAAGGGCGACGTGTCGGGCTACTTCGAGTACCAGCGCCTGGTCGGCTACGAAGACGTCGACTTCCACGACTTCACCGTCGGGTTGCGCTTCCAGCACAGCTTCTGATCTAAGAGGGGTTGTGGTCTCCGAAGAGTGTTTTCGGGACCGCCGTAAATACATCCTAAGAAGCCGAGGTAACTGCGGCCCTGTCCGGTTCCGCGACGGGTATAACCGTTACCGAACCTGTCTCGGTCTTAGGCTTCAAATCGCAACATCCTGTTGCTCATGATCCCGAAAACACTCTTCGGAGACCACAACCCCGGAATCGGATCAGGTGGCAAGGCAGAGGAATTCCTCGAACTTGCCGCCTGAGCCGCGATCCAGCCGATCCGCGTGCTGCGTAAAGCGCAGCGTGAAGGGATGGCCCAGCGCGGTCAGGATGATTTCGGCGAGCGCGGCGAGTTGCGCGCTCGTCAGTTCGTGGTCCGCCACCAGGCGCACTTCGATTTCCTGCCGCGTGTGCTGCACGATCTGGTATTGCCGGATCGGCGCCGCTTCGTGATAGCGCCCGAAGCCCGTCATCGGCCAATGCCGCCTGCCGTCGGGATGCAGCAGCATGTTGCGTCGGCGGCCGAGAATGCGGCGCAGGCTCGGCAGCGTTCGTCCCGCCGCACATGCCTCGCCCACTTCGGCGTAGTCGCCGACTTCATAGCGGATCAGCGGCATCGCGAAATTGTGCAGGTCGGTGACGACCACGCGGCCCACTTCCCCCGGCCCGCACGCCGCGCCGCGCTCATCCAGCACTTCGAGCAACACGCTCTCGCTCTGCACGTGATATTGCGAGCAATCGGGACACAGCAGCGCCATGTAGCCGACTTCGTTGGAAGTGTAGTTGGCGCCGATCTGCGCGCCGAGCACGTCGCGCGCGCTGGCGGCGAGCGCGGCGGAAATGGGTTCGCCGACGCAGATGATTTCCTGGATGGGCGGCGCGCCGTGCGCGGCGAAGTTTTCCAGCAGCGCCGCGGCGATCGTCGGATACGTGAGCAGGTAACCCGGCTTCACCCGACGCAGCCAGTCCGCATGCGCCTTCACATCGGCGACCATGTCCATGATGTGCGACGGGCCGGTTTGCCACAGCCGGTCGTAGGGATAGCCCCAGGTGTCGTATTGCAACCCGTCGGGCGGCGGCGCAGCGGGCGTCAACGCGCGAATGACGGCGGAGGGCAGTCGTGCATCGCGCTGGCGCCACAGATGGTCGCGCAGTGCGACGGCTTCCCACATGCGCTGCGTTACGTCGGTGCGCAGCACTTCGACAGGCTGGCCGGTGGAGCCCGAGGTTTTCTTCACATGCGTGCGGCCGTGCGACGGCGAAAAATCGTCGCTGCGCAGGTCCATGCTGTGTGCGCGCACTTCTTCGCGCGTCAGCAGCGGCAGCTCGCGCCAGCGGCCGGGATCTTGTGCCGCACGCTCGATGCTGCTCGCGTTGCGCAGCTGCAGTCGCTGCGCCTGCAGGGGAATCGTTCGCACTGCGTGTTCAAGCAGCGCTGCCAACTGCAAGCCTTGCGCTTCGCGCATGCGCTCGGCGGGCCAGCGTTCCGACATTTGCAACTGACACAGCACGGCCAGCATCTCGCTGTCCGCCGCGAAGAACATGGCGGGCCAGGCGATGCCGACGGGACCATTGGTGGATCGAAGTCTCATGCTTGCGCCCGGTGTGATCGAGAAGTCGGTCCGGCGGCGGGTCAGCGCGCGACGAACGTGCGCCCTTCGCCCCAAGATAGTTGAATGACGGGGATGCCATACAGCCGCGAGATGGTTGCTTCGGTCAGCACATCCTGTGTGGGGCCGCAGAGCCATTCGCCATTGCCGAACAGCAGCAACGCCTGATCGGCGAAACGCGCGGCGAGGCCGGCGTCATGCAGGCTCATCAGCACGCTGCTGCCCGCATCCGCGCGCGCGCGCAACAGACGCAGCACTTCGATCTGCTGGTGCGGATCGAGATGGTTCACCGGCTCATCGAGCAGCATCAGGTCGGGGTCTTGCGTGAGCATGGCCGCGATCGCGACGCGCCGCCGCTCGCCGCCCGACAGCGTCGCTACGTCGCGCGACTGGAAATCCGTCAGGCCGACCGCCGCCAGCGCGCTGTTGGCGATGGCGCGATCGGTATCGTTTTCCCATTGCCAGAAGCCGATGTGCGGATGCCGGCCTACGAGTGCGCATTCGATGACCGTGGAAGGAAACGGATCTTCGGTGGTCTGCGTGAGCAACCCGAGGCGCCGCGCCAACTCCCGCCGCGGCCATTGCTCCAGCGGCTTGCCAGCGATGGCGATTGCACCGGCAGCGGCCGCACGCAGTCCCGCCAGCGTATGCAGCGTCAGCGTCTTGCCTGCGCCGTTGCAGCCAAGCATGCAAGTCACCGAACCGCGCGGCACGGTGAAGCTCAGGTTGTCGACGAGGCGGCGTGCGGCGACCTGCACTTCCAGGTTCGAGCATTCGAGCAGCGCGGGTTGAACCGCGGCGGCGGTGGCGGCAGCGTTCACCGTTTTCTCCAGCCGATTTCGGCGGCGCTGGCCGGGCCGATGATTACCTGCTGCAGCGATTCGGGAATCTCGGCGCGGCTCGGCGACAGCGGAATACGGCCTGCCATGAGTTCGGCGAGGGATTGTGGATACAGGGGACTGAGATTCGGTTCGGCGAATCCGTCGGGCAGTCGTGGCAGGTTCGTGCCGGCGGCGTATTTGTCCGTCGCACCCAACGTATGCAGCAGTTCATGCGCGGTGACGGTGTCGTTCGCGCCGGCCATGCGTTGCGTGGCAAATGCGTTGACGATGCCGAACAAGCCTTTCTGCAAGCCGACGGAATGCGGCAGCGACGGTGATAGTGCGGGATCGTGATAGAGCACGAACAGCCTGACGTTGGGATGCGAGCGCGGTGGATCGCGCGGCACGCGCCATGCCCAGTAGCGCATCCGCAAACTCCACAACGCTATGCTCAACCGGCCGGCCCGCTGGTCGAGCAGCGGCGGCAGCTCTCGCATGGGTTCGGCGAGCGAGAAGCGTACTGGTCGATCGAGCTTCAGTCCGTAGCGCTGGGCTTCCTCGCTGAAGAAATCCTCCAGCGGTTGCAGCTTCGCTTGTTGCAGCGTCTGTATGTAGCGGGTCGCCGTGTCCGAGCCGTCAGCGTTGATGGGAAATATGGCGACCCGCAGCGGCATATCCCAGTCGGTGGTGTAGATGCGGTCGAAGTACGTGGTGAGCGCCACGAACAGCAGTATCAGCAGCAACACTGCTATACGGAGCTTTTTCCACATGGGTGCGGCGTCCCTGCGTTCAGTTGGAAGCTTCGACCTGCACGTCCTGCAGCTCGCCGTCGACGGCGCTGTAGGTCACCGTCATCGGGCTGCAGCACACCGAGCAGTCCTCGATGTAGCTCTGCGATTCCACCGACAGGTCGAGGAACAGCGTGATGGTTTCGCCGCAATGCGGGCAGGACACTTCGGCGGTGGTTTCGAACATGCGAGGCGTTCTTCTATGACGTGAAGGCGTTCTTGATCCATTCGACTTGCGGCGCGTCGATTCCCGGCGCCACCGCGATCACATCGAAGCGCGAGCGGTAGCGTCGCAGCTCCGCGCGCATCAGCAGCAGATGCTGCGCAGCTCGCATGATGCGCCGTTGCTTGCGCCACGTTACCGATGCTGCCGCGCCGCCGAAGCTCGCATCGGCACGGTAGCGAACTTCGAACAGCACCAGCGTCGCACCGTCCAGCATCACCAGGTCGATCTCGCCCGCCTTGCAGCGATGGTTGCGCGCAATCAGCTGCAAGCCGTGCCGCTGCAAATAGTCGAGCGCCAGGGCTTCATTCGCAGCGCCGGTTTTCTGCCGCGGCGTCAGTCGGCTTGTATCACGAAAGTCGTCATCCATGACGCGTGTCCTTGGTCCTGCATGCTTCCTTGCGTGTCCGGCCCCTTCCCCGCTCTGCGGGGGAAGGTTGGGATGGGGGCGCGCGATCAATATGGCGCCACAGCTGGCCGCGCCCCCTCCCTAACCCCCGCTCTGCGGGGGAAGGGATTGGAACGAGCAGCTATCTGGTTGCCGCCGTAGTCGCTGATGTCGTCGCACCGCCGATCGGCACCGGCTTGCCGTTGTCCACGCGCGCCCAGTCCAGTTCGCGCCGCACGCGGCCTTTGTCGTCGATCGACAGCAGGCCGGTCATGCCGGGAATGGCATGCGCGCTGCCGACCTTGCCCGCCATCAGCAGCGGCACGATGCGGTACGCGTCGAAGCCGAACGCGTACAGCCGGCCGCGGCCGCGGGCGCGCACGGGCCAATAGCGGTTCAAGGCGTTGCGCAGTTCGGTGGAGACGGCGTCGGGCGAGATCACCCAGGGCATGTCCGGGAAGATCACGCCGTCGATGTCGTTGTTCGCCTGCGTGTCCGGCTCGAACACGTCGGAGGTCGCATACACGGGCAAGTCGTTGGTCAGATAGAAGCTCAGGGCCGGACGCACCAGGCGTCCCTGCGCCGGCTGCGCGCCCATGAACACGAACTGCACGTCGCCGCGGCGGCGCGGCTCGAATTCCAGGCGCATGCCGAGAATCGAATTCAATGCATTGGCGCGATTGCGGCTCTCGTTGATCAGCAGTAATTCGCGGATCGGTTCGGAGTAGTCACGCGCCGCCGGATCGTAGAAGTGCACGCCGGCGATCTTGCCGCCCAGCGTCGTCAGCTCGGATTGAAACGCGCGATGCACACGCTGGCCCCAATCGTTGTTCGGCAGCAGCACGAGTCCGCGCATGCGCGAGTCCGCCGCGATGCGCTGGGCAACTTGGCGCGCTTCGTCTTCCGGATCGAGTGCGAACTGGAACAGCAGCGGCGGCGGTGTGGCGCCATCGGGCAGCAGATTGAGCGCGAGCGTGAGCACGGATGTATCGCTGGATGAGGCGAGCGCGGCGACGTCTTCTTTCATCAGCGGCCCGATGACGAATTTCGCGCCGTCCGCAATTGCGCGGCGATACGCCGTCGTCGCGCCCATCGCCACGGAGTCGTAGACGTTGACCAGCGGCCGCTTGTTCGCGTCTTGCTGCAGCAGCGCGGCCATGAAGCCGTCGCGCACGGCCACGCCCGCGGCCTGCTGGCGGCCCGACAGCGGCAGCACCATCGCGATCTGCGACGGATAATCCAGACCCACGCCGAGTTCCGGCAGGATCACTTCATTCAGGAATGCATTGGCGGGATGCGTCGGATTGCGCTCGTGCCACTGACTGATGTCTTCCTTCGCAGTGAAGGGATTGCGCGCGGCGACGAGCGCCGCTCGCCCCAACTCCAGCCAGCCGGTGACGACCTGCATGGTGCCGGGCTGCGGGGTGAAGTCAGCATTCAAAGAAGCGCTTTGCTGCAAGCCCTCCCAGATCAGCCGCTGGTTCGCGCGGACTTCCTGCTGGTTGTTCATTGCACGCTCGCGCTCCAGCGCGGTTGCGATGCCCGCTGCGGGCCGCTTCAGCGCGAACTGCGCACGTGCGCGCAACGCGAGAATGTCAGCAGTGGCGTCGCGCGGCAGGGGCTGAGGAATGCGGTCCAGCTCGGCGAGCGCTCTGTCGGGACGTTGCGCGCGCAGCGCCAGGTCCGCGGCGACCTGCGCGCGAATCACGAAGTCTTGCGTCGGCAGGGACTGGCTGACCCGCGCGAGCAGTGTGGTTGCTTTGTCGGTGATTCCGCCGCGGGCGTATTCGCGCGCGGCGCGCAGCAGGAGGCGATCGCGCAGCTCCTTCTGCGACGACAGGGTCGCGGCTGCTTCGTAAGCCTGGGCAGCCGCTTCGTACTTGCCCTCGCGCGAGAACTTCTCGGCTTGCTGAAGTTGGCGATCGTCGCCGCTGGTCGGCAAATCCTGACTCTGATCCGTCGGTGTCGTACCGCACGAAGCGAGCAGACAGGCCAACAGAGGTGCGGCGAGCCAGCCCAGCATGCTGCTCCGGACGATTTTCGCGCGGCTATGCATTGCAATGCTCTGGGAGGCTGTAGGCTTGCCGTTGCGACGCGAGGCGTCCGCTGCGTGCTTCATAATTCGATGTCGATATCATAGTGGCCTAGTGTACAGCCTGCGATTTTAGCCCCGTGTCCATCCCATCACACCCCAATGTTGCAAATCCCCCCGCGGGTTCCCCGGGCGCTGTTGCGGGAACGCTGTACGTCGTTGCGACGCCCATCGGCAACCTGGGCGACCTCAGCCCGCGCGCGCGCGAAGTGCTGGCGTCGGTTGCGCTGATTGCTGCGGAAGACACGCGCCACACCAAGCAGTTGTTGCAAAGCTTCGGCATCGCCACCACGCTGACGTCGCTGCATGGACACAACGAGGCGCACAAGTCCGGCGACCTGCTCGAACGGCTCGCGCGCGGCGAATCGCTGGCGCTGGTGTCCGACGCCGGCACGCCGCTGATCAGCGATCCAGGCTTCGAGCTGATCGCCGGCGCGCGTGCACGCGGCATCGCGGTGATCGCCATTCCCGGACCCTGCGCCGCCATTGCCGCGCTCTGCATCGCCGGACTGCCTGCGGACCGCTTTGCGTTCGAAGGCTTTCTGCCTGCGAAAAGCGCGGCGCGGCGCGCGCAACTCGACCTGCTGGCGAGCGAATCGCGCACCCTCATTTTCTATGAAGCGCCGCATCGCCTGGTTGAAGCGCTGGCGGACATGGCGGCCGTGCTCGGCGCGCAGCGGCGCGCATCGATCAGTCGCGAGATTACCAAGCGCTTCGAGACGACGTACGGGGGCACACTGGCGGAACTGCAGGATAAGGCGCAGCACGATGCTGACATGTCACGCGGCGAGATCGTCATCGTTATCGAGGGTTCGTCCGCGCCCGCGTCCGCCACGGTGTCGCTGAATGCCGAGCAGGTGTTGCGTGCACTGCTAGTCGACCTGCCGCCGTCGCAAGCTGCGAAGATTGCTGCGCGCATCACTGGCGAGAAGCGCAGTGAGTTGTACGACAAGGCCATCAAAGAATAACCATCGAAAGGGCAACTCTCGCTTGCTTCCGCGAGGGTGTATGCCCAACATGCGCGCCGGAGTCGGCCAGACAATCGCTGCGCGCAAGCGTGGAGGAAAGTCCGGGCTCCCAGGGCAAGGCGCCAGGTAACACCTGGGGGGCGTGAGCCCACGGAAAGTGCAACAGAAAATAAACCGCCTAAGCGAACTCCTTCGGGAGAACGCCGGTAAGGGTGAAATGGTGCGGTAAGAGCGCACCGCGCCGGTGGTAACACTCGGTGGCACGGCAAACCCCGCCTGGAGCAAGACCAAATAGGGAAGCAAGTGGCTTTGAGCCACACGTGTGGCCCACACAGGCTTCCGGGTAGGTCGCTAGAGGTACGCGGTGACGCGTATCCCAGATGAATGGTTGTCCACGACAAAACCCGGCTTACCGGCCGACTCCTTTTCTTCTTTTCTGTTGCTACGCCTACGGCGTCTTGCTCCTTCCCCCGCTGGAAGCGGGGGAAGGTTGGTATGGGAGTTCTGTCTGCCTCTTCTCACCCTCCCCCGGTCGCCGGGGGAGGGCAGGGTGGGGGCGCGGG